>ENA-OQBD01001516-OQBD01001516.1-human-gut-metagenome-genome-assembly--contig:-NODE-1516-length-10679-cov-8.568897_pt1 | contig 10679 bp, 10 predicted proteins | sample MGYA00242742_ERZ504543 | MGnify/ENA primary metagenome ERZ504543 (study PRJEB26092, sample SAMD00036239) | human gut metagenome | host: Homo sapiens | study: EMG produced TPA metagenomics assembly of... | reverse complement strand
AAGCAGTATTGCAAAAATGTTTTTAACAGACTTTTAATAGAATTGTCTGGTTGTCAGTTGAATAAGATGACCAGACAATTCAAATTTACACATAATACAAAATTCAAGTTTGGAGAATTGGAAAAATCGGGATTTGGAGGAGATTCTTATTTATGAAAAAAGGGATAAACAAATCAATTTTATTTACATTGCATCAGTTCTATTTTTCATAGCGTCAGCTATTGGCTTTACGAGTGGAAATGAAAGTTCTATGGCTATAGTATGGTTATGTCTTGGTTCTTCATTTCTTTGCTTGGGTTCGACTCATAAGAAAAAGGAAAACAATACAGATGATAAATAATTTCCTGCTTGTATTGTTGGAAAATCGGGATTCATAGAGTTCTTTTGTGATTTGCAACTGCTGGTTGACAGATTTACAGCCTGAAATGGTGGAATGCAAACAGCAAAACTGTTATATTTAGCTCATAAAATCTGCAAAAGGAGGAAAAAATGATTTTAGCTGATAAGATTACAGAGGAAAGAAAAAAGAATGGATGGTCACAGGAAGAACTAGCCAATCAGTTGGGCGTATCCAGACAGGCAGTATCTAAGTGGGAAAGTGCAGGAGCTGTTCCAGATTTGCAAAGAATTTTACAGATGTCGGAGCTATTTGGTGTTAGTACAGATTACCTATTAAAAGATGAAATGAAAGCAGAAAATATCACCTATCACGAAAGTACTGAAAGCTATGCAGAACCGTTGAAAAAAGTAACTATGGAGAATGCAAATGAATTTCTTGACATGAAAAGAAATGGATCCAAAGTAGTGGCAAACGCAACAAGTATGTGTATCTTAAGTCCAATATTATTGATTGTTCTTGTGACAATGGCAGAAGATAGCGTATTTCATGTTTCGGAATCTCTGGCAACAGTATTTGGATGTGTTTTTTTGCTTGGAATGGTTGCGGCAGCCGTCTTTTTGTTTATTACATATGGAATGCGTGAATCACATATGGAACATTTTGAAAAAGAATGCTTTGAAACAGAGTATGGTGTATCTGGAATGGTACGAGAAAAAAAAGATTCCTATGAACCAATTTTTATCAGAGGAACAGCTGTTGGGGTAGTGCTTTGTATACTGGCAGTGATTCCGACAATTATTGCCGAATCTATGGAAGCGTCCGACTATTACTGTGGTCTTTCCGTTGGATTACTGCTATTCATACTTGCAATAGGAGTGAATCTGTTGGTTCGTGTTGGGATGGTAAAAAGCAGTTACGATACCCTTCTTCAGGAAGGAGAATATACAAAAGAAGAAAAACTGTTTAAGAAAAAGACTGACACGTTTTCTGGTGTATATTGGTGCTTGACTACAGCGATTTACCTTGCATGGAGCTTCTGGACGATGAGCTGGGATATTACATGGATTGTATGGCCGGTTGCTGGTGTTTTGTTTGCAGCATTGCTTGGTGTGGTGAAAATGGTGTTAAAGAATGGACGGACATAAAAGACGTCCATTACACTATCGGAAAATCAGCAAGGAAGTTTCATAGTAACCTTTGCGCCGCCGGTTTCTTTTGAATTTTCTAAAATAAGCTGACCATTATGTTGTTCCATAATCGAATTTGTAATATATAGACCCATACCAAAGTGTAACTTTGAATTGCGGCTTTGATCGCCCATATAGAACCGTTCCTGTGCGTGGCATAATGCCTCTTTAGAAAACCCCGTTCCCTCGTCTGTGACTGAAATTTCCACGAAACCGTTGTTACTCTGAACATCCACATAAAGCGTTCCGCCTTGCGGGGAGTAGTCCAGCCCATTACTGATAACATTCATAATAGCACGTTCTATCAGCACCCTATCAAATTTCAGCATTTGAGGGAGTGAAACAGTATTCATTTGCAGCCGGATTTCTTTTGTCCGGCATAGTGATTCCATATAACCGAACAAGTGCTGCATGAACGCTGGCAAGTCTATACTTTCAATATGGAGCTGATAACCAACCGCCGCCCGTGATATATCAATCAGGGTTTGAATATATGACTGCATCTGGCCGGAGCTTTCCACGACGTAACCAGCGTATAATCGTTGCTCATCATCAAGATTTGTTTCTGTGAGTAAATCAGCATTTCCTTGAATAACCGTCAGAGGCGTTTTCAAATCATGGGCAAGCGCGGCGATTTGCTCTTTCTGTGTCTGTTCGGTTTTCCATTGCCGTTCTAACGAAATTTTCAGATTATCTTTCATATCTGAAAAAGATGCAAGGACATCTTCAAACTCTTTGATTTTGGCGTGTCCTACTTCAAAATCAAGGTTTTGCTTTGAAACCTCCGCAGTTGCTTCAAAAAGCGGGGTCAGTTGTGTACGCAGGTTCTTAGCAAATCTGGCGGTCAGTATGATAATGACCAGCAGCGAATTTACAGCCATCAGGATAAACGCAAGCGTGTCAGGAGATGGAAAATATTCCGGTAGCCATGACACTGTAAATTGAGAACCAATATAATACCTTAAAACGCAAAATTCGTTTTCCCGGACAACAAGTGCAAACTGCCTCCCCGTAGCATATTCAATATATTCTCCCTTTGCGTACAGCAGGGCAATTTCTTTTTCATCATCGTCCATATTGCTGTAAAGCTCATTAAAGTTCTTGTCCAGAATTAAGTAGCCGCATCCCTGTGGAATCACAACCTTTGTAATATCCGGGGCAATCGTCAGCGTTGGAATGATCTCTTTTACCTGCAATTCACTTAGATTTGCTCTTGTAGCTAATCCAGCATTTACAGCAAGTCCCTCCAAACCAGAAGGGACAATAATTGCCGCTACCAGCATGACAATGAGGGAGATAGCAAACTGGCGAAACAATATTTTCAATGTAGGTTTCTTTTTCACTCCCATTTATATCCTATCCCCCATACGGTGCTGACCGGACTTATTTTGAAATGCTCCAATTTCGCACGAATATTTTTTATATGCGTTGAGATCGTAGAGTTATCGCCTATTCCATCAAACCCGAAAACGGCTTCATAGATTTGTTCTTTTGTAAAAACCTGTCCCCGGTTTTTCGCAAGGTATTCACAGATTGAATACTCGCTTTTGGTAAGGGGAACCGGCTGTTCTGAAACATACAGTACCTTTGCGGAAAGGTCAAATCTTATATCAGGCTCAAATGAAAGTGTGCTGTGATGCTCCCTTTTTTCTCTGCGTAAATGTGCCGCGACACGGGCGCGAAGCTCCTGAATACGAAAAGGTTTCGTAATATAATCATCCGCACCGATGCCCAATCCAAACAATATATCTTCCTCTAATGTCTTTGCGGTCAGAAAGAGAATCGGGCAGTCTACCATATTCCTGATCTGTTTGCAAAACTCAAACCCGTCTGTGCCAGGCATCATCACATCCAAAAGAATGAGGTCATAGAAATGCAGCTTTTTGATGTCTACATCATCCGCATTTTGACAGACTGTTATCAAATATCCATCTTTCCCCAAACTGTTCTTAATCAATTCCAAGATAGAAACTTCATCGTCAACTACAAGTAAGTGGGTCAAAAAATCACCTCCCGCCCCATTATACCACATTGTCGAGGTTACTCATCATTATTTTTAATGTCAGCTTTCCGATATTCATTGTTGATATTTACAGCTACGGCATTGCTTATATCCACATCCACAATACTGTAAACGTAGCCGAAACTGAAATCTTCCCCCGCCACATTTTTGAAGCGTTTCGATACCTGCCCGATTTCTTCTTGCAGTTCTGACATTTCAAGACATTCATCCGTTATGGTATATGTCAGGCCGTTATATGAAATTTCATCATAGTTTGCGGCGTTCAGCTCATAATACGGCAGAGATTCATTTAACGCCTTATTTTTATCGGCGGTATCGCGGAGCGCACCGCAGGCCGATAAGCATATAAGACTTACAAGCACAATTACCACGGCAAACAGGCACTTTTTATTCACTGTTTTTACCTCCCTCCCAACCATGAAACCAAACCAAACTGGCAATCAGCAGACAAACAGTGCAGCATACAGAAATAATCATACCGCTGAAAAAATCGGTTTTTACCTGTGCATACAGTTGGGGGCTATCCCATGCAAGCACAGTGTAATCCATAGCACGAACGCCCCAGGCCCAGGGAATATATTTCCATGTAGCGTCACCAAGCCCTGTTATCATAAGGGCAGCTATTAAACTCCCTGCAATTCCCAATCCCATAGATGCACCTTTTCCGAAGCTCATTCCCACAAACAAATGAATCAGGTAAATGGGAAGCATGGTAATCAACAATAGAATCCCTGCTTTCAGGTAAAGGCTTGCCGGAGCATCCCTATATAGTGCAGCGAATGTTCCTAACGCTAAAAATGTTGCGCCAAAAGCACAGATCATCAGAAAACCAAGTTTACCAATATACGTTGCCATGCGAGATGGGATTGTTCCCAACAAAAGCTGATAATGCCCGGCCTGATTTTCGATCTGAACAACCAGGCCCACAATAATGCCGATCAGAAACGGGAACGCAACGGCCAGCACTTCCAGATAGGCACTGATTTTGGTTGCCAGTTCCCATCTGGATATATGATAGTAACCCGCAAAAATCGCCGCACATATAATCGGAATCATGCTGTGCATATAGAGCAAAATGCTATGTTTACACTTCTGATATTCTGCTTTCCAGCAGCGAACCACAGATACCATAGTTACCCCACCTCCTTTTTCTCAAACCATCTTGCAGTTAAAAATGACAGCGCCGCAAACCAGGCCAGCGAAATGACCAATACAAGTATAATCATCCAAAATGCCATTGCCGTACTCTGATCTGCAACCGGCTCACCATTAGGCAAAATACCTAACACGGAAATCATAAGATGCGGCACCCAGCTATACGGGCAGATCATCCACAAAGAGGTTGTAGCCGTGAAAATCCCTAAAACGCTTCCAAGTCCGGCATTAAGAATAACCGTGACAAAGATACCAACTTTTTTTGATAACCATAAGCACAGCGGAACTTCCCATAGGCTTGCAATGACAATACAAGCTGTTCCGGCCGCAGCCTGCCAAATTCCGATTGTCAGGGGAATTTCGTTGATAACTAATATTGCAAAACCGCCCAACAGATTTAGCGCCAGGAAAATGAAATTCCCCACACAGGAGTAAATACCGGCCACTCCAATTTTTGCTTTCCAGACTTTGTTCTGCGAAACAGGCAATGAAGCAACGGCACGATATTTTAGTTTGCCATTATCCCGCTGTTCAATCAAGGCACAGGTGAGCGTAAGGAATCCAGGATAAAGCAGGATATACCACCAATTATAAGAATTGAGCTGGAACCAAAGAGGGGCAAAAAAGTTCATAAGCGCAGTTACAAACGGGGCCAGAACGATCAGCGTTTTTGTGAAAGTTCTCTTATGCTTTAGGTTCTCTGCCTGAATATATGCCATCTCCATTTAATATCCCTCCTTACCATTTCTGCGAATAACATCCATAAAGAGTTGTTCCAAATCTTCACCGGCGCGAAGCTCTCCCTCATATCCAAGGACGCCGCCAGCAATGATACCCACATGATCTGCAATCTGCTGGACTTCTGACAGAATATGGCTGGACAAAATAACTGTAATCCCTTTGCAGGGAAAAGAGCGAATTAACTCTCGAAGTTCCTCAATCCCTAAAGGGTCAAGGCCGTTAGTCGGTTCATCCAGAATCAAAAGCTGGGGACTGTTCAGCAATGCAATAGCAATACCAAGCCGCTGCTTCATACCAAGAGAAAACTGCCCGGCCCGTTTCTTGCCGGTATTCGTGAGCTGGACAATTTGCAATACCTCGTTAATTCGTGCATCGTCCAGGCCGAGCAATGTAGTTCTGACTTTGAGATTTTCGTATGCAGTCAGATTTTCGTAAAGCGGGGGCATCTCAATCAAAGCACCGATATGCTCCAGATCATTCCGCTTCCACGGGTGGCCGTCAAACTCGATGCTTCCCGATGTGGGGCGCAAAATGCCGGTGAGCATTTTTAAGATCGTGGATTTGCCAGCCCCATTCGGCCCCAGCAGACCATAAACCGAGTTGCGCCGGATGTTCAGTGACACATTGTTTACCGCCATTTGCCCCTTGAAATTTTTGCAGAGGTCAGTCGTTTTCAAAATCATATCCATATAATCAAGTCCTTTCTTTGATTTTACGGATAGCATACCGGGCAATTTTGAAGATTTCATAAAGATTCCCGAAAACAGAATATGAACAATACACCGTAACCGTGGAGCATATCGCAACAAAGCACCAACCTACGCATTTAGGGCCTTAAAAAGCCCTATATTTCAAGGTTTTTCCCGCATAGTCGGCGGGGTATGTGAGTGTTTTTATAGAAATAATCGAAGCAGAATGTTGCAGTGATCACATCCATATGTTGGTAAGGATTCCCCCAAATATTCTGTATCAGAAATAGTGGGATACTTAAAAGGGAAAAGTTCGCTAATGACATTTGAAAAGCATGCGAATTTAAAGTACAAGTATGGAAATAGACATTTCTGGTGTCGTGGATATTATGTAGATACAGTAGGAAAGAACACAGCTGCGATCAAAGCGTATATTCAGAATCAGTTGAAAGAAGATTTAGAATACGATCAAATGTCATTAGTAGAGTATATCGATCCGTTTACGGGTGAGCCGGTGAAGAAAAACAAGAAATAAACCACTTGGAGTGGTAGTAGGAAATCAAAGCAAACCAGCAAGCCCCTTTTGGGGCTGCGCCGGAGTAAGAGAGCACTGAATAAGCCCCAAAAGGGGCAGCTGTGAATGTGGTGCAGTTGGCAGGCTATTAATTTCTAAAGAACAATATTATAAAGTTTTATTGATACATATTGAAAATTATCGTGCGTTTCTTAAAGGAGAAGATGAAGTGGTAAATTCAAAAGATTTGTATCAAACATTAAATACGAGATATGTATATTTACCGTATTTACAGGAACTTGTCAAACAAGAAAATTTGCAACATTCATTTTCTTGTTTTGAACTTCAGAAAGAAATTCAACGCAAAATCAATCAAAATAGAAGCATAGGTATATGCAAAAGAATTATATGAGAAAGTAGGATTTGTACAGAAATCCGAATCATTTCTAGAAGATGGAATACCACATGTATTAATGCAATATACAGAATAAAGAAAAACGTTACAAAACTAAAGATTCACTTCACAATACATCTCAATATATTCCTCAAACCGAGGCAGTGCTAAAGTCAGTTCTCCACGAACAGAACCATTCACAACACCACGCTCCATCAAGCGCTTCCGGTAAGTATTCAATAACTGTGGAGATATCGATAATTTCTCACGAATTTCCCCAGTTTTATAAACTCCCGTAGAAATTACATAAACAATCTTCCGGTCAAGTTCAGAAAGTTCACTCCATATCTTCTCATAAGCATAAATGATCAATTCCTCGTCAAACTTAGGAAGCAGTTTTTCAAGATCATCATTTGTCTCCCACTTCAAATAACCAAGAATCTGAAAAGCAAAAGGATACCCCTTTGTAAGTTTCGCCATCTCAACAGCCTCACTTGGAGAAATGTCAAATACAGAACGATAACTTGTAGTAATTGCAGGAATGCTAAGTGGTTCCAGAAAAATTTTTGGAGCACGATATAAAAATGTCAGACTCTTCTCGTTTTGAAGATTGCTGATATTATCAAACAAACCAGCCATTACAAGATACACAGGGTAATTCTGTGTAATATAAATCTGAAAAATTACTAGCAAATACTTTGACATAAGAATTATTTATAATCTCATCAATGATAAAAAGAACTTTCTTTCCTTTATTTTTTAACTTCTCAAGAATATTACGAAGCATAGCTTCTTTTTCCAAAGAATCATTTGTTTTGTTTACCGACAACTCAGCAATTCCGAGATTTAGATTTAATCCAAGATCCAGATCATGAAATTGTGAAACGCGGGTAAGTTCGGAAACTGCACCAGCGATCAAATCTGTATCAGCACTCAATCTTAAAACAATCCATTGATCATTTGAAGAATAATGATCAGCAATTTCAGCAAGAGAAACCGTCTTTCCAGACCCCCTGACACCAGCAACCATATAAACTTTATTTGAAGGATTTTCCATATCAAATGTATGAATGATCTTTCCAATTTGGTTAGTGCGCGAAATGAATTCCGTAGGTTTTTGACCAAATGTTAAAGTAAAAGGATTTTCCATTTTCTATTCACCTCCATATTTATTTATGTTTATTTATGTTTATTATATGAATATATGTTTATTATATTTATTATGTTTATTATAATAAATAAATATAAATAAAACAAGAATATACACAAAAGACACTCCAAAAATGTTAAAATAAGAATAACAATCAAAAAACGACGATCAGGAGGAACCAAAAAACAATGAACATCAAAAAAGTAGCAGTTCTTGGAGCAGGTGCCGTAGGTTCTTACGTTATCTGGGGACTGTCAAATAATAAAAATATTACACTGGGAGTTGTAGCAGATGGTGAGAGAAATGAACGCCTCAAAACCCAAGGATTAATGATCAACGGAACAAAATACACACCGCAAGTGTGGACTCCAGAAGAAGCACACAATGTGGATCTTTTGATCGTATCTTTAAAATACGGAAGTTTGAGAGGGGCATTACAGGATATTCAGACGATCGTAGGAGAAAATACAACGGTCATGAGTCTGATGAACGGAGTTGACAGTGAAGAGATCATAGCGGAGAAAATTGATAAATCACATATTTTATACTCTTTTATTAAAGTAGCATCACAGAAGAAAGAAGATGGATATCATTTTGATCCAGAAACAACAGTAGGGATTTATTTTGGAGAACTACAACAACCATACGAAAGCGAACGAGTAAAAGCAGTCGATGATATTTTTGAAAATACAGGTCTTCACTGGATCATCACAGATGATATTCAGGCAGAAATCTGGGGTAAATTCAAATTAAATGTCTGCAATAATCTGCCACAGGCAATCTTAGGAGTTGGAGTTGGATGCTATGAAGATAGTGAACATATGGCAGCGATTCGAGATGGATTAAGAGCCGAAGTTGAAGCAGTTGCTAAAGCGAAAGGGATCGACTTAAGTATGATCAATGCAAAGTCTGGACGGGGGAGTGCGGTCAAAGCATCTGCAAGATACTCGACATTACAGGATATTGATTCTGGTCGCCATACAGAGATTGATATGTTCTCTGGTGCAATGATGAGAATGGGGAAAGAATTGGGGATTCCAACCCCATATAATGAATATACATATCATATGATCAAAGCATTAGAAGAAAAGAATGATGGAGTATTCGAATATCAAGGGGAGAATGATAGAGTATCTTGGTCTAAATAATAATGTAAAATAAGGGAAAATGCATGTATAACAAAAGAAAAAAATAAAACATAAGACGTTGAAGATTTTCTGTTTGCTGATAGGTATGATCGTGACAGCAGTATTTTTGGAAGCAGGAATTCTTTATATTGTAAATAGTAAGAATGTATATAAAACGTCCAAAGTGTTGTTAGATCAGACGATTGAAATCGTAGAGAAAAACAAACAAAGTGAAGTGGGGACTGTTGTAGCAGATATTCCAGTATATAAAGGAATTGCTTTGTATGTAGCGGATAAAGAAACTGGAAGAATCTATGGGGCTACAGATGCTTCAAAGATAGGAGTGAAATTAGATGATATGGGGTTTCGCAAGCAGAGAAAGACGGTTGCGAAGGAGAAGATTGTATCGGGAATCATTCGTGTTAGATGGAAAAAAGAATTATTATATCTTAAAGAAAACACAGAAATATATTGTGGGTGTTACATATTGGATTGCGGTAGACAACAAGAGTAATTTGATCGCAATATTGATCATGGTTGTATATTTGAGTATTGCAGCAATCGGTATTCTATTTATGGTACTAAGATTATCGAAAGTTAAAAAGAAGAATAAGGAACAATCTGTGATGATTTCCTCTATTTCAGAGATGTCGAATATCGATAAGATGACAGGATGTTTTAATCGAAAAGCATATGACGAAGACATTTCAGAGATACGCATGGATTCTCAATTTATATATGTTTCCATGGATGTGAATGGACTAAAGATCATCAATGACAGACAAGGACATGCAGCGGGAGATGAATTGATCTGTGTAGCAGCATCTTGCATGAAGACCAGGTTTGATAGATATGGAAAAGTTTATAGAATGGGTGGAGATGAATTTGCAGCAATTCTATTTGTGGAAAGAGAACAGTTTGAATGGATCAGACGGCAATTTGATGGAGATATCAAGTACTGGAGCTGTAACCGGATCAAGGAGCTTTCGATTTCCTATGGATATGTTTCAAGCAGTGAATGCCAATGGGGTTCCATGAAAGAGATATCAGATGTTGCTGATATTCGTATGTATGAAGAAAAAGCGATGTATTACAAGAAAAATGGAGTAGACCGTCAGGGACAGCCAGCTTCTTATGTAGCTCTTTACAGATTGTATACACAGATTCTCCGAATTAATCTGGAAAAAGACTGTTATAAGATTTTAAATTGGGAAGAAACCAAGAATAAAAAGAAACAAGACTCCATAGGAGCTTGTCAGAATGGTTTCACAATTTTGAAGATATACGGCTTATTCATTCAGATGATTTGGTGAAATATCTTAAGAAGACAAAGATTGAATATCTGAAAAAGCAATTTGC
>ENA-OQBD01001514-OQBD01001514.1-human-gut-metagenome-genome-assembly--contig:-NODE-1514-length-10700-cov-4.708030_pt1 | contig 10700 bp, 7 predicted proteins | sample MGYA00242742_ERZ504543 | MGnify/ENA primary metagenome ERZ504543 (study PRJEB26092, sample SAMD00036239) | human gut metagenome | host: Homo sapiens | study: EMG produced TPA metagenomics assembly of... | reverse complement strand
TGGAATGTTCGTCAGAAAATTGTAGATGGAACGCAGATTGAGATGGAAGATGACTGGTTAAGAGATGGAAATGTTTGGGAGATCGAGCGCCCGGAATTAAGTGTGGAAGTACATTTTAATGGAACGATTCAGGAAAACTGGACAGAGAATGGATTAAAGATTGATTATAATACCGTCATTGCAGTCCCATATGATGTACCGATCATTGGATACAAGACTAAGACGCCAGCAACTCTTCGTCTGTGGAGTGCCAGAAGCAAGCGGCGGTTCGATTTTCATTCGTTTAATGAAGGAATCTATGATAAAGCGATGGCAGACCAGACATTTGCAGAAGCAATCTCGAAAGTCTTATATCCGTCAGATGATCATATGCAGGGTAAAATGCTGCGTTTAAAACAGTTTTATTTTCTGGCATCTGCAACGATGCAGTCGATGATCAAGAGACATAAAGCAGTATTTGATGATCTGAACTCCTTGCCAGAACATGTTGTCATTCAGATCAATGAGACACATCCGGCATTGGCGATGCCAGAACTTATGAGGATTCTAATGGATGAAGAAGATTTTGGATGGGATGAGGCCTACGGTATGGTCAAGAAGATATTTCATTATACGAATCATACAATTATGTCAGAAGCAATGGAATGTTGGGATGAGAATATGTTTCGTTTACTGCTTCCAAGAATCTATCAGATCATTTGTGCGATCAATGAGAAATACTGTCAGAAACTTTCCGTATATTACAGCAAGGAAGAAGAAAAGATCGCACAGATGGCAGTGATCGGAAACAATGAGATCCGCATGGCAAACCTATGCGTAGCTCTTTGCCGCAGGATCAATGGTGTTTCAAATCTTCACGCTGATATTTTAAAAACGAGGATTTTTAAAGGATCTTATCAGATCTTTCCACAAAAATATCTTGCGATCACAAATGGGATCACACACAGACGCTGGTTAGCACTGGCCAATCAGGGGCTATATCATCTGGTAAGAGAGTATGTGAAAGGGGATATTTTAAAGGATTACCGTCTGTTTGAACAGATCCTTCCATATAAAGATGACAAAGAATTTTGTAAAAAATATGAGAAGGTCAAACGAAATAATAAGATCCGTTTTGCAAAGTATATCAAAGAAAAGCAAGGGATCGAAGTGAACCCAGAATCTATTTTTGATGTTCATTGCAAACGTTTGCATGAGTATAAACGACAGCTGTTAAAATGTCTGCATATCATTTATATATATCAGAAGATCAAAAAAGATCCAGCATGTATTACAACACCGATCACATTTATTTTTGCGGCGAAAGCAGCACCGGGATATGCCAGGGCAAAAGAGATCATAAGGCTGATCCATTCCATTCAGGAAATGGTGAATAAAGATCCAGATATGGACGGAAAGATTCAGGTGGTTTTCGTAGAAAATTATTGTGTATCGGTTGCGGAGATACTGATTCCGGCAGCAGATATCAGTGAGCAGATTTCTACCGCAGGAATGGAAGCATCTGGAACAGGAAATATGAAATTTATGATGAATGGTGCATTGACGATCGGCACTATGGATGGAGCCAATATAGAGATCGCAGAGCGTGTAGGTCAGGAGAATATCTTTATCTTCGGGGACAGCGCTGAGGGTAATTACAATAAAAAAATGTACCATACATACAATCCAGGGATTATTTTCGAGAATCATCCAGGAATCCGTGATGTATGTAATTGTCTGATCGAAGGAAATCTGTTACGATACGGAAACAGAAAATATTCAGAGATTTACCAGAATCTTTTATTTGGGGAATATGGAGAGGCAGATCCATACTACATACTTGCAGATTTTCCGTCTTATATTGAAACATATGAAAAAGTATATCATTTGTATGTCGATCATAAGGATGAATGGATTAAAAAAGCAATTGTTAATACAGCAAAATCCGGATATTTTTCATCAGACCGAACGATTGAACAATATAATGAAAAATCTGGAATCTGAAACCAGTAAAATAAGAGTTACAAAAAAGATGAGATTAAATTATGATTCATAACGCAGTCAGTAGAAAAATACAGAACTCCCGTAGGTGCAGTCACATGTGGAAGCGAGATGATGATCCGCCTGTATGATGTAGGGCAGGAAGTCAATAAGGCAGAGATCATCATGTATTCTGAAAGTTTTCACCGGGAGTATGAGATGAAACGAAAAAAAGACTGCATGGAAGAACACATAAAGATGACCAGTGAAGCAGGTGTTGTCTGGTATTATTTCAGAATCTGGGAACATGGGAAATGTTATTTTTATGGAGCCAGACATGGGAAGACACAAGGAGAAGGAATGATCGTTGATGACAACCCGGATAGTTTTCAGATCACCGTATATGAAGAAAATTTTGATACCCCAAGGTGGATGTCAAAAGGAATCATGTATCAGATTTTCCCAGATCGTTTCTGCCAGGGAAACAAAGAAAATATGAAACACGGGAAAGCATATCATGAAAATATGGGAAGAACGGTCTATCTGCATGATGACTGGGAAGAACAGCCAGTATTTGGACCACTTCCAGGAAAAGAATTTTATGATCCATGTGATTATTTTGGTGGAGATATTGAGGGAATCATATCCAAACTTGATGATCTGAAACGATTGGGGATCAGTTGTATTTATCTGAATCCGATCGGAGAAGCAGCATCAAACCACCGCTATAATACATCAGATTATAAGAAAGTCGATCCATTCCTTGGAAATAACGAAGATTTTAAGCGGCTATGCCAGCTTGCCAAAGAACGCAGGATTCATGTGATCTTGGATGGGGTATATTCCCACACTGGGGATGATAGTGTCTATTTTAACAAAAAGGGAAATTACGAAGAACCAGGGGCATATCAAGGGGAAGAGTCAAAGTACTATGATTGGTATGACTTTAACGAAGATGGAACTTATAAGAGCTGGTGGGGGTTTGAAACACTGCCGGAAGTCAATGAATTAAATGAAAAGTTTGTTGATTACATTATCACAGGAGAAGATTCGGTGATCAAGCATTGGTTAAAACTTGGAGCATCAGGATTCCGTCTGGATGTTGCAGACGAACTTCCAGATGAATTTATATTTAAATTGCGAAGCGAATTAAAGAAGAAATTCAAGAATTATGCACTGATCGGTGAGGTATGGGAAGATGTCACAACCAAAGAAAGTTACGGAACGAAACGTAAATATGCTTTGGGTAAAGGCTTAGACAGCGCAATGAACTATCCGCTGAAAGTCAACGTTACAGATTATTTACTCGGCAATCAAAGTGCCAAAGATATGAAGACATTTTTGATATCCCAACAGTGTAATTATCCAAAACCATTGTATTATGCACTGATGAACCTGTTATCTTCTCATGATATTCCAAGAATTCGGACAACACTTGCAACTGGAATGAATGAGAATCTGCCATCGAGAGAGCAGCAGGCAGAATATGTTATAACATCAAAGATGGATCAGAAAGGAAAAGCACTCACAAGACTTGCAATGGCAGTTCAGTTCTTTGTCCCAGGAATGCCATGCATTTATTATGGAGACGAATATGGAATGCATGGACTGATGGACCCATTTAACCGAGGAGCATTTTTTGAAAATGACAAAGAAACCTATCAGGAAGTTTTGAGACTGACTAGCCTTAGAAACCGTGAAAAAGTCTTACAGACAGGATATGCATTATATATGGCACCGACTGAAAATGTCCTTGCGATCTTAAGATTTATCAGCGAGAAAAAAGATGTCTTTGGAGAAGCAAGTGAGAACAAAGCAATATTACTTCTCGTCAATCCGACGATGAAAAAAGAAGAGATCAATCTAAATCTCAACAAGGTCAAAGAAGGGGTCAATGAGAATGCATTACAGGCGCTGTTAAAGAACTTGAGCAACGCTGTGATCAAGACAAATGTAGCACCTATAGATTATAAAGTGATAGAGTTATAAAAGAAAAAAAGGAAAAAGGATCTGCAGATCAAAGATACATAAAGTATCAAAAGGGTTTGCAGATCCTTTCTTATATTCTAGGTTCAACTCAAATTTAATTTTAGCAGTGAGGGCTTCATTCTCAGCAGCAAGTATTTCATCTTCATCTTCATCACTCATGGAATAAGCAATATTCACACTATGATCAGCAATACGCTCTAATTCAGAAAGCATATCGGAGAACAATAAACCAGCTCTTGGCTCACATTCGCCTTTGGCAAGACGTTTGATATGGTGCTTTTTGATATCTGCGTTCCATTTTGTCAATCGAAGCTTCCAGAATTGCAATCTCAGCAAGCTTTTCTTCAGGTTTGTTGACACCATCTTGTTCCATGAAACACTCCAGGGAAAGTTTTAACAGTTTGGAAACAGCAGTGTACATCTTTTTGATTTCTTCTTTTGCATCTCCAGTAAGTCCAGTGTTATGTTTGATCTCTGTTTTTGTAAAATCAGCAAAATTTTCTGCGTGATCACCGATACGTTCGATATCATTAACAACATAAAACATGGAACCCAAGATCTTCTGATCGGCTAAAGGCAGTGATAGCTGGTTGGACTTTACCAGATAATCAGTGATCGCATGACTGACATTATTGATATCTTCCTCGCGATGATAGATTTTATCAACAAATTCATCGGATTGATTTAGAAATCCGTGGATGGCATGGTCTAAATTCTCCTGTGCCATATTAGCCATACGTCTTAACTCATTCTTCGCCTGAGGGATCATTGTTGCAGGAGATTTTAAGGAAATCTCTGTAATATACTGCAGTTCATTATGGTGAACTTTTTCATCTTTTCCACGGATGATCTTCTCTGTTAATGCAACAACTAAAGGTGTACATGGGAACATAAATAATACTTCAATGATCTTAAATGTTGTATGAGCATTTGCAACACTTCGTCCAAGATTTCCACCGGAAATACTTAAGAAAAAGTTTGTGATAGGAGTAAGTGCAAAGCTAAGTCCTGTAAAGATGATGATACTTCCAAATACATTAAATAAGAAATGGATCATCGCAGCACGTTTTGCACCTTTGTTACCACTTAAGCTGGCAAGCAATGCGGACACACAAGATCCCATATTACATCCAAGAATAATAAAGAAGCAGATTGGAAGATGTAATAATCCCTGAGATGCCATCAAAAGAACGATACTTACAGTAACAGAAGAACTCTGTAAGATCGCAGTCATGATAAATCCAAATAAAACACCAAGGAAATGGTTATCCAGTGTCTGAAGGTAAGATGTGATCAAAGGTGAATCCCTTAACACAGACATAGCACTTGACATGGAAGTTAATCCCATAAATAAAACACCAAATCCAAGAATAACTTCTCCCACTTTCTGGACGGTAGGATTATTCATAAATAATACCATAATAACACCCGCCATTAAAAAGACAGGGGCAATCTCAGAAAGGTTAAAAGAAACAAGCTGGGAAGTAACAGTAGTACCAATGTTAGCACCAAGGATAACTCCAGCAGCCTGAGACAGGTTCATAAGCCCTGCATTTACAAAGCTGACTACCATAACAGTAGCAGCACTAGAGGACTGAATAACAGCGGTAAAAAAGATTCCGACTAACATACCCGTTAAACGGTTTGTAGTAAATATTTCAAGAATCCGGCGAAGCTTCGCACCGGCAGCTTTCTCAAGTCCATCGCTCATCAGTTTCATCCCATAAAGAAAGAGGCCAAGGCCTCCCATCAGAGCAAGTATGATAGTATAGTTCATACGACAGTTCTCCTTCTTAACAATAACTTAACATAAATATTACTTATATTTTACTTTAAACGAAGCAATGTGACAAGAAAAATATCGAAAAATTTGGTTGAAGAGTAGTTGCCACAAAATTAAAATTGTCTAAGCAGAACATTCATGTTATAATCAAAGATACTGTAAAAATAGAGATGAATTATATAAAGTAGGAGAAATAATAGAATGGAACAGTTAAAGAACGAGTCGTCAAGACAGTATGAATATATGGAAGAAATGAAAAAATGGGTTCAGAAAAAGTCTGGAGAATTGGGAAGGAAGCTCACATGCCATGTAACCACATTTGGCTGCCAGATGAATGAAAAAGACTCTGAAAAGTTATTAGGGATCTTAGAAACGATCGGATATGAAGAAGTTGAAACAGAAGAAGCAGACTTTCTGATCTTTAATACATGTACAGTTCGTGAGAATGCCAATACAAAGTTATATGGACATTTGGGGCAGGTTAAGAAGATGAAAGAGAGAAATCCACAGATGATGATCGGGTTATGTGGATGTATGATGCAGGAAGAGCATGTGATCGAGAAGATTCGTTCAAGCTATAAATTTGTAGATATCATCTTTGGAACACACAATATCTTTAAATTAGCAGAATTATTAAAAGCAAGAGTAGACTCCAAGGGAATGATCGTTGATATCTGGAAAGATACAGACCAGATCGTGGAAGATCTTCCAAGTGACCGTAAATTCTCATTCAAATGTGGAGTTAATATTATGTATGGATGCAATAACTTCTGCAGTTACTGTATCGTGCCATATGTAAGAGGAAGAGAAAGAAGCCGTAAGCCAGAAGATATCATCAAAGAAGTAAAGCAGGTCGTATCAGAAGGTGTCAAAGAAGTGATGCTTCTTGGACAGAATGTAAATTCTTATGGAAAGACATTAGAAGAACCAATGTCATTTGCTGAATTATTAAGAGAAGTAGAGAAAGTCGAAGGACTAGAAAGAATCCGTTTTATGACACCACATCCAAAGGATTTATCGGATGATCTGATCGAAGTGATGGCAACAAGCAAGAAAGTATGTAAACATATGCATCTTCCAATGCAGTCAGGAAGCAGCCGTTTGTTAAAATTGATGAACCGTCATTATACAAAAGAACAGTATGTAGCACTTGCTAAGAAGATTCAGGAGAGAATCCCTGGAGTGTCTTTTACAACAGATATTATCGTAGGATTCCCTGGAGAGACAGAAGAAGATTTCAAGGAGACATTAGATGTTGTAAGAGAAGTTGGATTTGACAGTGCATACACATATGTATATTCGAAACGTTCTGGAACACCAGCAGCGAGCATGGAAGATCAGGTGGACAAAGATGTGATCAAAGATCGTTTTGACAGACTTCTTGCCTTATTAAAAGAGACATCTGCAAAGAATTGCAAGAAGAAAGTCGGAGATATCGAGAGAGTTCTGATCGAAGAAGAGAATACGCACGAAGAAGGAATGTTAACAGGAAGATTGGAAAATAACCTGTTAGTTCATTTTAAAGGATGCAAAGAACAGATTGGTACAATGGCAGATGTTAAATTAGTTGAGGAAAAAGGTTTCTATTATATGGGAGAGCAGATCCATGGCTAAAAAAGGAAAACTGACACCAATGATGCAGCAGTATATGCAGATCAAAGAAGAGAATAAAGATTGTATCTTATTTTATCGTCTCGGAGATTTCTATGAGATGTTCTTTGATGATGCACTGACAGCATCCAAAGAATTAGAGATCACATTAACAGGGAAGAACTGTGGACTTGAGGAGCGCGCACCAATGTGTGGCGTTCCTTATCATGCTGTGGATTCCTATTTAAATAAATTAGTAGAAAAAGGATATAAAGTCGGGATCTGTGAGCAGGTTGAAGATCCAAGCCAGGCAAAGGGAATCGTAAAACGAGAGATCGTGCGTATTGTAACGCCAGGAACGAATATTTCCCAGCAGAGTCTTGATGATGAGAAAAATAACTATCTGATGTGTATTTTTGCAAATGATGGAAGTTACGGAATTTCATTTGTTGATGTTACAACGGGGGATTTTAGAACAACATCAATGGATAGTTTAGCGAAAGTCAGAGATGAGATCTTCAAGTTCGAGCCGGCAGAGATCGTTTGTAATGATGCATTTTTGATCAGTGGCATGGATTTTGATTACTTAAAAGACAAGATGTCGATCGTGATCTCAAGCATTGAGCCATACCATTTTGATGAAGAACAGGCAGAGGAAAGGATCAAGCGTCAGTTCAAAGTAGGAAATTTAGAAGGTCTTGGACTTTTGGATCATCCAATGGGAGTGATCGCAACGGGTGCATTGCTTGGATATCTTCATGAGACACAGAAGAGTTCTCTGGATCATCTGATGCATATTGAAGCTTATGAGACAAGTGAATTTATGATCATCGACAGCTCCAGCCGTAGAAATTTGGAACTTTGTGAGACATTACGTGATAAACAAAAAAAAAAGGGTCACTCTTATGGGTATTAGATAAGACAAAAACAGCCATGGGTGCCAGAATGCTAAGAAACATGGTTGAGCAGCCATTGGTGGACAAGAAAAAGATCGAAGAGAGATACGATGCGATCACAACACTTACGGATCAGACGATCGTAAGAGAAGAATTAAGAGAATACTTAAATCCGATCTATGATCTGGAACGTTTAATGACAAAAGTAAGTTATAAGACAGCGAATCCAAGAGATATGATCGCATTTAAAACATCGTTGGAATTGCTGCCTGCGATCAAAACAGTTCTTGAAGAATGCAAAGATCCATTATTGTCTGGATTAAGAGAAGATTTAGATCCATTGGAAGATATCCACAATCTTTTGGAAGATTCCATCATTGAAGAACCACCGCTTGCGATCAAAGAAGGTGGGATCATCAAGGAAGGATTCAAGGAAGATATAGACAAATTAAAACGTGCTAAAACAGAAGGAAAGCAATGGTTGATGGAACTTGAGGAACGGGAACGTGAAAAAACAGGGATCAAGAACTTAAAGATCAAGTTTAATAAAGTATTTGGGTACTATTTAGATGTGACAAATTCCTACAAAGATCTTGTACCTGATCATTATATCCGTAAGCAGACACTGGCCAATTCCGAGCGTTACACAACCGAAGAATTAAACCAGCTGGCGGATACGATCCTGGGTTCCGAAGACCGTCTGTATGCGTTAGAATATGAAACGTATGTTATGATCCGTGAAACATTAGCAGGAGAGATGGAACGAATCTCAAGAACAGCGAATGTGATCGCGCAGATCGATGCACTTGCCTCCCTTGCATATGTCGCAGAACGCAATCATTTTGTACGTCCGAAGTTAAATGTCAGAGGGACGATTGATATCAAGGATGGAAGACATCCGGTTGTAGAGCAGGTGATTCCAAATGATATGTTTATTTCTAATGATACATATCTTGATAACAAGAAGAATCGTGTAGCGATCATCACGGGACCAAACATGGCAGGTAAATCAACTTATATGAGGCAGGTTGCCCTGATCGTATTAATGGCACAGATTGGTTCCTTTGTACCAGCGGCGAAAGCAAATATCGGTATCGTAGATCGCATCTTTACAAGGGTTGGAGCATCAGATGATCTTGCTTCTGGACAGAGTACATTTATGGTTGAGATGAGTGAAGTTGCCAATATTTTAAGAAATGCAACGAAAAACAGTTTGTTGATCTTAGACGAGATCGGACGTGGAACGAGTACATTTGATGGGTTGTCCATTGCATGGGCAGTTGTGGAATATATCAGCAATTCCAAGCTCCTCGGTGCAAAAACTCTGTTTGCGACACATTATCATGAACTGACAGAGTTAGAAGGTAAGATCGACAGTGTACATAACTACTGCATTGCTGTCAAAGAACAGGGAGATGACATCGTGTTCCTGCGTAAGATCGTAAAAGGTGGTGCAGATAAGAGTTATGGAGTGCAGGTTGCAAAACTTGCCGGAGTCCCAGATGCCGTGATCAATCGAGCAAAAGAGATCGCAAGAGAATTAGAAGAACATGATCTGACGTCAGGAGCGAAGGATATCATGCCATATGGAGAGGCACAACAGTTAAGTTTCTTCAGAGAAAGCGATGAACCAACGATGGAACATCCATTTATGGCAGAACTAAGAGAAAAAGATCTTTCTGACATGACACCGCTGGAAGCGTTGAATTATTTATATGTGTTACAGGAGAAGTTAAAGAACGAGGAGTAATTTTATGGCGAAGATACAATTACTAGATCAAAAGACGATCGATAATATTGCAGCAGGAGAAGTTATTGAACGGCCAGCTTCTGTTGTCAAAGAGCTTGTGGAAAATGCAGTGGATGCAAAAGCAAATGCAGTGACTGTGGAGATCAAAGACGGCGGAATGACATTGATCAGGGTAACTGACAATGGGATCGGAATTCCAAAAGATCAGGTAAAGACTGCATTTTTACGTCATGCGACAAGCAAGATCCGTTCGGTTGAAGATCTGTTAAGTGTATCTTCGCTTGGATTTCGAGGAGAGGCATTATCAAGTATCAGCGCAGTTGCACAGGTTGAGCTGGTAACGAAGACTGCAGAAAGCTTCAGTGGAGTATCCTATAAGATCTATGGAGGCGAGGAAGAAGCTTTTGACGATATCGGAGCACCCGATGGAACAACATTTCTGGTAAAGAATCTGTTTTATAATACGCCAGCAAGAAGAAAATTCTTAAAGAGTGCGACAACCGAAGCAGGGTATGTAGAACAGATGATGGTACACATTGCCCTAAGTCATCCGGAAATTTCATTTAAATTTATCCATAACAATAAAAATAAGATTTATACTTCTGGAAATGGTAAGGTAAAGGACATCATCTATCATATTTATGGGCGAGATGTGGCAGGAGCATTGATCCGCTAGAAGCACAAAATGAAGATGTGAAAGTCACGGGATTTGTCGCAAAATCCGTATGTTTCC
>ENA-OQBD01001511-OQBD01001511.1-human-gut-metagenome-genome-assembly--contig:-NODE-1511-length-10731-cov-2.222652_pt1 | contig 10731 bp, 13 predicted proteins | sample MGYA00242742_ERZ504543 | MGnify/ENA primary metagenome ERZ504543 (study PRJEB26092, sample SAMD00036239) | human gut metagenome | host: Homo sapiens | study: EMG produced TPA metagenomics assembly of... | reverse complement strand
AGGTGAGCCGTTCAGCGTGTAGACAAAAGTGTCTACACGCTGGCAGAGGTCGAGAAATTAGTTCGGATTTTGCGAAAATGAACTCGTCGGCGTACGGTTGTACGCTAGAGTTTATTTTCACAAAAGTGCACAGGCAAGCCATATATCGAAGATAGGCTTGCCTGTTGCTTTTTATAGCTATAAATTAAACTTTAAAATATAAAAATATAATATATTGCACGTTCCGGACAATTTGTCGACAGTCTGAACGGCTCACAAAGGTGAGCCGTTTTCTTTATTCTCTTGTAAAAGTTCGGTATAGATTTTTCAAGTTCGGGATATTCCAAAAGTCCTTTGCGTCCTTCTGTCGTTATACCGTAGACTCCTTTTTTGACGTTATAAAACCAACCGTAAACATTCATTCTTAGAATATTATACGCGCGGTCAATACCGCTGATTTCCTTTATGCGTTTCGGCGACAAATCGCCGTACATATCAAGGATACACGCGATATGTATACATTGTTCGGTGTAAGCGGTTATGATTTTGGTGTTAGTCACACCGCCTGTGTTTGTGTCAATCGTTCTGCCGTTGATTTCTGTGAGAATTTCACGCCTTTTTCGATAGTCGCGTGTTGTCGGTTTGAATTCGGTCGGCTCAAATACGATTTCCGCAAATGAATGTACTGCCGCGAACTGAAACGAATTATAAGTCCGAGTTTCAAGTTTTTTTTATCACCGTCAAAGTGCTGCGGAATTTTTTCAGTGAATATTTTTTCGGCTTGGGTACGGCGATATATACGTCTGCACCTGTTTTGAGCCTTTTCAGACCTTGTGCCAAAAGTTGTTACGGATAAATTTTTCTTTAACTCGATAATAATAAATTCGTCATCTTTCGTTGCGGTAACGTCACAGTCACGCACCTCTGCATTGACTTTGTATCCGCGTTTTACGAATAAATCACGCACAGGAGGAAAAAGTTCTTTTTCCGTCATATTTCTTTAAGTTCTCCCGGTTTGATTTCGTAATGTTGACCGTCAACTTCAATCCATACAGATATTGCGTTAGGATTGTAAACTCTGTCTCCCTTAGCGGTGTATTTAAGATTTTTTGCGGCATTCATATAGTCAACGATTTCAATATTTGTAGCGTACCATATATCGTCACGTCCGCCGATAAATTTACAGAAACCTTCGATTAAATCCCAGCTGTTGTCGCGGTCAAATTCATAACTGTGTCCCCAAACGTACATCATATAAAGATATTGTGTCTTATGTAGGTCGGCAAAACGTTCTGCATTCTGCATAAGGTTGTGACCGTGGTGACAGGTAGATTTCCATTCAAGGAAGTTGTCGGGAAATGCAAAATCGTCCGTACTTCCGACAACACGACTGTATTCTATGCCGCAGGCAGGAAGAAGATTGATAATATCCTTGCTGTATGAGCCGTTAGGGTAGCTAAGACCTCTTACGGGATAGCCGACTGCGTCCTCAAGTGCTTTTCGTCCTCAATTACTTGCTGAACAACTTGGTCAAGCGGACAACGTTCAATAGTTGGGTGAGTGCTTGTATGGCACGATACTTCGTGGCCTTTGTAAAGTTCCTTGACTTCCGAAAGCTGTATTCTGTCCTCATCAACAGGCATAATGTCCTGTGTTAAGGTGGAATGTACCCTTGATACCGTATTTGTTGAAAATCTCGATAAGCTTTCTGTCGAAAATCTTACCGTCATCGTAACTCATTGTAAGTACCTTGTGTTTTCCTTGCGGGAAACAAGTGTAATTGTTTGAAGGTCTTTGTTTTCCATTTTTTATATCTCCCTTTTTGTGTTTTAATGTAATGACCGTTATTTCAGGTCGGTTAAACAATCTCGGCCAAAAAGCATAGGGTTGCCTATACCTCTGTTTACAATCATATCGGTGTGCGGTGCGTGGTAATGCCCGGCAAAGTATTTCGGAAAGAACATTGACGATTTACTGCCCCAGCTTGATTTAGGTGCAACGACACCTCTGCCTTTCGGTATTCTGAATTGTCCGCCGTGCATATGACCTGCAAGAATAAGGTTGAAACCGCGGTATTTTAATCTGTCGAATAAATTCGCACGGTGAAAAATGCAGTATGTCATATCCGTTGTAACGTGGCAGTTTCGCAAGTGAATTTTCGATATTTTCGGCGATTTTGACACTGTTTAAAGCAAACGGATCGTCAATTCCCGAAAGTGAAATTTCGCTTTCGTTACGCTTTAAAATGACACGCTCGTCATGCAATGTTTTAACGCCGACTTCGGTAAGTTCTCGCTCAAATTCATCGTAGTCACTTCGCCACAAATCGTGATTGCCCGTTACCGCATAAACGGGTGCAATATCGATAAGATGTTTGCATAGATGTACTCCGGGTGTGTATGAGCCTGTGTCGTGAACAAGGTCGCCTGTCGAAACTATAATGTCGGGCGATTCGTGTTCGATTTCCTCAATCAGCCCCGGTACGCTGTCTGCATGGTAATCTGAAATTTGTAAAATTTTATATCCGTCAAATCCTTCGGGGATTTTCGGCGACGATATATCGTAATGTGTAACTTCAATTCTGTTGTCCAAACCTTTGACGGCAAATAATATTCCGCCCGTAAGCGCTGCTGTTTTTAAAAGCTTTTTCACAATAATCTGTCCTTTCAGATATTTATGGGTTTATTATACCACTATTTTTAATAAAAACCACATATTTTATTGAAAAAATTAAAATAAGATGATATAATAAATGTATATGTATTTAGGAGGAATTTAACGTGGTTAAGCATATAGTAATGTGGAGAATGGCAGAGAGTGAAGATAAAGAGCAGAGAGCAAAGGATATAAAGGAAAATCTCGAAGCTTTAAAGGGTAAAATAAATGTTTTGGTAAACATTGAAGTCGGACTTAATTTCAACGATACAGACGCTGCGTCAGATGTAGTACTTGTATCGGAGTTTGAAACAAAAGAGGATTTAAACACTTACCAAAATCACCCTGAACACAAAGCTGTCGGTGCAACGTATGTGCGTCCGTATGTAGCGGAAAGACGTGTTTGCGATTATGAATTTTAAGTTGTAATTACAATTTAAATGTGATATAATTAACTTTACTTTTGAAGTATAGGAGAAATGTAAATGGCAAAGCTTATAACTAAGGAGCAGATGGCGGAGCAAGAAAGCTATATAATGAAACTCAAAGAAGAAAATATGCGTTATGCTGCTCAAAACGGACACGCAAAATTAGCGCTTACCGAAACATATGGTTGTCAGCAGAATGAAAACGACACCGAACGTATAAGAGGTATGCTAAGACAGGCGGGGTTTGATTTTACGGACGACAGCAACAAAGCTGATGTTGTTATATATAATACTTGTGCGGTGCGTGAAAATGCGGAGCAAAAGGTTTTCGGCAGACTCGGTATTTTAAAGCACATCAAAGAAGAAAGAAAAGATATGGTTATCGGTGTATGCGGTTGTATGGTACAACAGGAGCATATTACCGAGAAAATCAAAAAAGTACACGAACACGTTGACCTTGTTTTCGGAACACACGCACTTTACAAAATGCCGGAGCTTTTATACAGAGCAATTCACGAAAAGAAAACAGTTGTCGATATTGACAGCTGTGACGGTGCAATCGCAGAGGATATTCCTATTATGCGTGACGATGATAAAAAAGCATGGGTATCTGTAATGTACGGCTGCAACAATTTCTGCTCATACTGTATTGTACCGTATGTACGCGGACGTGAAAGAAGCCGTACACCTGAGGCGGTTATAGCCGAAGTTAAGGAACTTGTGGCAAGAGGGTGCAGTGAAATTGCACTTTTGGGACAGAATGTAAATTCATACGGCAAAGATCTTGACACAGATGTTGACTTTGCAGACCTTATTCGTATGGTAAATGATATTGAGGGCGTTGAACGTATCAGATTTATGACATCACACCCAAAGGTATTTGAGCGATAAACTTATTGACGCGATGGCGGAATGTGACAAGGTTTGTAAACAACTTCATCTTCCTGTTCAAGCAGGTTCAAACAAGATTTTGAAAGAAATGAACAGAAAGTACACAAAAGAAGATTATCTTGCAAAGATTGAAAAGGTTAAAAAGAGAATACCGAACATTTCTCTTTCAACCGATATTATAGTCGGTTTTCCAACGGAAACAAAGGAAGATTTTGAGGAAACACTTGACGTACTTCGTAAGGTTGAGTATGATAACATATTCTCATTTATATATTCAAGACGTGAGGGAACTCCTGCGGCAAAGCTTGATTTTGTACTTACAGACGAAGAAATACACGAGAATTTCAACAAGCTTTTGGAAGTACAGAATGAAATTTCAAAACGCAAAAATGAGGCGTATGTAGGACGGGTTGAAAAGGTGCTTGTCGACGGTGTAAGCAAGAATGATGAAACAACACTTTCGGGCCGTTGTGACAGTTCAAAGATAGTAAACTTTAAGGGCGATAAATCGCTTATAGGAAAATATATAGACGTAAGAATTACCGAGGCACACACATGGAGCCTTAACGGTGAGATTGCAGAATAAGAAAGGAATTTAATAATATGAACGAAATAATCGAAAAGACAAGAGAACTTGGAGAACTTATCCAAAATTCAGAAGAAATGAAAAATGCAAAGAATGCCGAGATTTTACAAGAAAATGATGACGAGGCACAGGCACTTTTAAAGGAATTCAACTTGCAGAGAATGAACCTTGCACGCGATATGCAAAACAACAAGATTTCGCGTGAAGAGGCTATACAGAAGAATAACGAAGCATTTGAAGAAATGCTTGAAAAATTCGGAATCAATAAAGAAGTACATTGATGCAAAGAAAGAATTTGATGCAATGGTTAATCAAGTTAATCAAATGCTGAATTTCTACATCACAGGACAAGATCCAAACTGTACGCATGATTGCAGCACTTGCGGCGGCTGTCACTAATTTATACACAAATCTAAAGACAAGGAGATAAAGCGGAATGGCAAAAGAGCAGATGACGCCGATGATGACTCAATATCTGAAAACAAAGGAGGAATACGAGGACTGTATATTATTTTACAGATTGGGTGATTTCTATGAAATGTTTTTTGATGATGCCATAAAAGCTTCAAAGGAGCTTGAAATAACGCTTACAGGTAAAGACTGCGGACTTTCGGAACGCGCACCAATGTGTGGCGTTCCTTTTCACAGTGCGTCGGTTTATATTGCAAAGCTGATTGAAAAGGGGTATAAGGTTGCTATATGCGAACAGGTTGAGGACCCTAAAACCGCTAAAGGTATTGTAAAACGTGAGGTTATTCGTGTAGTGACGCCGGGTACGGTTGTTGATGAGGAGTTGCTTGACGAAAAGAATAATAATTATCTTGCGGTTATATACAGTCAGCGTGACAAATACGGATTTGCGGTTTCGGATATTTCAACGGGTGAGATTTATACAACCGAAATTAGCGGAGCGGACGAGGCACTAAACGAAATAGCGAGATATGAGCCAAAAGAAATACTCTTAAATTCGGACGCAGCGGAAAAATTATCTGCACAGGTTGAGTTGAGATTTCATATAACTCCCGACGAATGTACGGACGATTTCTTTGAAAATTCGGAATTTGAAAAGAATATCCTGCAGCAGTTCGGTAAAAATTCCTTGTCGGAAATAGCACTTGACACAAAACCTTATGCGGTTCGTGCGGTCGGTGCTATGATTGCGTATTTGGAACATACGCAAAAAACAAGTCTTACATATTTAAACACGATTAATACATACGAAGTTAATCAGTATATGGATATTGACGTGAATACAAGACGTAACCTTGAAATAACCGAAACAATGCGTGACAAGGTTAAAAGAGGTTCGCTTTTGTGGGTGCTTGACAATACAGAAACGTCAATGGGTGCAAGACTTTTAAAACAGTGGATTGAAAAGCCGCTTATCAATCCTATTGAGATAAACAAGAGATTGTATTCGGTAAAGGAGCTTACGGAGAATATAATGCTCCGCGATGACCTTTCGGCAGTGCTTTCCGGAACGTATGATATATCAAGAATAATCAGCCGTATTTCGCTTGGCACTGTTACACCGAAAGATTTAATTGCACTTAAAATGACGCTTTTACAGTTACCTGAACTTGAGTACACTTTAAGCAACGTAAAGTCACCGATGCTTGGTGATATGCGTAAAAATTTTGATTTGCTTGAAGATGTGTGCGATTTGCTTGAAAGAGCGATAAATGACGAACCGCCGGCACTTTTGCGTGACGGCAATGTTATAAAAGAGGGCTTTAATGAGGAAATCGACAATTTGCGTATTGCAATGCGTGACGGTAAAAAGTGGCTTGCGGCACTTGAAAATGAAGAACGTGAATCAACGGGCATAAGCAAGCTGAAAGTCGGCTATAACAAGGTTTTCGGTTACTATATAGAGATTACAAAATCGGCGATAAAAGACGTACCCGATTATTATATAAGAAAGCAAACGCTTGCAAACTGTGAAAGATACATTACTCCGAAACTAAAGGAAATCGAAAACACAATTCTCGGTGCATCGGAAAAAAATCGTGACGCTTGAAAGCTATGTTTTTGAACAGGTCAGAACAAGCGTGAGTGAGGAAATCGAGCGTTTGAAAAATGCGGCACATATTATCGCAACGACTGACGTACTTTTGTCGCTGGCACAGACTGCATACAAAAACAACTTTACCATGCCTGAAATATCGGATAACGGCAAAATCGAAATTACGGACGGACGACACCCTGTTGTTGAGAAAATGTCAAAAAATTCGATGTTTGTACCGAATGACACTCTTTTGAATAACGATGACGACCGAATGATTATTATAACAGGTCCGAATATGGCAGGTAAGTCAACGTATATGCGACAGGTTGCACTTATAACTCTTATGGCGCAAATCGGAAGTTTTGTGCCTGCAAAGTCGGCTAAAATCGGTATTGTGGACAAGATTTTTACAAGAGTCGGTGCGTCTGACGATATTTCGTCGGGACAGAGTACGTTTATGCTTGAAATGACGGAAGTAAGCCACATTTTGAAGAATGCAACGTCAAAATCACTTATTATTCTTGATGAAATCGGACGCGGTACAAGCACTTTTGACGGATTGTCGATAGCTTGGGCGGTTGTTGAGTACATACAAAATAAGCACAAAATCGGCGCAAAGACGCTTTTTGCAACTCATTATCACGAGCTTACCGAACTCGAAGAAGAACTTGACGGTGTTAAAAATTACAGAATTGCCGTTAAGAAACGCGGTGACGATATTACGTTTTTGCGTAAAATCGTCAGAGGCGGTGCGGACGACAGTTACGGTATTGAAGTTGCGGCACTTGCTGGTGTTCCGAAAGAGGTAATCAACGGTGCAAAGAAGATTTTGAAAAAGATTGAGAATGATGAAATCGTTGTAGAACATACGGCGAAGAAACACGGGGACGCAACAAATCAAATCGGTTTCGGTGACGGTATAGCAAATGAAATAGCAGATGAACTTAAAAATATGGACGTCACAACGTACACACCGATTGAGGCGATGAATAAGCTTTACGAATTGGCAAACAGGGCGAAGGAAATATAAACATTTGTGGCTGTTAAGGTCACGAATATTAACGGTTGAAAGGGTTTAAAATGGGAAAAATTCATGTACTGAGCAGTGAAGTTTCAAATAAAATAGCGGCGGGTGAAGTTGTTGAACGTCCGTCAAGCGTTATAAAGGAACTTGTTGAAAACAGCATAGATGCCGGTGCAACTCTGATAAGCGTGGAGATAAAAAAGGGCGGAAGCATATATATGCGCGTCAGTGACAACGGCAGCGGTATGTCGGAGGAGGATGCGAAAATATGCTTTTTACGCCATGCGACAAGTAAGGTGCAGACGAGCAGTGACCTTGACGCAATTTATACGCTTGGTTTCAGAGGTGAGGCACTTTCAAGTATAGGTGCTGTTGCCGAAGTTGAACTTTTTACAAAGCGACACGAGGATGAAACAGGCGTATGTGTAACGTGCAAAGGCGGAGAAATACTTTCTTCTGACGAGGCAGGTATTCCCGACGGTACATCGATACTTGTCGAAAATCTGTTTTTCAACACACCTGCAAGACGCAAATTCTTGAAAAAAGACGCAACTGAGGCAGGATACATAACGGATATAATGACAAGATTTATATTCGCACATCCCGAAATATCCTTTAAGCTGATAATCGACAACAAGAAAAATTGTTTTCACCGGGCGATAATTCGCTTGAAAATTCGGTTTATACAGTTTACGGCAGAGATTATGCAAAGGGTACAATTCCTGTAGAATACGAATCGGACGGCATTAAAATTACAGGTCTTATCGGCAAGGGAACTCTTGCACGGCCTAAGCGAAATTATCAGAGCTTTTTTGTAAACAGAAGATACATAACAAGCAGAACAATAATCGCCGCACTTGAAAATGCCTATAAAAATCAGATTATGATAGGCAAATTCCCTATGGCGATACTTAATATAGAAATCAATCCGTCACTTATTGACATTAACGTTCACCCGACAAAACTTGAAGTGAAGTTTTCAGATGAAAAGGCGGTTTATAATGCGGTGTATTACGGTGTGAAAAACGCACTTTACGAAATACCGAATGTACCGAAAATCGAGCGTACTTCGGAAGAATTTAAACGTGATACGCCAAAGGGACAGTTAAATCTAAGCGACCTTGCGGTTGCACTTCCGAAGACAATGACAAAACGTCCGGAAACGACCGCATATAATCCACGAGAAAATCATTTCCTGAAAAACAGTGGGGACACTAAAAATAATTCGGTGAGTGACAATAAAACGGATAAAGTTGGGGACACTAAAACACAAAATAATTTTGTATCACTAAAACCCGATTTTATAAAATCAAGACAACCCGAAATTCCTTATACAAGAACTGTATCGCTTGAAACTCCGAAGGCGGAAACAAACGGAATACTTCCAAAAAAGGACGCGGTTAAAGCGGAAGAAGTCAAAGTTGAAGAGATAAAGACCGAGGAAAGACCTGTTACTGAAACAGTAAGAGTTGAAACTGTCAAGGAAGAAAAGCCGACAGAGCAAAATGTTGAAACCGAAGTTCCGAAACGCGAAGAAACTGTTTTTGCAGACGAATATTTTGAAATAGTCGGTCAGGTTTTTGATTCGTACATCATAGCCGAAAAGGACGACGAAATGATGATTATAGACCAGCACGCGGCACACGAACGTTTGAAATATGAAGAATTGAAGAAAGATATTGCGTCAAAACAAGTTGCGTCACAAATGCTTATCGAGCCTGTTATAGTAAATCTTACGGGCAGTGAAATGACTGCGTATCGTGATAATAAACAGCTTTTTGACGATATAGGCTTTGAGTCGGAAGAATTCGGTGATGACGCGGTTATTGTACGAAGTGTGCCGGGTGAAGTTGAACTCGGTGAGGTTGAACCGCTTGTGCTTGAACTTGTCGCACAAGGCGAGGAACTGAGGAAAGAGCTTATAACGGAAAAGAACGAAAGACTTTTATATACGATTGCGTGTAAATCGGCGGTTAAAGCGAATATGCGTATGAGTAAGATAGAAATGGAAACGCTTGTGAGAAATGTGTTAAGGCTTAAAAATATTAATACTTGCCCTCACGGCAGACCTATTATAGTAACAATGAGCAAAAAGGGAACTTGAAAAGGAGTTTAAGAGAATTGTCTAAGATACCTCTTATTGTTGTTGTCGGACCGACCGCGTCGGGAAAAACGGCACTTGCGATTGATATTGCAAATTATGTCGGCGGTGAAATCGTCAGTGCCGACAGTATGCAGATTTATAAATATATGGATATAGGCTCGGCAAAACCGACTGCGGAAGAAATGAGTCAAGCCGTTCATCATCTTATCGGTTTTCTTGAACCTGATGATGAGTTCAGTGTTGCGGACTATACCGAGCTTGCACATAAGACTATCGCCGATATTACCAGCCGCGGCAAAATTGCCGTAATGGCAGGCGGTACGGGACTTTATATAAATTCTGTTGTAAATGACGTTACATTCGGTGAGATTGACACTGATTACGAACTTCGTGAAAAACTGCAAAAGACAGCAGAGGAAAAAGGCAGTGAATATTTGCTCGATATGCTTGCGGAATTTGATAAGGAGTCAGCTGAAAGACTGCACCCTAATAACGTCAGACGTATTATTCGTGCGATAGAGTTTTATAAAACGACAGGCAAACCGATTTCTAAACACCAAGAGGAAACAAAGCGAGTTGAAAGCCGATATAATCCGCTTATGATTTGTATTGATTGGGATAGGGACGTACTGTATGACAGAATAAACAGACGTGTCGATATTATGATAAAAAGCGGACTTTTGGAGGAAGTTAAATGTCTTATGGATATGGGCTATACGCAGGAATTAAATTCAATGAAGGGTATAGGCTATAAAGAAGTTATGGACTATTATGACGGTAAAATGAGCCTTGAAGATGCCGTAGAACTCATAAAGCAAAGCTCACGCCGTTATGCCAAACGTCAGCTTACGTGGTTCAGACGCGACGATAGGATACATTATGTAAGCAGTAAAAATCCTTTTGAAGAATCGAAAAAATTAATTGATGAATTTTTGAATAGGTAGTTTTGAAACGGTTAAAAAATAAAGGCAAGCTATAGATGTGGCTTGCCTTTTGTTTTATCTTCGTTTATTATCTTCTGTATCTTGAATTTGAACCTTTTGTTTCGCGGTCAAT
>ENA-OQBD01001508-OQBD01001508.1-human-gut-metagenome-genome-assembly--contig:-NODE-1508-length-10744-cov-2.632853_pt1 | contig 10744 bp, 12 predicted proteins | sample MGYA00242742_ERZ504543 | MGnify/ENA primary metagenome ERZ504543 (study PRJEB26092, sample SAMD00036239) | human gut metagenome | host: Homo sapiens | study: EMG produced TPA metagenomics assembly of... | reverse complement strand
GGTTACAGAAAAAGGTAAAGAAAGGAGGTTCGGTACCCGTCTGGGTCACATACTTCAATTTCAAGATTCGTTTACCCTTAGAAATGGTATGTCCGAACTCGCGAATATCCTGCAGCCATACATTTAAATTCTTCTGGGCATATTTATTTTTCATTGAAAGATGAAGAAAGCCAGATTTCTTGTGTGATGTTTGCGAGTGCAAGATATAATGGATTGCAGTTTGAATTAGAAGATGGACAGGAAGTCATTGTGGATGGAAATGTCAGTGTCTATGAGCGTGGCGGAAGTTATCAGCTATATGCACAGGAGATTCGTTTAAATGGAATCGGAGAATTATATGTTGCATATGAGATGTTAAAACAGAAGCTTTATGAAGAAGGATTGTTTGACCACGAGATCAAGAAGCCGATTCCAAAGAATCCAAAGAAGATCGGTGTGGTAACGGCAAGAACAGGAGCAGCAATTCATGATATCATTAGTACAGCAAAGCGCAGGAATCCGTATGTACAGTTAGTATTATATCCTGCTAAAGTACAGGGAGAAGGTGCATCTGATACGATCGTTTCTGGAATTCGCACTCTGGACCAGTATGGAGTTGATACCATTATCATCGGAAGAGGTGGTGGCTCGATCGAGGACTTGTGGGCATTTAATGAAGAGAATGTCGCAAGAGCGATCTACGAAGCAAAGACACCGATCATTTCTGGAACAGGGCATGAGGTGGATACTACCATTGCGGATTATGCGGCAGATCTTCGCGCGGCAACACCGACAGCAGCCTGTGAACTTGCAGTTCCAGATATCACAGAAGTGATGGAAGGAATCGCAAACAGAGAATATACAATGGCTGCGTTGTTAAAACAGATCATCCGGCGTTATCAGATGAAATTGCAGAAGTATCAGATCACCATTGCAAATTACGATCCACGATTTCAACTTCAAGAACAGAAGATGCGTTTGTCAGAATTAGAAGAACAGATTCAGCAAGTGATGAAGAATAAGATGACAGGGTATAAGCACAAACTGGAATTGTACGCAAAAGAACTTCATGGGTTATCACCAACAGCGAAATTGATCAATGGATTTGGATATTTAGAAGATCAGAATGGTGAGCCAGTTACAAGCGTTCACAAAGTGAAAGAGGGAGATCAGATTTCCTTAACGATTTCAGATGGAACGATCCTTGCAATGGCAAAACAGATCAGAACAATGGATGAAAAAGGGAAGTAAGAAAGAGGAAGTTTATTATGGCAAAGAAGAAATTTGATATTGATCAGGGTTTTCATCAGTTAGATGAAATTCTTACAAAGCTTTCCAGTGAAGAAATCAAACTTCCAGAGGCTGTCAAACTATATACTGAAGGAGTAAATCTTGTGAAACAGTGTAAGGATTCTCTGGATAAAGTAGAAAAAGAATTGATCGTATTAGAAGAGAATGGGGAAGAACATGAACTTTAAGGATGAGATGAAACAAAAGGTTGCACAGATCGAAATTATTTTAGATGAATATCTGCCAGCACAGGAAGGGTTACAAAAAACAGTTTTAACTGCAATGAACACAACCGTTAAGGCGGGAGGAAAGCGTCTTCGCCCAATGCTGATCAACGAGACATATCAGATGTTTGGCGGAAAGGGAGATATCGTAAAGCCATTTATGGCAGCGATTGAAATGATCCATACGTATTCTCTGATTCATGATGATCTTCCAGCACTTGACAATGATGATTACAGAAGAGGTCAGAAAACATGTCATATCGTTTATGGAGAAGATATGGCGATCCTTGCAGGAGATGCACTTCTTAATTATGCGTATGAAGTTGCAACGAAAGCATTTGATCTTGCGGAGAAAGACCAGATCATGAATGTAGTTGAAGCAATCAAGATTCTCGCCAGCAAACCTGGAATCTATGGAATGATCGGCGGGCAGGTTGCAGATGTTGAACTGGAAGGTACACCGCTTAGTATGGAGCAGATTTTATTTATTCATAAGAATAAGACGTCTGCATTGATCGAAGCATGTATGATGATCGGAGCAGTTCTTGCAGGAGCATCCAAAGAAGATGTTCTGAAGATGGAAGAATGTGGAGAATATATCGGACTTGCGTTTCAGATTCAAGACGATATTCTGGATCTTACAGGAGATGAAGAAGAGATCGGGAAACCGGTTGGAAGTGATGAAAAGAATCACAAAACAACTTATGTGACATTAAAAGGATTAGAACGTTCACAAAGAGATGTAGAAGATATTTCAAAGAAAGCAATTGATATTTTAGAAAAATATGATAAGGGAGATTGTTATCTTACAAATCTTACAAGATTTTTGATCCATCGAACACACTAAGGCAGAGAGGAAGAGGGAGCATTATGCTAGAGTATATTAATGATCCGAATGATATTAAACAGATTCAGCCAGAGGACTATAAACTTCTGGCGAAAGATATACGTCGTTTTCTATTAAGAAATGTCAGTCGCACAGGGGGGCATCTGGCATCGAATCTTGGAATTGTAGAACTAACGATGGCGCTGCATCTTGTTTTGGATTTTCCAAAAGACCAGCTGATCTTTGATGTAGGACATCAGTCTTATGTGCACAAGATCTTAACAGGAAGAAAGAATGGATTTGAAAATCTGAGGCAATTTCATGGGATGAGTGGATTCCCGAAGAGAAAAGAAAGCGATTGTGATGCGTTTCACAGTGGACACAGCTCCATGTCGTTATCAGCAGCGCTTGGGATGGTTACAGCAAGAGATATCAATCATACGGATGAGACGATTGTTGCGGTGATCGGAGATGGTGCGTTGTCTGGCGGAATGGCATATGAAGCATTAAATAATATGGCAAGACTACGCAAGGAGAAGAAGAATCTGATCATTATCCTGAACGATAACAAGATGTCTATTGCGGAGAATGTCGGTGGAATGTCTGCGTATTTGAATAAAGTACGAACAAGAAAAGAATATGTGGAATTTAAAGGAAATGTGGAACAATCCTTATTAAGAATTCCGGGAATCGGGAAGGAATTAACAACAATTCTTAAGAAATCAAAAGATTCGATCAAACAATTATTTGTTCCGGGAATGTATTTTGAAGATATGGGGATCACGTATATTGGACCTATTGACGGGCATAATGTTCCCTTGATGGTAGACACGTTAAATAGAGCGAAACAATTAGATGAGCCGATCATTATTCACGTGGTAACGAAGAAAGGAAAAGGATATCGTCCTGCGGAGCAGAATCCAGCCAAATTTCACGGAATCAGTCCATTTTCCTTAAAGACAGGGGAAGTTTTAAAGAAATCGGACAATCCATCGAACACAGCGGTATTTTCAGATACACTGATCAAAGAGGCGAAGAAAGATAAGAAGATTGTTGCGGTAACTGCCGCAATGCCGGATGGAACAGGTCTTGGAAAGTTTAAAAATCATTTTCCAGATCGTTTCTTTGATGTAGGGATTGCCGAACAACATGCAGTTACATTTTGTGCCGGAATGGCATCAAGAGGTCTAAAGCCTGTATTTGCAGTGTATTCAACATTTCTACAAAGAGGTTTTGATCAGATCTTACATGATGTGGCAATCGGGAATTATCCAGTTATATTTGGATTGGACCGCTCAGGACTTGTTGGAGCGGATGGAGAAACTCATCAAGGTATTTTTGATATTCCGTATTTATCTATCATCCCAAATATGACGGTGATGGCTCCGATCAACGGAAGGGAATTATCTGAGATGCTAAAACATACGCTCCATCATGCAAAAGGACCGACCGCGATCAAATATTCCAGAGGAGAAGCAAGCTCTTTGTATGAAGATCAATTTGAAGAGTTACACTATGGAAAAGGCCAGATACTTAAAGAAGGAAAGGAAGCTGTGATCATTGCAGTTGGAAATATCTTTGAAGAGGCAGACAAGGCGGAAAAGATCCTTAAAGAAGAAGGATATGAGATTGGTTTAGTTAATCCAAGATATATCAAACCATTTGATCAGGAGTTGATCATGAAACTGTCACAGACCTATGATAAGATCATGATCGCAGAAGAAGGCGTATTAAACGGCGGATTTGGAATGATGGTGAATGAATTTCTGAGTGAACATGATTACAAAGGTGAAGTCAGATGCCTTGGAATAGATGACCAGTTTGTGGAACATGGTTCTGTAAGTGAGTTAAGAAGAATGTTGAAGATTGATGGAGAAAGTATTGCAGACTCCATCAGACAATGGATGAAGGAATAGAAAAATGAAGAAAGAACGTTTAGATGTACTGCTTGTCAAGAAAGGGCTTGCGTCTTCCAGAGAAAAAGCAAAAGCGATCATTATGTCAGGAATTGTTTTTGTAGATGGACAGAGAGAGGATAAAGCAGGATCAACTTTTGATGAAAAGCAGGAAATCATTGTAAAGGGAAAAACTTTAAAATATGTCAGTCGAGGTGGATTAAAGCTTGAGAAGGCTATGAAGAACTTTGATATTGTATTAAAAGACAAAGTCTGCATGGATGTTGGAGCATCTACAGGTGGATTTACAGACTGTATGTTGCAAAATGGTGCAGTGAAAGTATATTCAGTTGATGTCGGGCATGGACAGTTGGACTGGAAACTAAGAAACGATGAGAGAGTTGTTTGTATGGAACGTACGAATATGCGTTATATGACGGAAGACGATATCGATGAAAAGGCATCGTTTGTATCTATTGATGTTTCATTTTATTTCATTGACCAAGATTCTTCCAGCGGTATATCGAATTTTGAATACGGGAGGAGAAGTTGTTGCACTGATCAAAACCGCTAGATTTGAAGCAGGACGTGAGAAGGTTGGAAAGAAAGGTGTTGTACGAGATCCAAAAGTTCATGAAGAAGTCATTGAGAAGATCTGTGATTTCGCATCTACGAACGGGTTTGAATTATTACACCTTGATTATTCTCCGATCAAAGGTCCAGAGGGAAATATCGAGTATTTATTACATATGAGAAAAACAGAGACAATGGAGAATGGACATACAATGACAGATCAGATCAAGGAAGTGGTGGATGCATCACATGCGGATCTGGCAAAGAATAAGGAATAACATGAAGAATTTTTTGATTTTAACGAACGAGAAAAAAGATCCAGGATTGCGTATTTCCAAAAAGATTCAGGATTATATTGAAAAACAAGGTGGAATCAGCCAGAGAATGTGTGATTTTACAAGACATGTTCAAAAATGATATGAACTGCATCACAAAAGACACAGAGTGTGTGATCGTTTTAGGTGGAGATGGGACGATGCTTCATGCGGCAAGATTGATCGTAGATCATGATATTCCGATGGTTGGAGTAAATCTCGGTACCTTAGGATTCTTAACAGAGATTGAGTTATCTAAACTTTATGACGGATTGGACGGATTGTTAAATGATACTTTCCAGATCGAGGAGAGAATGATGTTAGATGGGCGCGTGATCCATGCGGATCATGAGACAGATCATCTTCCAGCACTCAATGACGTCGTGATTGCAAGAAGTGGTTTTTCAAGAATCATCTCGTTTCGTATTATGGTCAATGGCAAATTGTTAGATGTATATGAAGCAGATGGGATTATTGTTTCGACGCCGACAGGATCTACAGGATATAATTTATCAGCAGGTGGGCCGGTAGTGAATCCAAAAGCAAATGTTATTTTGATCACTCCGATCTGTCCACATTCGCTGCAGTCAAACAGTCTTGTTCTTTCTCCAGAAGATGAGATTGATATTTATATTGAGAACGTGAGAGAATCTCAGTTAGAGGAAGCCTACGTTACCTTTGACGGTCAGGTTGCGAGAAAACTTCAGCCAGGAGATGTTCTTCAGGTGCGTAAATCAAAGAAGATCGCAAGGATCATTAAAGTGAAAGGAGACAGCTTTTACAGAATCCTTCGAATCAAAGTTGGAGGTCAGAATGAAGAAAAATAGGCAGGAAGCGATCATTGAATTGATCCAGCAATATCCAATTGAGACACAGGAAGAGTTGTTGTCAAGATTAAATCAGATTGGCTTTAAGACAACGCAGGCAACGATTTCAAGAGATATCAGAGAACTAGCATTGATCAAGAAACCGGATGCAGATGGGAAGCAGATTTATTGCCTGATCGATCAGGAAGATGAGACTTCAAGAAAGTATCAGAGGATCTTAGCAGAAGCGATCATTTCCATGGAACTAGCAGAGAATATGCTGGTTGTAAAAACCGTATCTGGAATGGCAATGGCGTCTGCTGCTGCACTTGATTCTTTAAACATCATTGGAATGGTTGGTACGATCGCGGGAGATGATACGATCATGTGTGTTATGAAAGATAAGAATATTGGAAGAACTGCAATTGCTGAGATCGATCATATGATCAAAAAATTAAAAGAATAAATATACAGAGAGGAAATCTATGCTTCAGAATTTACATGTAAAGAATCTTGCGTTGATCGATGAAGTAGAAATTACATTTGATGAACATTTGAATATACTGACTGGAGAAACCGGTGCAGGAAAATCTGTCTTGATAGGTTCTATAGAAAGTGCACTTGGGAAAAAAATATCAAAAGATATGATCCGACCGGGAGCAAAAGAAGCAGTCATTGAACTGCTTTTTTGGATTGAAGATCAAAAGCTGATCAAAGAAATCGAAGCTCTGGATCTGGAAGTAGAAGACGGTCAGATCTTCATCAAACGTGTGATCAACGAGAAGAGAAGTATTAATAAGATTAATGATAGTACGGTGACACTCAATACGTTAAGAGAAGTTTCCAGACGTTTATTTGATCTGCATGGTCAGCAAGAACATCAAGTACTGTTAAAAGAGAAAAATCATTTAAGTATGATGGATCATTTTTTACCTGAAAACGCAAGATATTCCTTAGAACAGTGCAAAAATCTTGCAGGAGAATATCACGAGATTTCAACAAAGATAAAAGAAATATCAATAGATGACCAGCAAAGATTAAGAGAGATGGACTTTTTAAAACATGAGATTTCAGAGATTGAGAATGCCAATCTTGTCAAAGGAGAAGATGAGGAATTAGAAACGGTATATCAAAAGATCGTCCATAGCCGAGATATCATTATTTCTTGTCAGGCAGCACGTATGCTGACGGGATATGAGGAAGAAACATCGATTGGCAATCAGTTAAGTGAAAGCATAAGAAGAATGCAGGAGATCAGTCATTTAGATCCTCAGATCTCAGAATTTTATGAACAACTGTTGTCAGTGGAAGATCTGTTAAATGGTTTTCATCAGGAATTGACGACATATATGGAGAATATGGAATTTGATGAGCAGACGTATCAGGAAGTGGAAGAACGTCTGAATGTCATTAATTCTTTAAAAGACAAATATGGTCCATCGATTGAAGATGTTACAGCATATGGACAAAAGGCAGAAAAACGATATAATATGTTGTGTGATGCAGAACATGAGATTGAAATATTAAAGAATGAACAGGAACGCATCAGGGAACGATATCTTAAGGAAGCAAAGAATCTGTCAGAACAAAGATGTAAGGTAGCAAAGACACTTGGAAGCAATATCACAAAAGCATTAGAAGATCTGAACTTTTTAGATGTCAGATTTGAAATCGAAGTTACGAAAAAAGATCAGATTTCAGCAGATGGAATGGATCAGATCCGTTTTATGATATCGACCAATCCAGGTCTTCCAATGCGTCCGGTACAAGAAGTAGCATCTGGTGGTGAATTATCAAGAATCATGCTTGCACTCAAATCAGTAGCAGCACAGGCAGATGGAGTAGATACGTTGATCTTTGACGAAATTGATACTGGGATCAGTGGGGAAACTGCCAATCGTGTAGCTAAAAGATGGCAGTGATCTCAAAGGATCATCAGGTGATCGCGATCACACATCTTCCACAGATCGCAGCGATGGCAGATAGTCACTACTTCATTAGAAAACAAACCGATCAGAAGAATACGCAGACAATGATCCGAAAATTAAATGAATCAGAATCGTTAAAAGAGATTTCAAGAATGATCAGCGGGGATCAATGGAGTGAAACGTCTATGGAACATGCAAAAGAAATGAAATTCTTTGGCAGATGAAACAAAATTATACTGAGTATGTAAGCGGTAATCTTCATATAATAAAAAGGATATATCAATGACGATATTGTCCTTTTTTAGGAGGAAAAAATATGAAAAAATACACTTACCGCAAATTTTTAATTCTACTTTTTTATGAATCAATTTAATCGCAATAACTGCAGTTTATATAAAATACTGCAATGCAAGACTTCCAGATACGATTCATATCAACAAGAGCGAAACAGTCTCTCTTTGTTATGATGTACCAGTCAGTGCAACGATCGATCATCAAACGATACGATTAAATCAGCCCATTGTATTCAAACAATGTCACATGGGTCAGTATGAAATGAAAACCAATTTATTTGGCGCGATTCCAATTAAAGAAGATTAAAGTGAAGGTCGTAGATGACCAAAAAGATCACGCCAAGCGGTGAAGTGATCGGTGTCTATGTGGAAACAGATGGATTGTTTGTGCTTGATACAGGATCAGTTTACCGGAGAAAACAGCATGGAATATGCACCGAGTAAAAATAAATTATATCGTGGAGATTATATCAAAAAGATTGATGGAAAAGATATTGTATCAAAAAAACAATTCATCGAAAAAAATCAATCAAGGTCAAGGAGAATCTGTGATATTAACAGTCCAAAGAAAGGCAAAGATGATGCAGATCAAGATCAAGCCAGAACGTTCAAAGACGGATCACATGTATAAAATTGGAACATGGATCAGGGATAACACGCAGGGAATCGGTACGATGACTTATGTAAAAGGTACGTCATTTGGAGGGTTGGGACACGGTATTTATGATATGGATACAGGCACACTTTTAAAGATCAAAGGTGGTCTTTTGCTGGATCCACAGATTTATTCCATTAAAAAAGGAAAATCAGGAACGCCGGGAGAGATTGTTGGAAGTATTGAATACAAGGAAGAGAATATTTTAGGTTCCATCAAAAAAAATACGGAAAAAGGAATTTATGGAACAATACCAAAGAAACAACAAAAAGCATACAAGATAGGATATCGTCAAGATATCAAACCAGGGAAAGCTTATATTCTCTCCAATGTAAGCGGTACTATGAAACAATATGAGATCCAGATCAATAAGATCGTGCCATCCGACAAGGATGTGTTAAAAAGTATGGAGATTGAAGTGACAGACAAAGAATTATTAAAACTTACCAACGGGATCATACAGGGAATGAGTGGCAGTCCAATCTTGCAGAATGGGAAACTTATTGATGCTGTTACACATGTTTTTGTAAATGACCCGATGAAAGGGTATGCTATTCTTATGGAAACAATGCTCTATGAGATGGAAAATTAGAGCAAAGGGAAATGGAAGCTGTTTTTAAAATATAAGATTTGCTACAATAGAAAAAAGGGAGGGTGAGAGACATGAAGATTTTGCATCTTGGAGATCTGCATCTCGGAAAGAGAGTGAATGAGATATCCATGATTGAAGATCAGAAATTTATATTGGATCAGATCGTTACATTAGTAAAAGAAGAAAAGATAGATGTTATTTTATTATGTGGGGATATCTATGATAAGGCAATACCGACGATCGAGGCGATTCATCTGCTGGATGAATTTTTAGAAGAACTGAGTGATCTTAAAGTAAAAGTATTGATGATCAGCGGAAATCATGATTCTTCGGAAAGATTGTCATTTGGAAGAAACTTATTTAAACGATCTAATTTATATATTGCATCACAATTTAATCAGGAAATTGAAAAGATTACGATCAAGGAAGATGGATACAATATTAATTTTTATATGCTTCCATTTGTAAAGCCAGCGTATATCAATCATGTATTAAAAATTCAGACAGAAACCTATGAAGAATGCTTCAAGCATCTAATGGAACAAGTGAAGATCAACGAAGATGAGACGAATATCCTGCTGGCGCATCAGTTTGTAACGGTTGGAAAGAATTCTCCAGAATTGTCAGATTCAGAAACAAGCAGCCTTGGAGGGATTGATAATATTGATTACCGTCTATTTGATGCATTTGACTATGTAGCACTTGGACATATCCACAAGCCGCAGGCAATGGGACGTGAAATGGTAAGGTATGCTGGATCGATCTTAAAATATTCTTTTTCAGAAATTCACAAAGACAAACAGGCAACGATCCTTACGATCAGTAAAAACAAGCAGATCTCCCTATCCCATCATTTGCTAAAAACCATTACGTGATATGAGGGAAATGGAATGTTCGTTAGAATCATTGTTAAAAAGAAAATGTGAAATTGGAAATGAAGAAGATTATATGCATGTCATTCTGACGGATGAGGAGCAGATTTTAGATGCGATCGGGAAAGTACGTACGATTTATCCGAATGTTATGCAAATCAGCTTTAAAAACCGTCGTCATATGATGCAATATGAAACCATTCAGATGAAAGAAAACCAGATCGCAGATCAAAATCCAATGGAATTATTTGAACAGTTTTATAAAATGCAAAATCATATTGATCTGGATGAAAAAAAGAGCACAGATGGACAATATCCATTTTTGAGGAGGTGATTCGTTGAGACCGCAAAAAATTTAATATTACTGCAATTTTGGACCATTTGCAGAGGAAACAGTGATTGATTTTACCAGATTTTAAAAGATGGGATTTTTTTTGATTCTCATGGAGAAACAGGTGCAGGGAAAACGACTATTTTTGAATGGAATCTGTTTTTGC
>ENA-OQBD01001506-OQBD01001506.1-human-gut-metagenome-genome-assembly--contig:-NODE-1506-length-10750-cov-2.580909_pt1 | contig 10750 bp, 11 predicted proteins | sample MGYA00242742_ERZ504543 | MGnify/ENA primary metagenome ERZ504543 (study PRJEB26092, sample SAMD00036239) | human gut metagenome | host: Homo sapiens | study: EMG produced TPA metagenomics assembly of... | reverse complement strand
ATCGTTATAGTCCAGCGACTGCGATAATCATTACTCTGTCTCAGTACTGCCGAATAATCATATTTCTTTTCTATCTCCAATAATTCGGCACGGCTCCCCGATGTAAACAGCAACTCCAGTTCATTAATATAATGCTGCATATAGAGGGCTGCTTCACGCTCAAATCCCTTTGCTTGCATCTCTCTGTACATATCTTTATATACCGATGCTCTTAACTTAGGACGAGAAGATTTCAGCACTTCAACACGCAGGCTGTCCACCGTTGCGCCTTTACCCAACTTTTTATACACTTCAGCCAGTTCGATATCATATCCACGTCGCGCCTCAGCCGTAGAAGTACGTTCCTGTGCCTGCTTCAGCAAGGAGACAGCCTCATTCCAGTTCTTCTTATCCTTTTCTACCAGCGCCAAGCGATAGTATATCTTTTCCTGAGTACTAAAATCCATCCGGTTTACTATATCAAAGAATTTATCCTGTACCAATTTCACCTCTTCATTATACCGGGGCGTACCTTGCCCCAAATAAAGCGGAATAAAAGCCGAGCTGCCCCCCATGGCTTTCCATGAGGGGACAGACAGGTTCAAATCCAATGCTTTCTTATAATAGCCAACAGATTGTTCATAATGTGCATACCGCCCGTTGATATGTCCCAATGCCACATACACCAGAAAATGAATCCGTAAATCTTTTGCAGACTTCACTGCCTCTTCCGCCTGCTTATAAGCATATATGGCCTCAGTATCCTTTCCTAAACTTTCCAATACATACCCTTTATACAGAAAAGCGGACGCCTTTTCATCGGAAGTGCCATGAGATGAATAATATTTCACGGCAATATCAATCAGCGAATCAGAAGATATTTCCTGTCCGCACCTGTGCATGACTTGTGTCATGAGCAAGGCATAAAGACTATATTCTTCTTTAGAAAGTTTCTCCGGCGAGGGAATTGTTCTCAATATCTGAAAAGCAGAATCGGGTGCATTCCACAGATAATACTTTCCCCATGACAATTGAGAAGTATGTTTCTCCCCACTGCATGCAACATTGAAACACCCTATAATGACTACCCAGACAGACAACAAGATAAACGAACGTTTTTTTATCATATCACAAAAATATCACTTTTTAAACTCTCCGCAATTTATATACAATAAAAACAGGATTACTATCATCATTTACCTCTTTCAACTCAGGCGGAACAGTTATATTGCACTTTTCTTTATACAGATGCAACTCATAGGCAGTGAGCAATTGAACCAAACAATCACCCTGCGTACGTCCCCATACCGGAAAATCCTGATAGCTCTTGGTTCCGAGCATTCCGTAAAGCAAATTAGCATCTCCCAATGCCCGGATATCTCCCGGTTGCGCACACTTCTCTGCCAATACCTGCCCTGTCTTCTTATGGACAGAAGCAACATAATGCCCCGCATTATATCTGCAACGGAAATAATAATTGGAAGGAGTTTCAAACATATCAGACACAAAATGTCATAATCCTCTCCAAACTTTCTTTTCAACGAACTAAAATCAGTGGCATCCAATGAACGTATCACTTCCTTATCCGAATTACCCGTCCTCAACACACACGCCGGAAGAATGTCATCCGCCGTCACTCTAAAGACGGTATCATTGCTGCCTGTCTTAAACAAAACGGATTCTTCCATATCGGAATAAGCTGTTGCCAACGCAATAGTAAACCCGGCTTTCTCATGAGATACTAAAGGAGAAGAAAAGTCGTTCTTCATTGCAATCGTATCTGCTTTATCCGAAAAAACTCCCAAGCCATAACTACCGCTTTCAAAAGGCACGTATGGAAAAGCAACTGAAGCAAAACGATCTTGGCCCACCATGCGCTGATAAACAATCGTATAATCGTGATTCAGACTCTGAATAAACTCACCGTCCAAGGTATAGACCATTATTTTATTGGAACAAAACAAATAGAGACGGTTATTTTTTTCGTCAGCCTGCATCCCCATCAGGAAATCGCTAAATTCACCCGGTCCCTGACCGAAAGGAATCAGTGTCTTGACAAACTGTCCCTTCCGGTCGAACTGCACGATACGCTGTTCCTTAACAGGAGAAACATAAATATAATTACTTGTCACGGCATATTCGGATACTCCGTCCAGCAAAGAACAGGATTGTTTTACTGCGTTACCGAGGAAGTTGATTTCTTTTTTCGATTAGGTAACCTGCAACAGCCGGCTTAAGAATTGAAGATACACCTACGTTTGAGCAGTGAGCTCTGTGAGCTGTACCGAATGCGTCATTTACGAACAAATCAGCAAGTGAAGCAAGTTCTTTTGAGAAAGCTTCTTCGTTCTTTGTTTCTTCTTTTCTGTAACGAGTGTTTTGAAGAAGAACAACATCACCGTCATTCATTTCTGCAACAGCCTTTTTAGCGTTGTCGCCTACTACGTTATCGTCAGCGGCAAAAACAACTTCTTTGCCAAGCTTTTCTGAAAGACTCTTTGCAACAGGTGCAAGAGAAAGTGATGGAACAGGCTCACCCTTTGGTTTACCCATATGTGAGCAAAGAATAACTCTTGCTCCGTTATCTATAAGATACTTAATTGTAGGAAGTGCACCTACAATACGGTTTTCGTCTGTGATATTACCGTCAGCGTCAAGCGGCACGTTAAAGTCACAACGTACTAAAACCTTTTTGCCTTTTACGTCAACATCTTCAACTGTTAATTTGTTGTACATAGTCAATTTCTCCTTTTTTATGCGGACAAAATTATCCGATTTTTCTTGATTATATTATATATAAAAATTATCTGTTTTTCAAGTATATAATTAAAATTCGTTAAAATTTTACCAACTTAATCAAAATAGCCGCCGTCAATATGCCAACTATGTCACCGACAGCCGCAAAAGGAACAGCTTTCAAGTTATGTTTTACCCTTGTTTTCGCAAAATATACGCAAAGACAGTAGAAAGTTGTTTCAGTCGAGCCCATTATAACGGAGGCAATTCGACCGACTTCGCTGTCGGCACCGTAATTGTTTAAAATTTCGGTAAGTATGCCCGTTGCACCGCTGCCCGATATTGGACGGATAAGTGCCAAAGGCATAACTTCGGCAGGAATTAAATTTGTGATAGGTGAAAGAAGTGATACTATAAGGTCAAGCGTGCCTGACGCACGGAGCATATATGCGGCGGTAATGCACCGCTACAAGCGGCGGAAATATGACCTGATACTATTTTCATTTCGTCCTCTGCCCCTACTATAAAAAGTTCGTATGACGGAAGTTTTTTTATCATTGCGGTTAATAAGAACAAGTGCAATTATGAGCGGTATTACATAAATCATATTTTACTCCTTATATAGTAAATTTTGTCAGTGTTAAAGCAATAAATGCGGCGGTGAATGAAGAAATCCAAATCGGCAGAATAACCGAAAACGGATTTGCAGAGCCTGACGCAACACGCAGAGCGATTATTGTTGTGGGTATAAGCTGTACGGACGTGGTGTTCAAAACGACAAGCATACACATATTTTTTTGATGTGTAAAGCGGATTGTTGTTTTCCTTGTCAAGACATTGCATCGCCTTTATACCCATAGGTGTTGCGGCGTTGCCCATTCCGAGTATGTTGGCACTCATATTCACGGCAATATATTTTTTTGCGTTTTGACCTGCATTGGGAAACAGGAAGTTTATTATAGGTTTTAATAATTTCTCTAATTTCTGTGACAATCCCGCATTTTCGGCAATTTTCATAATACCCGTCCAAAAGCACATAACTCCCGCAAATGACAATACCGTAAAAACGGCCCTTTTCGCACCCTCAAACGCACCGTTTATAGTTTGGTCGACAGTGCCGTTAAAAATTGACACAACTATCGACACAATAATCATCAAGCACCAAATATAATTCATATACTTTCCTCCGTTTCTTGTGAATTTGATATTTATTTATATGAAAAATTGTGCTATAATAGAAGAATGTATATAAATATAATTTGAACGGAGGATTAGTATGCTCAAAGGAAAAACAGTCGTGCTTGGAGTTACGGGAAGTATTGCGGCGTACAAAATCGCAAATCTTGCAAGAATGCTTGTAAAACAGCATTGTGAAGTACACGTGCTTATGACGCAGAACGCAACTAATTTTATAAATCCCATAACTTTTGAAACATTGACAAAGCATAAATGCCTTATAGATACATTTGACCGTAATTTTGAATTCAGCGTTGAACACGTTGCACTTGCAAAAGCAGCGGACGTGGTTATGATAGCACCGGCGAGTGCAAATGTAATCGGCAAGATTGCAAACGGTATCGCCGACGATATGCTTACAACCACTGTTATGGCTTGTCCTTGCAAGAAAATTGTTTCACCTGCTATGAATCATAATATGTTCCATAACCCTATTGTGCAGGATAACATTGAAAAGCTGAAGCATTACGGCTATGAAATAGTTGAGCCGGCGCACGGTATGCTTGCAAACGGTGATATGGGTGACGGCAGAATGCCTGATGAAGAGCTTTTGTTTGAATACATTGTTAAAGAGATTGCATTTGAAAAAGATATGACAGGTAAAAAAGTGCTTGTTACAGCCGGTGCAACTGTAGAGGCTATAGACCCTGTGAGATTCATAACAAACCATTCGAGCGGAAAAATGGGTTTTGCACTTGCAAAGAACGCAATGCTAAGAGGTGCGGACGTGACTCTTGTTATGGGTAAATGCGACAGTGAGCCGCCTGTGTTTGTGAATACGGTTAAGGTGCAGAGTGCGAAAGATATGTATGACGCGGTAATTGAACGTGCAGACAGTATGGATATAATTGTTAAGGCGGCGGCAGTGGCTGATTACAGACCTAAGAGCGTAAGCAGTGAAAAGGTAAAAAAACAGGACGGTGATATGTCGATTGAGCTTGAACGTACGGACGATATATTAAAAACTCTCGGTGAAAGAAAAAACGGTCAATTTATCTGCGGTTTCTCTATGGAAACAGAAAATATGCTTGAAAATTCAAGAAAGAAACTTGAAAAGAAAAATTGTGATATGATTGTCGCAAATAATCTTAAACAAGACGGTGCAGGTTTTGGCGGTAATACAAATATCGTGACGCTTATAACAAAAGATGATGAAGTTCAGCTTGAAAAGATGACAAAAGATGAAGTTGCGGAAAAGATATTTGATTTCATTTTGAGTAGATAGGAAGCAGATTATGTACGGATACGAAACGTTTCACGAGGATTTGATGAAAAATTTAATAGAATCGGTGCATAACGGCGCAAGCTCACACGCGTATATATTTGAGGGTGAAAAAGGCTTGGGTGTACTCAATTCCGCCAGACTTTTTGCGGCGGCATTGACGTGCAAAAATACAGGTGTCGCACCTTGCGGAAGTTGTCAGAATTGCGTAGAATCAAAAGCGGACACAAACCCCGATATAATTTATGTTCGACCGAAGGCCGACAAAAAAAGTATCGGTGCAAAAGATATGCGTAAACTTGAGGAGGATGTGGCTGTAAAGCCGTTTAATTCAAAGCATAAGGTTTATATATTTGAGGATGCGTCTTTGCTTACCGAGGAGGCACAAAACACGTTTTTAAAAACGTTTGAAGAACCGCCGGAATACGCAGTATTTATCTTGATAACAGAAAACTCCACTTCCCTATTGCAGACAATTTTGTCACGTTTTACGCTTGTACATTTTCCGTCTGTGTCTGACGCGATTATGGAGAATTATATAAGCGAAAAATATCCCAAAGAACAGGAACGTTTGCCGTTTTTGATTAAGTATTGTGCAGGTGTGCCGGGAGTAGCTGACAATATTATAAATGATGAAAACTTTGAAACAGTGAGAACGTCTTCACTTAAAAAATTATTTTCGGTACTGTCGACAGACAGAAGTTCGGCATTCGTTGTGCAGAAGTATCTTGATGAAAATAAGGATAAGGCTGAAAATATATTTGTTTTTTGGCTTGCATATCTGCGTGATATAATTCTTATGCAATCGCAAGCACCGAATATGATTATTAATATTGATAAAAAATGATACATTAAGACAGCTTGCGGCTAAGTATGATACCGATTATTTGATGAATATGTCAAAGCGTGTAATAAAAGCAAAAAATATGTTGGCACGATATGTGAGTTTAAAAGCCATTTCGCTGTGGCTGTCGCTAAAATCCGCATAAAACGCGGTATTTCTATAAAAATTATTTTTGTTAGTATTTTTTCTGTTTTTGTTGACAATTTATTACATATGTGGTATAATAAATTTACCGTTTAAAAGAATATTAAATAAGGAGGAAAATTTTAATGAAATCTGTAGGAATCGTTAGAAAGGTTGATGAACTTGGCCGTATTGTCATTCCGGTAGAACTAAGGAGAAAGTTTGGAATCGACATTAAGGATTCAATGGAAATTTATACAGAAGATAACTGTATAATCCTAAAGAAGTATGAGCCTTCATGCATATTCTGTGGCGATGCAAAGAATATATTCCAATTCAACGGTAAGAATATTTGCCCTGAGTGTGCTAAAAAGATTAACGGCTATGTAGCTGAATAATCATATCAAAAATAAGAACCGCTTAGTCTGATGCGGTTCTTTTTTTGTGTTGATAATAACTTTAAATTGTGGATAAAGTATTTTTTAGTACGATTTAATGTTGATAAAACGTTAAAATACAACATACAAGGCTCCCCTTGAGGGGAGCTGTCGCATTACGACAGATGGGTGGCTCTTATAAAATATATAAAGCTGTCGACCAATGGTCGCCTCTACAAATGTTATCTTAATACATAAGGCTCCCATTGAGGGGAGCTGTCGCATTACGACAGGTGGGTGGCTTTATATTGTGATATACAAAGAGTGCGACTAATGGTCGCCCCTACAAATGTTATCTCAATACATAAGGCTCCCATTGAGGGGAGCTGTCGCATTGCGACTGAGGGGTGGCTCTTATATAATCTCTTGTTTTAAAATCCTATGAGTCTGTAAAACAGATACTCTCCCCTATCTTGACATCAATAATAAAAGAACACAAAAAAATGATGTTACCGAAGTAATATCTTTTTGAATAATCAAATCAGTAAAGCTTACGCTTCTTCGATTTCAGAAACGACACCTGAACCTACTGTTCTACCACCTTCACGGATAGCGAAACGTAGACCCTTTTCGATAGCGATTGGTGTGATAAGTTCAACTTCCATCTTTACGTTATCGCCAGGCATACACATTTCTGTGCCTTCTGGAAGTGTGATAACGCCAGTAACGTCAGTTGTTCTGAAATAGAACTGAGGTCTGTAGTTGTTGAAGAATGGTGTATGACGACCACCTTCGTCCTTTGTTAGTACGTAAACTTCGCCCTTAAACTTTGTGTGTGGGTGAATTGTACCAGGCTTAGAAAGAACCTGACCTCTTTCGATTTCGTTTCTCTGAACACCACGAAGTAGTGCACCGATGTTGTCGCCGGCTTCAGCGTAGTCAAGAAGCTTTCTGAACATTTTCGATACCTGTAACAACAACTTTTCTCTTTTCGTCTGTAAGACCAACGATTTCAACTTCGTCGTTAAGGTTTAGCTGACCTCTTTCAACTCTACCTGTAGCAACTGTACCACGGCCTGTGATTGAGAAAATGTCTTCGATAGGCATTAGGAATGGAAGGTCTGACTTTCTTTCAGGAGTTGGGATATATCTGTCAACTTCGTCCATAAGGTCAAGAATACACTTGTATTCAGGAGCGTTAGGGTCTGTTGAATCACATTCAAGTACCTGAAGAGCTGAACCTGAAACGATTGGAGTATCGTCGCCAGGGAAGTCATATTCGTTAAGAAGTTCTCTGATTTCCATTTCAACAAGTTCCATAAGTTCCGGATCGTCAACCTGGTCAGCCTTGTTCATGAATACAACGATATAAGGAACGCCAACCTGTCTTGATAGAAGGATGTGTTCTCTTGTCTGAGGCATTGGACCGTCAGCAGCTGAAACAACAAGGATAGCGCCGTCCATCTGAGCAGCACCTGTGATCATGTTCTTTACGTAGTCAGCATGTCCTGGGCAGTCAACGTGAGCATAGTGACGTGTGTCTGTTTCGTACTCAACGTGAGCTGTTGAGATAGTGATACCTCTTTCTCTTTCTTCCGGAGCCTTATCGATCATGTCGTAAGCTTCGAATTGAGCCTGACCCTTAAGAGCCAATACCTTTGTGATAGCAGCTGTTAGAGTTGTCTTACCATGGTCAACGTGACCGATAGTACCAATGTTAACATGCGGCTTAGTTCTTTCAAATTTCTCTTTTGCCATTGTAGAAATTCCTCCTTAAAATATTTTATATACATTAATAAACTTATTGTACAATCTTTTGGTGAAAAAATCAAGTATTTTTCAATAAATTTATAAATTATTAAAATTCAAACGGCGAAAGTAGGAAAAAATCCTACTTACCGTATAAAATTCAATTAGTTCTTTGCACGTTCGTTCATAATCTTTTCTTGAACAGACTTCGGAACTTCGCTGTAGTGTGAAGGTTCCATTGAGTACTGTCCACGTCCCTGTGTACCTGAACGAAGAACTGTAGCATAACCAAACATTTCTGCAAGTGGCACGTCAGCTGTTACCTGAGTAACACCGCCGCTGCGTGATTCTTGCTGTTTAACCATACCACGTCTTGATGAAAGGTCACCGATAACGAAACCAAGGTATTCGTCAGGAACGATAACATTAACAAGCATGATAGGCTCCTTAATAACAGGATCAGCCTTCTTCATACCTTCCTTGAACGCCATAGAAGCGGCAATCTTAAATGCCATTTCTGATGAGTCGACTTCATGGTATGAACCGTCATATAGAGTTGCCTTAACGTCAACTACGTTGTAACCTGCAAGTACACCAGACTGCATAGCACCTTGGATACCTGCGTCAACAGCAGGGATATATTCCTTAGGAATAGCACCGCCGACGATTGCATTAACGAATTCATAACCTGCACCTTCTTCAAGCGGCTCAAGTTTAAGAAGTACGTGACCGTACTGACCTTTACCACCTGATTGACGAGCATATTTATGTTCGATATTAACTGCTTTTCTGATAGCCTCTCTGTAAGAAACCTGAGGTTCACCAACGTTAGCCTCAACCTTAAACTCACGAAGAAGTCTGTCAACGATAATTTCAAGGTGAAGTTCACCCATACCTGCGATGATTGTTTGACCTGTTTCCTCATCTGTGTAAGTCTTGAATGTTGGGTCTTCTTCTGCAAGTTTTGCAAGAGCGATACCCATCTTTTCTTGACCTGCCTTAGTCTTAGGCTCGATAGCAACACGGATAACCGGTTCAGGGAAGTCCATAGACTCAAGGATAATTGGGTGCTTTTCATCACAAAGTGTTTCACCTGTTGTTGTATTTTGTAGACCAACAGCTGCAGCTATATCACCTGAGTAAACTATATCAAGGTCTTCTCTGTGGTTAGCGTGCATTTGTAGAATTCTACCCATTCTTTCTCTCTTACCCTTGCATGAGTTCAATACATATGAACCCTTTTCAAGAGTACCTGAGTATACTCTGAAGAAACAAATCTTACCAACGAATGGGTCAGTTGCAATCTTGAATGCAAGAGCAGCGAACGGAGCGTCGTCTGATGACGGTCTTTCGTCCTCTTCGTCTGTATCAGGATTTACACCCTTGATAGCAGGTACATCTACCGGTGAAGGCATGTACTCAATAACTGCGTCAAGAAGCATTTGAACACCCTTGTTTCTGTAAGCTGTTCCGCAAAGCATAGGAACGATTTCATTATTGATAGTAGCTTTTCTCAAAGCTGCCTTTAATTCGTTAACTGAAATTTCCTCATCGCTAAGGAACTTTTCAAGTAAAGCTTCATCTGTTTCACAGATTGCTTCAACCATTGCCTGATGATATTCTTCAGCTTTTTCCTGCATATCAGCCGGAATAGCGTCCTTATGGAACTTTGTTCCAAGTTCATCATCATAAATTTCAGCGTCCATGTTCATAAGGTCGATGATACCTACGAAAGTATCTTCGGCACCGATTGGAAGCTGGATTGGCACACCGTTAGCGTTTAGTCTTTCGTGTACCATGTTTACAACATTATAGAAGTCAGCACCCATGATGTCCATCTTATTAACGAAAATCATACGAGGTACGTTATAATCATCAGCTTGACGCCAAACAGTTTCTGACTGAGGCTCAACACCGCCCTTAGCACACATAACTGTTACTGAACCGTCCAAAACTCTTAGAGATCTTTGAACTTCAACTGTAAAGTCAACGTGTCCAGGGGTATCAATGATATTAATTCTGTTCTTTATACCCTTAAAAGGAACCTTCTTTTGGTTGCCAGAAACATGTTGTAGCAGCTGAAGTAATTGTAATACCACGCTCTTGTTCCTGAGCCATCCAGTCCATAGTAGCACCGCCATCGTGTGTTTCACCGATTTGTGGTTGATACCTGTGTAGTACAGAATTCTTTCTGTTGTAGTAGTTTTACCGGCATCGATATGAGCCATGATACCGATATTTCTTGTATTTTCAAGTGAATATTGTCTACCCCAAAATAATTTCCTCCTTTCAACAAAGGTAAAAATAGTGTATCTGTCGAAATCCGCATAGGGGCAATGCAAAAGTGCCTGTCCCCTATTATATGCGATTTTCGGGTTAAATTTCAAAGTTAAGCGATTTGTTTAAAAAACAAATTACCATCTGTAGTGAGCGAAAGCCTTGTTAGCTTCAGCCATCTTGTGAGTATCTTCACGTTTCTTAACT
>ENA-OQBD01001504-OQBD01001504.1-human-gut-metagenome-genome-assembly--contig:-NODE-1504-length-10761-cov-2.223810_pt1 | contig 10761 bp, 14 predicted proteins | sample MGYA00242742_ERZ504543 | MGnify/ENA primary metagenome ERZ504543 (study PRJEB26092, sample SAMD00036239) | human gut metagenome | host: Homo sapiens | study: EMG produced TPA metagenomics assembly of... | reverse complement strand
CTGTATGATATTCAAGACAGTGTAAAACAGCCATTGTTCAGCCAAGACTTGATAATATTTCTGAATGGGAGAATTTCTGTTGATGAACTTCTGGAATGGGCGGAGAATACACTGAAACCGATAGCCGAACTTGCCGCAAAAGGCGAGGGCGAATTTAAAGCGGGAAATCATTGCCGATTCTGCAAATTAAGAGCTGTATGCAGAAAACGTGCAGAACTTATGCTTGAAACAGCGGAATATGAGTTTAAAGACCCCGCGGAACTTAATGATGATGAAATATTGCACATACTGACGATAGCGGACGACCTGTCAAAATGGGCAGAAGATGTATATTCTTATGCACAGGCGAAAGCTATAAATGAGGGGAAAAGCTGGAGCAGATTTAAAATAGTCGAGGGACGTTCCAAACGACAGTATGCGGACGAAAACAAGATTGCAGAGGTTTGCCGAAATAACGGTTATACCATGTCACAGATATATAAAAGCACGCTTATAGGTATAACTGATATGGAAAAGCTTATGGGCAGAAAAATTTTTAAAGAACTGCTCGGTGACTATATCATAAAACCGAAAGGCAGACTGACACTTGTACCGGAAACTGATAAGAGAGAAGAAGTACATACATTGGGTGAGTTTAGAAAGGAATTTTAATATGGCACATTTAGTAACGGGTAAGGTCAGATTGTCATATGAACATATATGGGAGCCTGCATCTATTAACGACAGTGATGAAAAGTACAGTGTTTCTTTGATTATACCAAAGTCTGATACAAAGACGGTAAAAGATATTCAAAACGCAGTCGAACAGGCAAAGCAGGACGGCAAAGCAAAGTTCGGAGGAAGAATACCTGCGAATTTGAAACTGCCTCTTCGTGACGGTGATATTGAACGTCCTGATGATGAGGCATATAAAGACTGCTATTTCATAAACTGCAATTCAAAAGATAAACCGCAGATTGTGGATAAGAATGTACAGCCTATTTTAGACAGAAATGAGGTTTACAGCGGATGTTATGCAAGAGTGTCAATATCTCTTTATCCGTTTAATACAAACGGAAATAAAGGAATTGCGTGCGGACTTGGCAATATACAGAAGATTGCAGACGGAGAACCGCTTGGCGGACGTACCAGAGCAGAGGACGATTTTGAAGCATATGATGAAGAAGATGATTTCTTAAATTAAGGTGAATTGGAGATGTATGCAAAAAAAGAACACCTCGTAAGATGTTCTTAAATAATATGCTGTTGAAGCCATTGAAGAATATCAGAATCAGACTGAGTTCCTGACGCAACTGATAAAATAAGTTCAATCAATTCGGTATCAGTGTACTTTAAATCAATGTCGTTTATTGCAAGAAATACAAGCATTGCGTGAGTACCGATTCGCTTATTACCATCTACAAACGGATGATTTTTTACAAGTCCAAAACATAGGCGAGAGGCTTTATCCAATAAAGTCGGATACAGTTCCTCTCCACCGTATGTTTGGAATGGTGTATTGATAGCTGATTCTAAAAGAGAATCATCGCGTATATCAAGTGAACCTCCGAATTCTTTCACAAGCTGTGAATGTAATAATAAAATTTGTTCTTTAGTAAGGATTTTCATTTTGCAAGTTCCTCATATACGGCCTTATTACGAGTAATTAATTTTTCTGATATAGCTAATACATCATCAGTTTGTGCTGATAATTGTTCATCAGCTTGATTGAATTCTAAAATTAGATAGCGAGGTGAGTTGTTTTTTAGAATTACAGCAGAACCGTACTGGTCAACAAGTCTTGCTACTTTAGAAAAGTTTTGATTGGCTTCGGAAATAGAAACCATTGTTTTGGTATTAACATTCATATTGCATACCTCCATTTCTTTTATATAAATATTATATTCTTATTTTAGGATAAAGTCAACCTAAAATTTAATGGCAAATGGTGAGAACTATGAAAAAAATTAAGCTGTGATATTGAAACCTTTTCTGACGTAGACCTTATAAGGTGCGGAGTATATAAGTATGCGGACTCTCCTAATTTTGAGATGTTACTGTTTGCATATGCTGTTGATTGACGGTGATGTTCATATAATTGACATTGCAGGCGGTGAAGAACTTCCGGAGGAAATAATACAGGCTATAAAATCAGATACCGTTGTGAAAACGGCATATAACGCACAATTTGAACGTGTGTGTCTGTCAAGGTATCTTAAGCTTCCCGAGGGAGAATATCTTAATCCTCAGTCTTGGTACTGCACAGCTGTGCAGGCTGCGGAACTGGCACTGCCTTTGTCGCTTGCCGATGTCGGAAGTGTACTCGGATTAGAGAGGCAGAAGATGACTGGAGGCAAGGAGTTAATTAAGTATTTCATGTGTAACCGTGCAAGCCGACAAAATCAAACGGAAATCCGTAACCCGAAACAGACCGATGTCACGATATAAACAAGTGGGAAACATTCAAAAAATACTGTATAGCGTGATGTAGACGTTGAACGTCAGATTGCCGATAAACTTAAAATGTATCCTATAAGTGATGAGGAACATCGACTATATGTTCTCGACCAAATAATAAACGACAGAGGGGTATTAGTTGACAGTGAATTGGCTGAGCAGGCGGTAAAGCTTAATTCAATACAGACGGCTGTGGCGGTTGAACAGGCATATATGATAACGGGACTTGAAAATCCTAATTCAGTAACGCAGTTAAAACAGTGGCTCAAGGAAAAGGGTGTGGAAATTGAAAGTCTGTCAAAAAAGTCTGTTAAAAGTCTGGCAGATGAAACAGACGGAGATGTCAGTGAAATGCTGAAACTCCGTCTGCTTATGGCGAAAACGTCCGTCAAGAAATATGAGGCTGTAATACGCAGTGTGTGCAGCGATAACCGTGTACACGGAATGATGCGTTTCTGCGGTGCAAACAGAACGGGAAGATGGTCCGGTAACATTCTGCAGCCGCAAAACCTGCCTCAGAACCATCTGCCGGACTTAACACTTGCAAGGGATATTGTAAAGGACGGAGATTTTGAGATGCTTGACATGATGTTCGGAAACGTACCGAATGTCCTATCGGAACTTATAAGAACCGTTCTCATTCCAAAACCAAACCATAGATTTATTGTCGCAGACTTTCGGCTATTGAGGCTCGTGTGCATTGCTTGGATAGCAGGAGAGCAGTGCGAATAGATACATTCAAAAACGGCGGTGATATTTACTGTGCGTCCGCAAGTAAGATGTTTAAAGTGCCGGTGGAGAAACACGGAGTAAACGGCGAACTGCGTCGAAAAGGGGAAAATATCAGAACTTGCTTGCATAGCAGAAGGTCAACTTGTGCTGACGGATGCGGGACTTATACCAATAGAAAAAATTACACTTGAACATAAACTGTGGGATGGTGAAGAGTGGGTATCACATGATGGAGTTATATATAAAGGTGAGCAAGAGGTGATTACATATGATGGACTTACAGCTACCAAAGAACACCTTGTTTGGGTTAAAGGGGAACAGAAGCCGATACAGTTTGGAGTCGCTGCCTCCTGCGGTGCATATATCATTCAAACCGGAAATGATAGGTCAGCAATTCGGCTGGGTGAAAGTAATCTCAGCAGAAAAAAGATGGAATGCGTCATGGAACCATTGTTATGTATTAACGCAATGTATAGGATGTGGTGCAATTCAGTGGCAGCTTTTATCAAATCTGCAAAGGGGAAAATCAAAAGGTTGTCAAAGCTGTTCTCAGCCACGGCAAATTCCGTTGTGGCTGGAGAAGAGACTAACGGCAGCAAAGCAACGGTGCGAAAATCCACAGGACAAGGGTTATCACAATTATGGCGCAAGAGGAATAAAATTCGAATTTTCAAGTGTTACAGAGGCAGGATTGTATTTAATCAAAAAATATGGTCTGCCGAAGCGGGAGTTGGAAATAGACCGTATAGACAACAATGGAAGTTATGCACGAGACAATATTCGGTTTTGTAAACAACATACGGAAAAACAAATTACTAAACAAACGGTGTACCGTATTAAGTCGTTTTTCACAGAAATATTGGCCTTATGTAAGAAGTGTGGTAATTCGGAAGTTATCAGACGGATTAAGTCGCAAAGAGATTAATACAAGATGCGGAAACGGCAGTATTCGAGAAACGAAAAAAATTGGCGGTTAATTCAGGCAAGGTTAGAGTTTATGACATACGAAATGCCGGAAGACATCATCGTTTTACCGTATCGGGAAAACTCGTCCACAACTGCGGTTACGGCGGCTCAGTCGGTGCGTTAAAGAATATGGGTGCTGTTGAGATGGGAGTGCAGGAGAATGAACTTCAGGGCTTAATTAACGATTGGAGAAATGCCAATCCGCATATTGTACGTTTTTGGTACGAAGTCGGCAATGCGGCAATGAAAGCAATAAAAGAAAAAACAACCGTTCCGTTAGGAAAACTTGTGTTTGCGTATGAACGGGGGATATTATTCATACGTCTGCCAAGCGGAAGACGGCTGTCATATATAAAACCTCGAATCGGTACAAATAGGTTCGGCGGTGACAGCATTACATATATGGGGATAAACTCCGCAAAGAAGTGGGACAGACTTGAAACTTTCGGCGGTAAGCTGACAGAGAATATCGTACAAGGGACTGCAAGAGATTTGCTTGCAAATGCACTGATAAATGCGGCAAATGCGGGATATGATACTGTTTTTCACGTTCATGATGAAATTATATGTGAAGTTCCGAACGGTTACGGTTCGGTTGACGAACTGTGCAAGCTGATGTGTATAAAACCCGAATGGGCGGACGGACTTCCGCTTAATGCTGACGGTTTTGAATGTGAGTATTATAAAAAGGAATAACAAAAATGCAAAAGAAAATAAATTTAAAGGGGTACGATTATGAAAATAAGATGTTTGGATAAAAAAGACTGCTTTGCTAATGCAGACGGTTATTGTATTTGCTTAACGAATAATGATTTCGGAGGAAGAAGATGTTCGTTTTATAAGACAAAGACGAAAGCTGCGACAGAACGCAAAAAAAGTTGAGAAACAATTAAAACGAAAGGGAAAAACGGGATGAATAGACATGTATAACGGGAGGGGACAATGAAAATATCTGTCGGGAACAGCCGTACATCAAGAGCGTGGAAGATTAAAGAATTTTCGTGGGAGAAATTTGTTCAGAAGTGTTCTCAGACAATACGAACGGCTGAAACGGTGCAGGAATATCGTAAACTTCCCAAAGGTCAGCAGGATAATATCAAAGATGTGGGCGGATTTGTCGGAGGTGAACTTCGCAGCGGTCTAAGGAGAAAAGATACTGTGATTAACCGATGTCTGCTCACTCTTGATGCGGATTACGCAGACGAGGACTTTTGGGAGCAGATTGAACTGTTCTTTAATTTCAAATGCCTGATATATTCTACACACAAGCATACTGCACAAACACCGAGATTTAGGCTTATTATCCCTCTGTCACGTCCTGTTACGGCAGATGAATATACGGCGGTTGCACGCAGAATAGCGGCAGATATAGGCATAGAACAGTTTGACGATACAACGTATCAGCCGCATAGACTTATGTATTGGCCGTCAACATCTTCTGACGGTGAGTTTGTATTTCAGCACCGTGACGGTGAAGAAATAGATGCGGACGCAGTGCTTGTACGTTATAAAGACTGGCATGATACTTCTGAATATCCTGTTTCGTCAAGACAGAAAAAAAATTGTATCACACGCATTGAAGAAACAGGCAGACCCTCTGACAAAGAAGGGAATAGTAGGTGCATTTTGCCGTGCATATACGATACAGGACGCAATAAGCACATTCCTTTCAGATGTATATGAACCAAGCAGTCTGAACGGCCGTTATGATTATATCCCTGCCGATTCCGTAGCCGGAGTGATAGTGTATAATGACAAGTTTGCATACTCTCATCACGCAACAGACCCTGCCTGCGGTAAGCTGTGCAACAGCTTTGATTTGGTGCGGATACATAAGTTTTCATATCTTGACAAAGATGAAAACGACGGTGAGAAATCAGTCTCATTTAATGCAATGACAGACTTTGCAATGCAGGACGGCAGAGTTAAAGAACAGACACTGACGGATAAGGAAAAGGCTGTGTATGAGGAGTTTTCTGTGATTGACGGCAATGACGATACATCTTGGCATAAGTATTTGTCGGTGAATAAGCACGGTGACGTAGAGAACAGCATACAAAACCTCACGATAATACTTCAGAACGATCCGAAACTAAAAGGAATAGTTTTTAACGAACTGTCGGACTGTATAGAAATTAACGGTGATGTACCTTGGCAGCACCCGTCTAAGTATTGGCGGGACGCTGATGACGCACAGCTGCTTACATATCTTACATACAGCTACGGTAAATTCACAAGAGTGAATTATGATGTGGCACTTGCAAAAGTTGTTGATGACCGCTCGTTCCATCCGATACGGCAGTATCTTGGCAGTCTGCCGAAGTGGGATAAGCAGGAACGTGTAGATACGCTTTTAACGGATTACCTTGGCGCAGAAGACAATCCGTACACCCGTGCGGTTACCCGTAAAACACTATGCGGAGCGGTAGCAAGAGTAATGGTGCCGGGAATAAAGTTTGACACTATGCTTGTACTGTCGGGACCGCAGGGGATTGGGAAAAGCACGATTATATCCAAGCTTTGCGGTGAGTGGTTTAATGATTCTCTATTGCTGTCGGATACAAAGGATAAAACGGCGGCAGAAAAACTGCAGGGATTTTGGATACTTGAAATAGGCGAGCTTGCCGGACTTAAGAAAACGGAAATTGAAACACTCAGAGGCTTTATATCAAGGCAGAATGATGTGTTTCGTGCCTCGTTCGGAAGACGTGCAACACCGCATTTAAGGCAGTGTATTTTTATCGGAACTACAAATGCCGAACACGGGTATCTGCGTGATACTACGGGAAACCGCCGTTTTTTCCCTGTTAAGGTGTCTGGTAATTCCAAGAAAAAGCCGTGGCAGTTATCACAGAATGATATAGACCAAATTTGGGCGGAGGTGCTTGTGTATTACAATCGGGGCGAACCGCTTATTCTTGATGAGCAGACGGAGAAACTTGCTAAGAAACTTCAGCGTGAGGCTATGGAAACAGACGAACGTGAGGGTATGGTGCGTGAATACCTTGAAACATTGCTGCCTGTAAATTGGAATGAAATGTCCTTGTATGAACGTCGGAATTTTCCTTAACGGAAGTGAATTCGGAGATGTAAATATTAAAGGGGAAATAAAGCGTCAGAAGGTATGCAATATGGAAATATGGTGTGAATGTTTCGGTAAGGCGAAAGCGGATTTGAAAAGGATTGACGCAAATGCCATATCTGCCATTATGGCAAAAATAGAGGGCTGGCAGAAGATGAGCAAAAAGAGCCGTTTCGGAATTTACGGAGCGGCAGCAGGTTACGAAAGGACAGAGGTATAGACTTCTATACCTGTTTTGTGTTCCGATGTAACCGAAAAGTTCCGTAAAAAAGCTTGGTTCGGAACACTCGAAAACGGCATAAAACCTATATAAATTAAAGGTAATGTTCCGATGTTACCTAAAAAGTTATATAGATTATATATTATTATATTAAAAATTACGCACATATATATACGCGCGTAGGATATAGGGAACGGAAGGAACTTCGGAACTTGTATGGGAGGTAAAATGCGTGAGAAGGAAATAGAAAAAATGCTTGTGAATGCAGTGAAAATACACGGAGGTCTTGCACTGAAATTTGTATCGCCGAACTTTAACGGTATGCCCGACAGATTGATTTTGCTACCTTTCGGAAAAATTGCATTTGCAGAGATGAAAGCACCCGGACGGAAAATGAGGAGCATACAGATAAAGCGAAAAAGACAATTAGAATCATTAGGCTTTTCGGTGTATTGCATTGACGGTACGGAACAAATCGGAGGTGTGCTTGATGAAATTGAACAGAGATGATTTGCATGAGTATCAAAAGTACGGTGTTGATTTTATAATAAACAATCCGATTTCGGCACTTATGCTGGAATGCGGTCTTGGCAAGACGATAACAACACTCACAGCTGTAAGTGACCTCATGTATGATTATTTTGAGATTTCAAAAGTCCTTATAATAGCTCCTCTCAGAGTTGGACTGTCGGTATGGAAACAGGAGTGTGACAAATGGGAACAGTTAAAATACCTGAGATGTTCAATAGCAATCGGCAGTGCGGACGAAAGGGAAAAAGCCTTAAAAGCAGACGCAGACATTTATATCATAAACCGTGAAAATGTAGAGTGGCTTGTAAATAGCGGTCACATTGATTTTGATATGGTTGTGATAGACGAACTCAGTTCGTTTAAATCCCATCAAAGCAAACGGTTTAAAGCACTGCGTAAGGTCAGACCTAAGTTTGACAGAATTGTAGGTCTGACCGGAACACCTGCACCTAACGGCTTGATTGATTTGTGGGCTGAGATAAATCTGCTGGATATGGGAGAAAGGCTCGGAAGATATATAACAGGTTTTCGTGATGAATATTTCAAACCGGATAAACGAAACGGTGCGATTGTGTATTCATACAAGCCGTTGGTTAATGCAGAAAAAAAGGATATATGAGAAAATATCGGATATATGTATTTCGATGAAAGCAACGGATTATATCAAAATGCCTGAAAGAATAGACAATATTTACGAAGTTGAGATGAACGATAAAGAGATGAAACTTTATCGGAAACTTGAAAAGGAAATGTTTCTGCCGTTTGCCGACGGTGATATTGATGCAGTGAATGCGGCGAGTCTCAGCAATAAACTGCTGCAGCTTGCAAACGGTGCGGTTTATGATGAAAACCAAAATGTGAAGAAAATACATAATCGTAAACTTGAAGCTTTGGAGGATTTAATTGAGGCGTCAAACGGAAAGAGCATACTTGTTTATTACGGCTATAAGCACGATAAGGACAGAATAGCAGAAAAATTTAATATCCGTGAGATAAAAACGGAACGGGATATTTGCGATTGGAATAACGGTAAAATACAAATTGCGTTGGCACATCCGGCAAGCTGCGGACACGGACTGAATTTGCAGAAAGGCGGAAGCACGATTATATGGTTCGGACTGACGTGGAGTTTGGAGCTGTATCAGCAGGCGAATGCAAGACTTTATAGGCAGGGACAGAACAACACGGTAGTTGTTCATCATATTGTGACCAAAGGTACGGTTGATGAAGATGTGATGACGGCTTTAAATGATAAAGACATGGGACAGGCTTCTTTGATGGAGGCTATAAAAGCAAGGATGGAGGGAATATACAAATGACGGCAAAGGAATATTTAAGTCAGCTTATAACAATGGATAATGCGATAAACAGAAAACAACAGCGTCTTATGACACTTCGTGATGTTGCAATGAATACCACTCCGAATTACAGCGGAGAAACAGTTCAGCATACACGGAATAAAAATCCGCTTGAAAATATAATGACAAAGATAATCGATATTGACCGTGATATTGACAGAGATATTGATGAACTTGTCGATTTTAAAGCAGAAGTATGGGAAAAGCTTGATAAAATCGCAGATGAAAGATATAAACGGATTTTGTGGCTTAGATATGCCGACCGTAAAACGTGGAGATATATTGCGTTGGAACTTAATTTTACAATACGGTATATTCATAAAATGCACTTGAAAGCTTTGGCTGAACTTGATAAAATCATATAAAAAGAAAATTGGACACTATAGTTCACGCAAGTTCACTTCAGTTCACTCTTGAACATCGTAAAAAAGTGTGTTATGCTATAATCGCGAGAGAAGAATAAACAGAGAGATGATATGTAACAGTCGGCTTTGTGTATTGTTCCAATAATTGAGGTTGTATTATTCCGATAATACGGTATTGCAGGGAAGATTAGAAATAAATATTTAAGACTTGAAAGTGAAAAGTTATATAAAGAAGGATGTTTCCTATACGGAGCGTCCTTTTTTCGTTGGAGGAAAGAATATGCCATACAGACCAAAGAAACCATGCAGACATCCGGGCTGTGCAAATTTAACTGACGGAAGATATTGTGAGGAACATATATCATGTCACCCTGAAGTTACTCGCTCAGCCACAAAGCGTGGATACGGAAGTAAATGGAGAACATCAAGCAAGGCATATCTTAGAGAACATCCTCTGTACGAGATTTGTAAGAGGAACGGGAAATACGTTCAAGCTACGGTGGTTGACCATATCAAACCGCACAGAGGTGATAATAAATTGTTTTGGGATAAAAGCAACTGGCAGAGCCTTTGTAAGAGCTGTCATGATAAAAAAACGGGACGGTTTGACAGTAAACCTACATACAGTTACTGAAACCGTCCCGATATTTATTTGTCGAACAAATCGCTGTGCGTTCCGGTTCTTTGCAGTGTAAGAACAAGAATGCTTTTTTCAATGCGATACATCAACAGCCAATCCGGTTGAATATGACATTCACGGTAATCCTTGAGATTGCCCGTTAACTGATGGTCATTGTATTCTTCCGGCAATGTCTGTCCTGCGGCAAGCATACGAATTACATCGTCAAGAAGCTCAATGTTTAGGTTGCGCTTGATTGCGAGTTTGTAGTCTTTTTTAAATCTGGAAGTCCAGATGACTTTTAGATTCATGACTTCAACTCCTTTAGAGCGTCTTCAACATCATATGCCTTTAAATTGGGATCGCGCAGCATACGCTCGGTTTCAAGCATTGCCGCCACTGTTTCTGAGTTGGGTGTGTTTATAGTTATGTCGAACGGAATACGTCCTTCG
>ENA-OQBD01001502-OQBD01001502.1-human-gut-metagenome-genome-assembly--contig:-NODE-1502-length-10769-cov-2.525559_pt1 | contig 10769 bp, 12 predicted proteins | sample MGYA00242742_ERZ504543 | MGnify/ENA primary metagenome ERZ504543 (study PRJEB26092, sample SAMD00036239) | human gut metagenome | host: Homo sapiens | study: EMG produced TPA metagenomics assembly of... | reverse complement strand
CAAATGCCAATGGAGTCATGCTCAGCGGTTTGATGAACGTGGCAGGAAACCGTGCAAACGGCATACAGATTTCAGGATTGGGGAATATAGCCGGAAATACTTCACGCGGTGTAACCATCGGTGGATTAATGAATCTTGCCGATGATCAGGCACAAGGTTTACAAATAGCCGGACTTGCCAACATTGCCGGAAAGTCGCAAAGCGGTATAGCCATTGGCGGTTTGATGAACGTATCGGCCGAGAAAACGGACGGAGCACAGATTTCGAGTATACTGAATATCAGCGGAGGAACAGCAAGAGGAGCACAAATAGCAGCAATAGGCAATGTGGGTATCAATGTCAATGGTATGCAACTTTCTGCCATCAGTAATATTGCCGCTGCAAAAATAAAAGGACTGCAACTCTGCGGAGCCGTGAATATTGCTGTTGAAACAAAGAATGCATTGCAAGTATCGGGTATTACCAATGTATGTCAGGGCAAACTGAGCGGGATACAATTTGCTCCCGGCAACTATGCCGGTGAAGTAAGTGGTGCCCAAATCGGCCTGCTCAATCTTTGCGGCGGTCATGTGAAAGGTGTACAGATTGGCATTATCAATCACAGCAAAGATACTACCGCACATAAAATCGGATTAGTGAACATCAACCCCAAAACCCGCATCCAGCTGATGTTGTTCGGTGGTAACACCAGTAAAATGAATGCCGCCGTCCGCTTCAAGAACCGCACCACTTATACCCTGCTTGGTATCGGTACACACTACCTTGACCTGAACGATAAGTTCTCGGGATGTGTATTCTACCGTGCCGGACTTCACTACCCCATCGCCGGAAATTTGGAAATCAGTGGTGACCTTGGTTACTTCCACATAGAAAACTTTGAAAACGAAGATGCCGAAACTCCCGAACGTATGTATTCTTTGCAGGCACGTGTCAACTTAGAGTACAAGATAAGACCCAAGTTCAGCATATTTGCTTCGGGCGGATACGGTATGACACGATATTACGACAAGAATAAGTTCTATGAGAAGAAGCCTATCATTGAAATAGGCGTCGTTCTATTCTAACAGAGTGCTATAAATGTCCGGAGACATCCGGCTTACATCCTAAATCCTAACGAAATGAAAATCCAACAAATTGCATTAGTCTGTCTTTTTGGCTTTAAGCAATGGCATCGGGGCGGCACAAGTACTTTCACCACCCCCGCACTCCATTTATTACTTTCACCGACCCTCACATGCAGAAAAGTATCCGTGGCGTGCTGCTGCCGAAACAGTCGGCATGAATGTGGGAGTATGGGCATTCGACCGGTATGTGATGAACGAAGATTTTGCGAAAATCAGTATCAACAGTATCCGTCGTAATATCAAACACGGCTTTGTGTGGGACAATGACCAGTTCTCTACCAATCTGTTTGCACACCCTTATCACGGTAATCTCTACTTCAACGCTGCCCGCAGCAACGGATTGAACTTTTGGGAATCGGCGCCATACGCTTTTGCCGGAAGTCTGATGTGGGAAGTTGCAGCCGAAGTAGAACCACCCGCCATCAATGACCTGATAGCAACCACCATTGGGGGTATTGCACTTGGCGAAATGACACACCGCCTGTCTTCATTGGTGTTGGATGACTCTAAGCGTGGGTTCGGGCGATTTACCCGTGAATTCTTGGGAACTCTGATCTGTCCCATGCGTGGCATCAACCGCATGATAACCGGTGACATGTGGAAAGTGAAACGTTCTCATTACAAATATCATGATTACGAACGCATCCCTATCCAATTCTCTATCAGTGCCGGTGACCGCTACCTGGCAGATAACAATTACCTTTTTCGCGGAGAGCACAATCCCTATTTGGAATTTCGAGCAGTCTACGGCAACCCTTTCGATAAAATAAATGATGCTCCTTATGATTATTTCACTGCTACAGCCACACTGGGGCTTTCTCCCAACCAACCGCTTATCAGCAAAATTAATCTTTTAGGAAAATTATGGGGAGTTCCGTTGAAAACCAGTACCGGTATGGAAATGATGTTTGGCGTCTTCCAGCATTTCAATTATTTCGATTCAGAAGAAATCATTAACGGTTCGGGGCGCATTCCGTATAAAATATCGGAAGCTGCCAGTGTGGGCCCCGGCATCATCTATAAATTTCCACGCATGAACAGTCTCGTCAATTTGGAACAAAGTGTATTTCTGAGTGCTATCCTGCTGGGTGGCAGCCTGACCGACTATTATAATGTTATCGACCGTAATTACAATATGGGTAGCGGTTATAGCGTAAAAAACAAAACCCTTCTTGACTTCGGACGCTACGGACAGTTTGCACTCAACCTGCATCTCTACCAAATCTTCACCTGGAAAGGATACGAGCACAAAGACCTCGAAAATACCAATCCGCTCTATCTGAACGCACAGGGAGACAAAGGAAACGTGATGCTGGCTGTAGTCAATCCACTTATCGAACTGAACTTAAGCCGCCACTTTAAAGCAAACATGGAAATCTCTTATTTCTACCGACATACACACTACACGTATCACAAAGATGTACAATACAAAACCTTCGAAACGCGTGTAGGACTATTATACCAATTCTAAGCAGTTAAAGCAATGACGAACGGACACGACTCAGTGTTTCGGGCGTCATTTGCAACAAAGAAGCAATGTATACCAACGGAGCTCTTTTTAAAATCTCAGGATGCAGACGAAGCAATTTATTATACCGTTCATGAGCCGGCTCAAATCGAAGTGCATCAGCTTTAATCTGCGATTCTATCAATGAATGCTCTATGAATTTGCGATAAAGCTGTTCGATATCATCATATTTAGAAGCAAGTTCCTCTATCTGAGCCTTGGGAAGCTCCCACACCACAGAAGGTTCCAAAGTCTCTACCATCAGACGTGTAGGTTCTTGCTTAAAATAACTTCAATACAAATAATCATTCCGTTTCATAGCCGATATGTTCGGTCAGATCTTTATCATATTTATAGTAAAACTGTCTGAGCAATCCTTTTTCAATAAACAACATAGCCTTGCACACTTCTCCTGCCTTCAACACAATTTCCCCTTTACGGTACTTCTTACACACCACAATCTCAGCCAATGCATGTACACTCTCCCTACTCAACGGGCAATTAACTTCGGCTATTTTACGGGCTATTTCTATATTTGTTGTCATGTGTCTTCTCTTTACGGATTTTGTGCAAAATTACAAAAAAAGTTGGATGAAAAATGATAAAGCTTAAAATTAAGTCGGCTTTGTTCTACCAAATAGTTTTTTTTATATACTTTTGAAACAAAATAGTAATTGACCCTTTTTATGCAACTATCAGACAGTTTTGTCATATTGAGTCAGACAGTGGCACAAAGCCTCATCGTCCAATCCGATCGGATCAACGATTCAGTCAAATCAGAAAGAAATCAGGGTTTTAAAACAAGATGTTTAATAGGGAAAAAACAACATAATTAAAAACTAAATGAAGAAAATACAACTATTTTTATTACAGGGCTTGTTATCATCTGTTCCCTTATATACCCTTACTGCACAAACCACGACTCCATCCACTCATTATGCAGTAGAAACAGGTATTGTTGCCGGACATGGCGATTACAGTCCATTTTGGTTTACAGCCAATCGGCAGGGTTTATCCTCTGTAAAAACAGAAAACGGATATCTGCGCGCCGGAATTTTCCATTCACAGGCATTGGGTAGACATTTTACATGGAAAGCCGGACTGGATTTAGCCACTGCCTATAACTATACTTCTTCTTTCGTTGTTCAGCAAGCCTATGCCGACCTGAGTTACCGATGGCTGAATCTCAGTATCGGAAGCAAAGAACGTACACCGGAATTAAGAAACCCGAAATTGAGTACCGGAGGACTGGTAGAATCGAACAGTGCCCGCCCCGTACCGCAGGTACGTATCGAAATACCTCAATACATATCTGTTCCCGGAACGAATCATTGGCTGCACATCAAAGGTCATCTTGCCTACGGAACTTTCACAGACAACAACTGGCAAGAAGACTTTGCCCGCTCTGGAAATCTATACACCAAGGATGTGCTTTATCATAGCAAATCTTTCTTTATGAAAGTAGGGAAAAAGAATCCTTCCCACTGGAGTTTGAGGCAGGTCTGCAAATGGCGGCCCAGTTCGGTGGAAAACAATATGTAGAAGGACAGAAAGAACCCATTATGAAAATGCCGTCAGATTTTATGGACTTTATCCGCGTATTGATTCCGATGAGCGGAAGTGACAATGCCATGGAAGGTGAGCAGATAAACAAGTATGGTAACCACGTGGGCAGTTGGAATATCGGACTTACCGGCTATGTACAGGATTGGAGAATCAAAGCGTACTATGAACATTTCTTTGAGGACGAATCACAAATGTTTTTTGGTTACGGTCCCTGGAAAGACGGACTACTGGGAGTAGAAGTCACCCTGCCGGAAAATCAATTCATTGATGCCCTTGTATATGAATGTATGGGCAGCAAAAACCAGACAGGACCTATCTTCTACGAAGGTTTCCGGGGAGAATTTGAACAAGTCAGTGCAAAAGATAATTATTATAACCACTATATTTATCAGGCATGGCAGCACTGGGGTATGGCTATGGGAAATCCGTTGTTTACCGGTCCTGTCTACAATAAAGACGGTAGAATAATGTTTGCCAACAACCGTATAAATGCACATCATCTGGGCATTAGCGGCACTCCCGGCAAGGAATGGGCGTATCGGCTACTGCTCACCTACTCCAGAAACTGGGGAACGTACGACAATCCGTTTGATGATGTGAAGAAGCAATTCAGCTCACTGCTGGAAGTCACCTATTCACCCGTAAAATGGAATGGATGGAGCTTCAGCAATTTCAGGAGCTATGGACAGAGGTAATTTACTAGGAAACAATTCGGGCGGCATGCTTGTCATCCGCAAAACAGGCTTAATAAAATAAGGACTATGAAACAAATCATATTATGTGTATGCTTACTGCTCGGTGTATTATGCAGTTGTGACAAGAAGCCCATCAACGGAAAATTGGACGGCAGATGGCAATTAATGACAATAGAATACAATGACGGAAGCATCAAAGAATGCGAACGTATCTATTGCAGTATTCAGCTCCATTTAGTAGAACTGATGGATAAGGGCACCACTCCCCTGACATTGATAGGACACTTTTCCTCTGCTGACGGAGTAATGATGGGTGAGTTTAAATATCAGGATAATATGGAGGCTACCGTTACAGAGGAGGATTTGAACAGGTTTGGGCTGAATTCTTCCGTCACACATTTCGAAGTGGAAAAAGCAACCGGCAGCAAAATGATTCTGAAATCAGACTATGCCCGACTCACCTATCGGAAGTTTTAAAGCAGACGGCATAAATAAAAAAGCGAAGCTCCCGTGAATGGCGGTGCTTCGCTTTTCCTTTTTAAAACAACATGATACTTCAAAATAACAATGCTTAATTAACGTCTTGGCTGTATATCCAATTTCACCGGATGCAACATATTTTCAGGACTCAGAATAGTATCCAATTCCTCCTTATTTAAAATTCCATGTTCCAACACCAGGTCATAAACACTCTTGCCTGTTGCCATCGCTTCTTTGGCAATCTTAGTTGAGTTCTTATAACCGATAACAGGATTCAAAGCTGTTACTACCCCGATACTGTGATGCACATTCATCTTGCAATGCTCTTCATTGGCTGTGATACCTTCGATGCAACGTGTACGCAATGTCTCCATACCGTTTATCATCAAGTCGACAGACTCGAAACAGCATTGGGCCATAACAGGTTCCATCGCATTCAGTTCCATCTGAGCAGCTTCGCCTGACATGGTTACACACAATTCGTTACCAATTACTTTATAGCAAATCTGGTTCATCACTTCGGGAATAACCGGATTCACCTTACCCGGCATAATGGAAGAGCCCGGTTGCATGGCCGGCAGATTGATTTCTCCCAATCCGCAACGCGGACCACTGGCAAGCAAACGCAGGTCATTACATATCTTATTCATTTTCACGGCCACTCTTTTCAAAGCTGATGCATAACCCACCAAGCATGATGTGTCCGAGGTCGCTCCAACCAAATCGGCAGACAGTTTGAAATGGAATCCTGTGATCCGGCTCAATGCCTCCACACATTTCTCTGCATAACCCGGTTCGGCACAAATACCTGTACCGATGGCAGTAGCTCCCATATTGACAGTCAGAAAATCCTCGGCAGCTTGGTTAAGGTGCAGAATTTCATCTTTCAATATGCTTGCAAAACCATTGAATGTTTGTCCCAAAGTCATAGGCACAGCATCTTCCAGCTGTGTACGTCCCATCTTAATGACATGAGCAAATTCTTCTCCTTTCTTGCGGAATGCTCCGATAACAGATTCCAAATAGGGAAGGAAACGAAGATTTTCATAATACATACCGATATGGATGGCAGTAGGGTAAGCATCATTGGTAGACTGTGAACAGTTTACATGGTCATTGGGAGAACAATATTGATATTCTCCACGCTTGTGTCCCATAATTTCCAATGCACGATTGGCTATTACTTCATTGGCATTCATATTGGTTGTCGTGCCCGCACCACCTTGAATCATGTCTACAGGAAACTGTTCGTGATGTTCACCGTTCAAGATTTCCTGGCAAGCCTGCACAATGGCATCTTTTTGTTCTTCAGTAAGCAGGCCCAACTCATAGTTAGCCATTGCAGCTGCCATTTTCGTAATGGCAAGACCGTTGATAAACAACGGATATTCATTAAGGTGGAATTTACTGATAGGAAAATTTTCAATACCTCTAAGCGTTTGCACGCCATACAAGGCAGCGGCCGGAATTTCACGGGCACCGATTAAGTCACTTTCCACACGGGTTTCTTCTGTAAGTTTTGTTTCCATGATTAGGTTGTTTTAATATGTTATTTCTTTATCATACAGCAAAGGTATAAACTAACATTTTGATATCAAAATATATTCTGATATAAATTTATAGTTTTATTTTTGCCATCATAATGCAATATACACGCCAACAAAATATCATAATGATAGTTCAACGCATTATATTCTCTTATGGGTTATTAAAAGAAATACAGATATCGCCCCCCTAAGTTATCTCATCGGTCGGACTAAGCCTTTTCATCCTTCAGGCTAAGTCTTTTTATACGTCGGGCTATTACGTCCTGCTGTAGTGGAACGTACGTCCTGCGGCAATGGAACGTACGTCCTACTGCAATGGGACGTACGTCCTGTTACAGTAGGACGTAGCACTCTTCCGCTCAGGAGCTCTTAACCGATAGTAAGCAACGACTTAACCCTCCCTTTCTTACAGTAAGCAGCGATGAGGGATTTATCTCCCACATCGGCTGTTGCATCCGAAAACACGAAGGTGTATCAACATGAAAACAAGCCATCATCCTGACACACCCTCGGCATTTCGGTTCATTAAAGCAATATCCTTTACTATAAATAGCTTTTTTACCGGCTAACAATGTGTTTTTCATCAACGAAACGATGGTCATCGGCCCTACCCCTCCCGGCACGGGAGTAATATAAGAACATTTCGGAGCCACTTCGTCAAACTTCACATCTCCTGTGAGCTTAAAGCCCGACTTCTTACTTGCATCCGGCACACGCGTAGTACCCACATCGATTATCACAGCCCCCTCTTTCACCATGTCGGCTTTTACAAAGTTGGGCTGACCGAGAGCAGCAATGATGATATCCGCTTCCTGACATTCTTTAACCAAATCCTTGCTACGGCTATGGCAAACCGTTACTGTAGCATCACCGGATAAGATTTCTGCATCATCAGGGCTGCCATCGGCTTGCCTACAATGTTGCTACGGCCCAACACTACGCACTTTTTACCTTGCGTTTCGATGTGATAGCGTTTCAGCAGTTCGAGGATTCCGTTCGGGGTAGCCGATACATAACAAGGAAGTCCGATTGACATACGTCCCACATTGATGGGATGAAAACCGTCCACGTCTTTACGATAGTCGATGGTCTCAATCACCTTTTGTTCCGATATGTGCTTTGGCAATGGAAGTTGAACGATAAAGCCGTCTACATCGGCACCTTCATTCAGTTCTCTGACTTTAGCCAACAACTCTTCTTCCGTCACATCAGCCTCATAGCGAATGAGGCTCGATTTAAAACCGCATACTTCGTAAGCCTTTACCTTGGCTGCCACGTATGTTTCACTTCCTCCGTCATGGCCGACGAGGATAGCTGCCAAGTGAGGACGTTTGCCTCCTTTGGCTACGATTTCGGCAACTTCAGCAGCTATTTCCTGCTTCACCTGTTCCGAAATGGCTTTTCCGTCAATTAATTGCATAATCTCTTTGTTAAATGATTCTTTCCAACAAATGTAGTATAAATCAGTCAGTCGACATAATAAAAAAAGGAGAAAGTTTTGCACTTCCTCCTTTCCTTATATATAAGGTATTACTTCTTCATCTTCGGCATCATCTTACCCATCTTGCTGCTTGTGACCATCTTCATCATCTTGCGCGTCTGGTCGAACTGTTTCAGCAGACGGTTTACTTCCTGAATAGTGGTACCGCTACCCTTGGCAATACGTGTACGGCGTGTTCCGTTCAGAACCTCGGGATGTGTACGTTCCTCCGGAGTCATGGAATAGATAATAGCCTCGATACTCTTGAAAGCATTGTCATCGATGTCGATATCCTTGATTGCCTTGCCCACACCCGGAATCATAGAAGCCAGTTCTTTCAGGTTACCCATCTTCTTTATCTGATGAATCTGAGCCAGGAAGTCGTTGAAGTCGAACTGGTTCTTCTGAATCTTCTTCTGAAGACGCTTGGCTTCTTCTTCATCGTATTGCTCCTGTGCACGTTCTACCAATGATACGATATCACCCATACCGAGGATACGGTCTGCCATACGTGCCGGATGGAACTGGTCGATAGCATCCAGCTTTTCACCTGTACCGACAAACTTAATCGGCTTGTTTACTACCGTACGAATAGAGAGGGCAGCACCGCCACGGGTATCACCATCCAACTTAGTGAGTACGACACCATTGAAATCAAGACGTTCATTGAACTCGCGGGCAGTATTTACGGCATCCTGACCGGTCATTGAATCAACAACAAATAACGTTTCATCGGGATTGATAGCTTTCTTAATGGCTTCAATTTCGTTCATCATCTGTTCGTCGATAGCCAAACGTCCGGCTGTATCGACAATCACCAGGTCATAACCTTTTGCCTTTGCCTCGTGAATAGCGTTCAGTGCAATCTGCACCGGGTCTTTGCTGCCCGGTTCGCTATATACGGGGACTTCGATTTGTTCTCCCAAAACAGTCAACTGATCGACAGCAGCAGGACGATAGACGTCGCAGGCCACCAACAAAGGTTTACGGTTCTTCTTCGCCTTGAGCATACGTGCCAGCTTACCGGAGAAAGTTGTCTTACCCGAACCTTGCAAACCCGACATCAAGATGATTGCAGGACGACCGTTCAATTCCAGTTCGGCTGTTTCGCCACCCATCAACGCAGTCAGCTCATCATGCACTATCTTTACCATCAACTGGCTAGGCTTGACAGCTGTCAACACATTCTGTCCCAGCGCTTTCTCTTTCACCGTATCTGTAAAACTCTTGGCTACCTTATAGTTGACGTCGGCATCAAGCAACGCTTTACGAACATCTTTCAGAGTCTCTGCGACATTGATTTCGGTGATTTTTCCTTCACCTTTCAGAATCTTAAAAGACCGTTCCAGTCTCTCACTTAAATTATCGAACATATATCTTTAATTATAAATTACGGATTGGCTAAAAAGAGTGAGTTATGACAGTTTTAGATAGATTTTTAAAGTACGTTACGTTCGATACCCAGTCGAACGAGGAGACGGGTACGACTCCTAGTACGCCGGGACAACGTGTCTTTGCCGAGGCTTTGGTGAAGGAATTGGAAGCGATTGGTATGGAGGAGATCTCCTTGGATGAGAATAGTTATGTAATGGCTACTCTGCCGGCTAATACGGACGAGAAAAATCCCGACTATCGGTTTTATCGCTCATTTGGATACGAGTCCGGATATGTCGGGTAAGAATGTTCAACCTCGTATCGTGACTTATCTGGGTGGTGATATTGTCTTGGATGCGGAAGAAAATGTTGTACTATCTCAATCGATGTTCCCAGAGCTTTCTGATTATAAGGGACAGGATATTATCGTAACGAATGGTAAGACTTTATTAGGTGCCGATGATAAGGGAGGTGTAGCCGCTATCGTCGCCTCTATGCAATATTTGAAGGATCATCCGGAGATCAAGCACGGTAAGATCCGTATCGCTTTTACCCCGGATGAGGAAATCGGACAAGGTGCCGATCATTTCGACGTGGAGAAGTTCGGTTGTGATTGGGGATATACGATTGACGGTGGACAAATCGGTGAGTTGGAATATGAGAATTTCAATGCCGCCGGCGCTAAAATTATCTTCAAGGGCTTGAACGTACATCCGGGATACGCCAAGGATAAGATGCAAAACGCTTCCTTGCGTGCGATCGAGTTTGCTTCTTGGTTGCCGGCCGAGCAACGTCCGGAGCATACGACTGGTTATGAGGGATTCTTCCATTTGACCGGTATGACCGGTTCGGTTGAGGAAGCTACTCTATCTTACATCATCCGTGACCATGACCGGAAGTTGTTCGAGGAGAAGAAAGAATTGCTTCGTACGTTGGTTGATAAGATGAATGAAGCGCATCCGGGATGTGCGCATTTAGAGCTTCGGGATCAATATT
>ENA-OQBD01001501-OQBD01001501.1-human-gut-metagenome-genome-assembly--contig:-NODE-1501-length-10773-cov-3.277663_pt1 | contig 10773 bp, 8 predicted proteins | sample MGYA00242742_ERZ504543 | MGnify/ENA primary metagenome ERZ504543 (study PRJEB26092, sample SAMD00036239) | human gut metagenome | host: Homo sapiens | study: EMG produced TPA metagenomics assembly of... | reverse complement strand
CAATCGATTATGAGTCCGAGAAAGTCTTGCTGGACATTATCGCCGAGAAATATGACGCTTTGGCGGATACCGAGGATCCCAAGATGCGTGCCCATTTGCAGCAAATCATTAACGACCTGAGCGTACGTGCCGCTGAGTATGTAATACCGAATGAGTTCGACCGGTTGATCTCTCGTTTCGGTGGTACGAAGTTGAATGCCGGGACTTCTTACGACTATACATTATATTTCAATACATTCTCTCCGCAATATATCTCCCAATGGGCCGAGATCAATAGTGAGCGTTTGGTAAATCCCGTATTTCGTCTTTTCCAGAGTGAGCTGGAGACGGTCTATGAGGAAAAGAACATGTATGGAGATACGATGGCTAGTGTCGCCATCGAGAAATTGACAGAGCGTTATTTCTATCCGCATCCGTATGCTTATCCGATTATCGGAAGTGCGGAGAACTTGAAGAATCCCCGTCTTTCGGAGATGCGCCGGTTCTTCGAGAAATACTATGTCGCTTCCAATATGGGATTGATCTTAAGCGGGGATTTCGATACGGAGGAGGTCTTGCCAATCTTGGAATCTACTTTTTCACGGATACGAAAAGGGAAGCCGCCTCACCGGGATATTGTTACATTACCGCCATTCAAGGGACGGGAGAAGGTGAGCGTACGTATTCCTATGCCTTTCGTGAAAATTATGGCATTGGGATTCCGGGGAGTTCCCGCGAATCATCCGGATCAAGTTGCGCTCAATATCGCCGTATCTTTATTGAATAACTCCAATGGTACGGGATTTTTGGATAAGCTGACGGTAGATCATAAGGTGATGGGTGCGATGGCGGTTAACCAAAGTATGAATGAGGCTGGAATATTAGGCTTGTTGGTATTTCCGAAGTTCTTTTTCCAGACCTATGCGGCAGCCGAGAAATTAGTATGGAAACAAATCAACCGCATTAAGGAGGGGGATTTTAGCGATGAGATGTTTCAAAGCTTGAAATTGGAGCAGAAACGTGAATATGCCTCCAAATTGGAAGACATAAACTCAAGGGCCGAGGTGATGATGCGTATTTTCTCTCAAGGGAAAAGCTGGCAGGATTATTTGGATGAGGTTACCCGTATCGATGCCTTGTCGAGAGAAGACGTGATTGAGGTCGCCAAGAAATATTTTACGGAGAATTATATGTACGTCACGAAGAAGACCGGACGCTATCCGAAAACGATCTTACCCAAGCCGGATTATTCACCGATTATACCGAAGAACTCTGATGCTTCCTCCGCTTATGTGGAACGTCTGGAAAAGATACCCGTACAAGAATTGAAACCGCATTTTCTCGATTTTGAGAAAGACGCCGAGGTCGTATCCTTGCGTCCGCTTGTCACGTTGTATAAGACTCATAATTCCGTAAATGATATATTCTCGCTGACACTATCTTATGGAGTGGGGCAGTTGGAGCTTCGTGATCTTGATAAATTGTCCGCTTATCTACCTTTCGTAGCGACGGAGTCGATGTCTTTTGAGGTCTTTCGGGGTAAATTGCAGGAACTTGGTAGTACATTGACTTTTGATTCCACGGATTCTGAGTTTCTGGTGGTGGTGAATGGTTTCGATGGGCATTTTACCCAAACAATGGCTTTGGTCGGCGATTTCTTGCGGCACGCCAAGCCAGATGACAAGAAGTTACGGCAGATTGTGGACGAGGCGAAGGTAACGGAGAAATCGTTGTTCAATTCCAGCGAGAACGTAGCCGATATGCTGTTAGAGAAAGTCAAATTTGGGGAGCAATCCCGTTATTTGACTAAATTATCGTTCGCTGAAATCAAGAAACTAAAAGGAAAGATGTTGCTGGACACTTTCAGTAAGGTACGTTCGGTCGCTTGTAACCTGCATTATTGTGGTACATTGTCTATGGAGGAGGCTGCCCGGCAGATCAAGCAGCATTTACCCTTGGAGGAGGTAAGTATTCCATCGAACTCTCCCTATATCCGTGATCTTATGACGTATGATAAGCCGACTGTCTTTTTTATGGACATGGAGGATGTCACGCAAAGCATAATCTATGCCTATATGTATATCGATCCGTTGAAGGCTAAGGAAGATCGTCCTATTTCCCGGTTGTTTAGCGCTTATTTCGGAGGGGATATGTCATCCTTGATGTTTCAGGAGATCCGTGAGTTTCGTTCGTTCGCTTATCAAGTAAATGCCCGTTTGAAACATCCTCCTTTGAATCGATCGGAGAAGCCCGCTAGTTTCGTGATGAAATTGGCTACACAGACGGATAAGATGATCGATGCGATGGAAGTGTTGGAGAATCTGGTGCATGATATGCCGGAACGTCCGGAACGGGTGGAGTCGGTGAAGCAGACGATTCGTAATTGGGTGAATAATGAATATCCTACTAGTCGCTCCCTTTCCTTGAAGATCGCCGGTTTCCGGCGTGAAGGGTACGAGAGCGATCCGAACAAGGATTATCTGGAGGTTATCGATCGGATGACTATGGAGGATATCCTTCGTTTTTATAGGGAGAATATACAAGATCATTTAATGATATATGCGATAGTCGGTAATTCAAAGAGTATGGATATGGAGAAACTCTCTAAATTCGGACAGATCGTTAAGGTAACAAAGAAAGACATTTATAGGTAATGTATAGTAAGGAGGAACTGAAGAATCTCAAATTGGAGTTTTGGGAAAGCTTCGCCGCTTTTTGTGAGGTGCAACCCTATTTGCGGGGGCGTAAGAAAATTTGGACATTATATGATACGAAGGTAAAGGGCGTTGAGTTGAAATTCGACGCGAACCGCCAAGGGGCTTACGTTATTCTTGAGGTAAACCACCGTAGCGAGGATTTACGTCTGGAAATGTTTGAGCGCCTGACTTGGTATAAAGAGACGTTGGAACAGGATTTTCCCGAAGGCTTGATCTGGGATATTTGTTTTGTCCGTGAGAATGGCCGACAAGTGGCCCGTATCTATGTAGCAAAAGAAGGATTGGATTTGCATCGGAGAGCGCATTGGGGAGATTTTTTCACTTTTATGGCTAGCCAGATGTATTTGTTGGAACGAAATTTTATGGGTATAGCAGAATACTTAAGAGAATAATTACGAGATATGAATCTAAAGGTATTTATCGGAGCTTGCGTACTGTCCGGTCTGGTTGCTTGTAGCTCTGTTAAACAAGATGAGGCCGGTTTGTCCCGGCCCGGTGTGAGCCTTGAGCTAGCTCAATTCCGGAAGGAGCATTTCTCAAATGTCCGTTATAATCTTTTCTTCTCGATCCCGGAATCTCGTGACGAGGCGATCCGGGGAAAAGTGGAGCTATCCTTGCGATTAGACGAGAAACAGCCGCTTATTATTGATTTCCGCGGAGAACCGGAGCAAGTGACCTCCGTAACCTTGAACGGAGGAGATATTCCCTATGAAGTGAAAGATGAGCATATCGTGATTGCCTCAGATTGGGTAGCGGTGGGAGAGAACCGGGTAGCGATCACTTTTACTCCGGCGGATCAATCCTTGAATCGACGGGATGAGTTCCTGTATACGTTATTGGTTCCGGACCGGGCACGTACGGTATTCCCTTGTTTTGACCAGCCGGATATGAAGTCGTTTTTTACCTTGACCTTGGAAGTTCCTTCCACTTGGCAGGCTGTGGCGAATGGCGCTATCACACAAACGGATAGTACGAGCGTCTCCGGTCGGAATCGTATTTCTTTCAAGGAGACGGAACCGCTTAGTACCTACCTGTTCTCATTCGTGGCCGGTAAACTGACTCGGGAGGTTTATTCCCGAACGGGCGGGATATCTCTATTTATCATCGGGAGACGGATCCGAAAAAGATCGCTCAATGCCCAGCCATCGCCGACGAGGTGTTCGATGCGTTGGAATGGCAGGAAGACTTTACTGGTATTCCTTATCCTTTCGCTAAATATGACGTGATTATCTTACCCGGTTTCCAATATGGGGGCTATGGAACATACGGGTGCTACTTTATATACGGATCGCCGGATGTTTCTGGATGAGCATCCTACCTTAAATGAGCGATTGAGTCGGAGTTCCTTGATCGCACATGAAACCTCTCATATGTGGTTTGGCGATTATGTAACGATGAAATGGTTTGATGATGTATGGACAAAAGAGGTTTTCGCTAATTATTTTGCTTCCCGTATCGTAGAACCTTTATATCCGGACGTGAATCACCGGTTGAATTTTATTCGGGATTATATTCCCGCATCTTATTCGGAAGACCGTACGTCAGGTGCGAATCCGATCAAGCAAGATTTGGATAATTTGCGGAACGCCGGTTTGGTATATGGAAATATCATCTATGATAAATCTCCCGTGATTATGGAGATGTTGGTACGTGTTCTGGGAGAAGACGCTTTCCAGCAGGGAATTCGTGAGTACTTGACTACTTATGCGTATGGGAACGCTACGTGGGAGGGCTTGATCCGTATCTTGAATAAATATACGGAAGAGGATCTGGCCGCTTGGAGTGAGGTGTGGGTGAATCAGAAGGGTATGCCGGAGATTACGGCTTCGGTTAAGGACGGCGAGTTGGTCGTAGAGCAGCGTGATCCGTTGGGCCGGGGTTTAAAATGGCCGCAAGAATTAACCTATCGGGTGATCTGTGGAACGGATTCGGAAGAAATCCCGGTTTCTCTCGAAGGAAACTCTGATTCCTTCCGAATGAAATTAAGTTTTCTTCCGAATGGAAATTGTGTCATTCTTCCGAATATAAATGGGCGTGGTTATGGCTTCTTTAAAATAACAGAGGGGGAGTCTTCCGGTCTATGGTCCGTGCTTCGCTCATCGGAAGATGAGGTGTTGAAGGGATCTTTGCTGATTACCCTTTATGAGAATCTTCGTTGGAAAACGATTTCTCCGCAAGGGTTCCGTGAAGAGATGTTAGCGTATTTACCGAATGAGTCTAATTCTTTATTGTTCTCGATGGCTTTAAGCTATTTAGGAGATTGCCAGCGGATATTCCCGTCGGATTCTCGTCCGTTGGAACAGGTCTTGTGGAAGATCGTGACAACGAATCCCGTATCCCAACATCGTTTGCAGGCGTTTCGTTTGTATCGTTCGATAGCGGATTCAGAGGAGGCGGTACAACGTCTGTATACGTTATGGCAGGAACGGAAAGCTCCGAAAGATTGTACGTTGAGCGAGAGTGATTATATTGGCTTATCCTATATGCTGGCGATGCATTTGCCGGAAAAAGCGGATAAGATTATCGCTACGCAATTATCCCGCATACAGAATCCGGACCGGAAGAAGGAGTATCAATTTATCTCCCCATCCGTATCGCCCCGTAAAGAGGAACGTGACAGTGTCTTCGCTTCCTTGTTGATCGCCGGGAATCGTAGGGTGGAGCCATGGGCCTCTTCGGCTCTCGCTCATTTGAACCATCGCCTGCGAGAACAAGAGTCGGTCGCTTATATCCGTCCGGCCTTGGAAGCGATGCCGGAAGTACAGCGGACTGGCGATATCTTTTTCCCCACCGCTTGGGTTCGCTCCTTGCTTTCCGCCCATACATCGAAGGAAGCTCGGAAAGAAGTTGACGCGTTTTTTACCGCGCATCCGGACTTCCCCTTGATGCTTTCCAATAAGATTAAGCAGCAAGCGAGTCATTTGTATTAAAGTAAATCATTATATTTGTCCTTGAGAACGAATTAATAAGAAAGGAGCATTTGTATGACGGCAATGGAACTAAAATGCCTAAAGATGGAGTTGGTCGAAGAATTGTTAAGCATCGATGATAAAGACACGCTCAACCGTGTGAAGAACTATCTGAAAAAGCTGAACAATAAAATTAGGACAAAAGCCGAAGAGGAAGAAACGGAATATATCAGCAAGGAAGAGATCTTGGCAGGGATTGATGCCGGGCTGAAAGACATGATTGCCGGGAGGAAACAATCGGCGAGAGATTTTCTTGAAAAAGAAAATGAGAGATGGAATATAGAATAGAAGTCTTAGCCTCCTTTAAGAAGGAAGCGAAACGTTTGCGGAAGCATTATGCCTCTTTCATTGATGATTATGGAAAAAACTACTTGGCGAGTTGGAACAAAAATCCTCGTTTTGGGGGACCGATCTCGGCAACGGCCTTCGTAAGATCCGTATGCGTATCTCTTCCAAAGGACGAGGCAAAAGCGGTGGGGCAAGGGTTATCTCTTTTACGGAGTGGTAGCCATCGATGAGACAGAGATCAACTTGCTCTACATCTACGACAAAGCAGAACGTGAATCTATAAGCTTGAAAGAGATAGAAGAGTTGCTCCGTAAGAACGGATTGAAGTAATATAGATATTGTGATAATATTTTGTCAGAAATATTTGTTCTTTCAATTATTATTGTAACTTTGCGACGTAAATAACAAAAGAAATGAAAATAACGACTACATTATATCACCATCATCATTACAGCGGGCAATAGTTCGGTGGGCTGAATGGTATGTATGTACTCATGATAAAAAGATAAAGGCTTGCCGTTTTGCGGTAAGCCTTTTTTTGTTGATATTTATAATATAAAAATAAGATATAGTTATGTTGAGAATTGCGGTACAATCGAAAGGCCGTCTGTACGACGAGACCATGATGTTGCTTGAAGAAGCGGGTATTAAACTAAACAGGGGCAAACGCATCCTGTTATTATCGGCAAAAGGTTTTCCGGTAGAGGTATTGTTCCTTCGTGATGATGATATTCCTCAGTCTGTGGCTAACGGTGTGGCGGATATTGGTATTGTCGGAGAGAACGAGTACGTGGAGAAAGGGCAAGAGGCGAAATTGATCAAGCGTCTGGGCTTTAGTAAGTGCCGTCTATCCTTAGCGATCCCCAAAGATGAGGAATATAAGGGGGCTGAGTGGTTTGAGGGAAAAACGATCGCTACTTCCTATCCCGTGATCCTACGGTCTTTCTTAGAGGAGAGAGGCGTGAAGGCGGATATTCATGTAATCAGTGGCTCCGTGGAAATCGCCCCGGGCATTGGTCTGGCGGACGCTATCTTTGATATCGTAAGCTCTGGTAGCACTTTGGTAAGCAATCAATTGAGAGAAGTGGAGGTAGTCCTTCCTTGTGAGGCTTTATTGATCGCCAACAATAATCTATCCAAAGAGAAACTGGAGATCTTGGATGAGCTTCTATTCCGCTTCGAGGCGATTCAAGTCGCCGAGGGCAAGAAGTACGTGTTGCTGAACGCTCCGAAAGAAAAGCTGGATGAGATTATCGAGGTGCTTCCCGGCATGAAGAGCCCGACCATCACGCCTTTGGCGAACGATGAATGGGTCTCTGTTCAATCCGTGATCGCCGAGAAGCATTTCTGGGAAATTATTGGTAAACTAAAATCATTGGGGGCTGAAGGTATCTTAGTGCTTCCGATCGAGAAAATGATTGTATAATATGAAGATTATAAAATATCCCGGACGTGAGGAATGGAGCTCACTAATCAAACGTCCCGCATTAGATGTAACCACCTTGTTCGATACGGTCCGTACGGTATTGGACAAGGTACGTGAGCAGGGTGACACTGCCGTAAAAGCGTATGAGGAAAAGTTTGATAAAGTGCTCCTTTCTTCCCTTCAAGTCTCGGAAGAGGAGATGCGGGAAGCGGATGCCTTGGTCGCTGAGGACTTGAAACAGGCGATCCGTACGGCAAAGGCGAATATCGAGAAGTTCCATGCCTCGCAGCGTTTCGAGGGAAAGAAAGTGGAGACTACCCCGGGAGTCACTTGTTGGCAGAAAGCGGTAGCGATCGAGAAAGTCGGTTTATATATTCCGGGCGGGACGGCGCCTTTGTTTTCCACGGTATTGATGTTGGCAGTGCCCGCACGTATCGCCGGCTGCAAGGAGATCGTATTATGTACGCCACCGAACCGGGAAGGGAAAGTACATCCCGCTATCCTGTTCGCCGCAGAGGTCGCGGGTGTAAGTAAGATATTCAAGGCCGGAGGAATCCAAGCGATAGCGGCGATGGCCTATGGGACGGAATCGGTCCCCAAGGTGTATAAGATCTTTGGCCCCGGTAATCAATACGTGACGGCGGCAAAGCAATTAGTAAGCCTGAAAGAGGTCGCCATCGATATGCCCGCCGGACCATCCGAGGTAGAGGTGATCGCGGACGAGACGGCGAATCCCGATTTTATCGCCGCCGATTTCCTCTCGCAAGCCGAACATGGGGTGGATAGCCAAGCGATCCTCGTAACCGCTTCGGAAACGATCGTGGAACCCGTGGCCCGTGCCATCCAAGAGCAACTCGATCGTTTGCCCCGAAAGGAGATTACCGAGAAATCATTAGCGCACAGCCGTATCATCGTATTGAAAGATTCGCGGGAAGTCGTAGACTTCACGAACCAATACGCCTCCCGAGCACTTGATTATCCAAACATCGGATTACACCGCTATCGCGGAGCGAATCGAGAACGCCGGCAGTGTCTTTATGGGTCCATATACTCCGGAAAGCGCAGGCGATTATGCTTCCGGCACGAATCATACCTTGCCGACCAACGGCTATGCCAAGGCATATAGCGGCGTGAACTTGGATAGTTTCATCAAGAAGATCACTTTCCAAGAGATCACTTCCGATGGTATCCGTGCCTTGGGTAGTACGATCCAAACCATGGCGGCCAACGAGCAGCTGGATGCTCACCGCAACGCAGTAACAATTAGATTGAACACGATATGAAAGACCTGAAAGATTTAGTAAGACCGAATGTCTGGAATTTGAAACCGTATTCATCCGCACGTGATGAGTTTCATGGGGATGCCTCCGTTTTTCTGGACGCGAATGAGAATCCGTGGAATATGCCGTATAACCGTTATCCCGATCCCTTGCAGTGGAAATTGAAGGATCGTCTGGCCGTGTTGAAAGGCGTGGACCGTAGCTCGATCTTCTTGGGCAATGGCAGTGACGAGGCCATCGATCTGGTGATCCGTGCTTTTTGCGAGCCGGGGTTGGATAGTGTAGTGACGATCTCGCCGTCGTATGGCATGTATGAGGTGGCAGCGAATGTAAATAACGTGGAATGCCGTAAGGTTTCTTTGGACGAAAACTTTGATTTGGATGCGGAAGCCGTATTGGAATCGGCGGACGAGTGGACAAAAGTGATCTTCCTATGTTCTCCGAATAACCCTAGTGGCAACAGTCTGGATCGTGGCTCGATCTATAAGATCTTGAAGAATTATGAAGGAATCGTGGTGATCGATGAGGCTTATATCGACTTCTCCGCTTATCCCTCTTTCTTGAAGGAATTATCCGGGTTCCCGAATCTGATCGTTCTTCAAACCTTGTCGAAAGCGTGGGGAGCGGCGGGTATTCGTTTGGGTATGGCATTCGCCTCTCCGGAGATTATCGGTGTCTTGAATAAGATCAAATATCCGTATAACGTCAACCAGCTTACACAGGAGAAAGCTTTGGAGCTCTTGAACGACGAGGCGACCATGAAGCACCAAGTGAACGAGATCCTCACGGAGCGTAACCGGCTGGAGAAGATCCTGTCCGAGCCTCCTTTCTCCTATCAAGTATATCCTTCGGACGCTAATTTCTTGTTGGTGAATGTCGCCAAGGCGGATGCCATGTATAATGGGCTCGTGAAGAAAGGGATCGTAGTGCGTAACCGTAGTAACGTGCAGAAATGCCGGGGTTGCCTTCGTATTACGATCGGTACGCCGAAAGAGAATGATAGCTTATTGAACGCGATGAAAAACATGAAATTATGAGCACGAGGAAAAGAGCGTTGTTTATCGACCGGGACGGCACGCTTGTAAAAGAGCCGCCCGTAGATTATCAATTGGATAGCTTGGAGAAACTAGAGTTTGTCCCGAAGGTGATGCGTAACCTCTATTTCATTCGCGAGCGGTTGGATTTCGAGTTCGTGATGGTCTCCAACCAAGACGGGCTGGGAACGCCCTCTTTCCCGGAGGAGACTTTCTGGCCTGCCCATAACTTGATGCTAAAGACGCTGGAAGGAGAGGGGATCGTATTCGACGATATCTTGATCGATCCTTCCTTTCCCGAGGATAATTCCCCGAATCGTAAGCCTCGTACGGGAATGCTCACGAAATATATGACCGGTGAATACGATCTGGAGAATAGTTTCGTGATCGGGGACCGCCTTACGGATATGGAGTTGGCCCATAATCTGGGCGCTAAAGGTATCTGGTTGCGCCCGGAGGAGGGAGCGGAGAGTGAGTTGGCGGCTTACGCTACCTCATTGTCTCCCGCCTATATCACGGATGATTGGGATAAGATCACCGAGTATCTGTTTGCCGGCGAGCGTCGTGCGGTCGTACGGCGTGCCACGAAGGAGACGGACATCTATGTGGACTGGAATCTGGATGGAACCGGAAAGACATCGATCTCTACCGGGCTTGGTTTCTTCGATCATATGTTGGATCAGATCGGTAAGCATTCCGGTACGGATCTGACGGTACGGGTAAAAGGCGACCTGGAGGTCGACGAGCATCATACGATAGAGGATACGGCGATTGCCCTTGGCGAGGCGATGCTGAAAGCGCTGGGTGATAAGCGAGGGATCGAGCGTTATGGCTATTGCCTTCCGATGGACGATTGCTTGTGTAGTGTGGCGCTGGATTTCGGTGGCCGTCCTTGGTTGGTTTGGGACGCTGAGTTCCACCGTGAGAAAGTGGGAGATATGCCTACGGAGATGTTCCTCCATTTCTTCAAGAGCTTGAGCGACGCTGCCCGCATGAATTTGAATATCCGTGCCGAGGGTATGAACGAGCATCATAAGATAGAAGGTATCTTCAAGGCTTTGGCCCGCTCGATCAAGATGG
>ENA-OQBD01001499-OQBD01001499.1-human-gut-metagenome-genome-assembly--contig:-NODE-1499-length-10778-cov-3.225331_pt1 | contig 10778 bp, 10 predicted proteins | sample MGYA00242742_ERZ504543 | MGnify/ENA primary metagenome ERZ504543 (study PRJEB26092, sample SAMD00036239) | human gut metagenome | host: Homo sapiens | study: EMG produced TPA metagenomics assembly of... | reverse complement strand
CCAAGTTCGTGTCGAATGCCTTTGCCTTAAAGCGCAATAACGACAGTACGGCAATCATCCATGCGGAAGTTCCTGCCTCCAAGGTCATCATCACTGAGGATCCTGATGACAAGAAGAAGGACAAGGAAGGTTCTGCTTCTGCCGATGACAAATCCAATGACTCTGCCGAGGGCAACAATCCTCAGACAACTGGCAATGTGTCGCACCAATCACCACAATCTAATGATAGTGGCAATGTGGGTAAGTCTGGAGCAGATGGCAACAAGTCACCATCACCTCCTGAAAAACAATTCCCCGCAGTCTGCTGACAGCCCTTCTCCCCAAGGTGAAGCCGATGGCAAGCAGAATGAAGGGAAGCAGCATGAGCAGATACCTTCTCAGCAAGGAGGACAGCAGCCACAACAGCCTAACGGCAATCAAAGACCGCCTTTCAACGGCTATCAGAAGCCTAACGGCTACTACAACCAGAACGGCAACAAATAGCCGTCTGAGGACTCAGGAATGCGACCTGCACCGCCAAACCATCCCAAAGGACGTTTACCGATACAGGACAACACGGCAAGCCGAAACGACTTTCTAAGCCCTGACGGGAACTTAGCAGGTAAAAGGACCGATTTTTAAGAGGTACTTTTCGAGAAATCCTTTTGTACTACATTATTTGTGACCAAATTTATGCAGTCCTAAAAGTTTCTCGGGCTACTCGCAGGCTCGCAGACCTATGTCCTTCTTTTTTACTGATTTATATTCATCCCTTTAATCATATTCAAAGATATGGCTAAGAAAAAGAAGATTATCAAGAAGACACCCACAAGGGTGCATTCCTTCCGCTGTACCGATAAGGACTGGAAGGAACTGAAAAAACTCGCTAAGGAATGTGGTATGAGCATAGGCAAGTATCTCGTTGAGACTGGCAAGAAGCATCACCCACGTCAGCGACTCACTCCAGAGGAAAGCAAAGCCCTGAACTCTCTGACTGAGGCACGTACCGACTTGATAAAAGTCCGCAGTAAGTTGCACGATGCTTCACCCGAGGAAAAGCAGAAGATGTTCAGATCTCCAAAGTTCATGAAGTGGTGGATTGAAGCCGTTGAACGACTCATCAAACACTGGTATAGCATTGAAGACAACCTTACTTCTCCTGTACTGACCAAAGTTCAAGAAGACGAATGATTATACTCGCAAGACCAGTAGCCTATGGCGGCAATGCCGCAAGGTACGCAATGGAGAAGGAGGATGCAACCGTGGTCAAGGTGAACCACATGCCTGACTATCTCGATGCCACCGAAATCTGGTATCGGATGAAGCATCACTGCCAGTTGCATCAACAGGACAGGACTGTTGGGCGAAAGTTGGAACGCTTCATGACCACGTTTGTACTCTCCCCATCCAAGGAAGAGTCAGAGAACTATACCTTGGATGACTGGGCAAACCTCGCTGATGAAGGATTGGAAGCTTTGGATTCAGTCGGACTTTTACCCAAAGGCTTTAAGGAGAAGGTCAAGACCAATTTCCGCAATTCTATGAGTGTTGCTGCCTTGCATCGGGATTCCAAGTCTGGAACCCTTCACCTGCATCTTGACTGTTGCCGTGTGGATAATGACGGCAAGACCAACGATGTTCACGATGTTCACATCAGAGCAATAAGGGCTGCGGAAATTATCAACGCAAGGCATGGTTGGGAGCAACCTCAGGAGGTTCGTGAAATGCGCCAACAAGATATAGCGGAGTTTTGCGAATATACCCTTCAGAAGATGGATAGTTTCGACATTGACCGTTACTTTGATATGCTTCGCATGAGAGGCTATGAGGTCAATCCAAGGTATGACACTACTAACTGCAAACTTGTGGGCTACACCATCGGCAAGAATGCCTCAGTGTTCAAGGCTTCTGCCATCGGTCGAAAGTTCATGGTATCACAGCTTGAAGCCACATGGAAGAAGATGCATCCTAAGCCTACTCAGGTCAAGATGCGACCTGCTTCACCTTCCGTTTCACCGGCTCGCCCTGCTCGCCATGTTGCTCAGACAACGAAACCTACCCAGTCCAATTCTAAGCCATTGCCAGTTGCTACCAAGACTGCCTTCAATGTCAATGTTAGCGGTGAAATGAAGAGAATCTATATTCCGAACACGGTCAAGGACATCTTCCTCAATGAGGTTCAGGTTCCTGATTCTGATATGACTGCATCAAGAGAGGACATTTCTCATGTAGGTATGCTTCTCTTCCTTGATATGATTGATGCAGCAACAACCGTGTCCGAATCTTGTGGCGGTGGTGGTTCTGCTCCTTCCTCTGGTTGGGGTAAGGATGATGACGAAGACGAGCGTGAGCGGGCTCGCCGTTGCCTCCAGATGGCTCATGCCATGTGCAAGCCACCGCAGAAAAGACGTTCATTCCACCGTTAGACAAATCCTACATATCAATGAGAAGAACAAAACATGTAGAAGAACTCATCGAAGATGACGAGCAGAAGCCTGACTTCGATGACATGATGAACGAAGTCCAGGAAGAGATTGAAGAGCATGATGCCGAGGATGCTGTTGTCAGTCGTGCGCCTGAACTCAGGCAGTTGAGTGAGAACATTGACAAAGCGACCAACACTTGGATCAATGCAACTCTTCAACTGGAGTCTGCCATCCGTAAGTACAATTCAGCTCAGACTGCTCTTGGCAATGCCGTTGACACTATCAGTGGTAAGGTTGACACCATCAATACCCACATTGACAATGTTCTGAAGGATGCCCCAACCAAGTTGAAGGTTTCAGTCAGAGTCGATGATGTTGACTGGAAGAAGATTCAGGACATGTTCGACAAACAACATGAATGGATGACCACTCAGATGCAGAAGCATATCCGTGAGGTCAATCAAATGTTTTATGAAGAACGTAGAAGGGTTCAGGAAAGGTACAAGGAGTACGACGGAACCTACCTCGGACACTATGTGCAGTATTTCTTCTGGTTCTTCTTTGTCCTTGGACTCGTTATTTTCGGCTTGGCTATCTTCCTGATGCTCGACAGTCACTACCACTGGACGAAGTAATCTAATGTTTATACCCTCCAAAATCCCTACGAAACTTGGCATAGTCTAAGTTTGTAGGGATATTTTTTTTCTTGAAAACGTCATTTTCTTGAAAATGTGCACTATTGCCCGTTGTGGGAGCCAGATAGCATGAGTAACTTTGCACCGTCAAAATAAACGAGTGTAAACCTAATTGTTATAAAGTAAGCATTCCGTAAACCACGTATAGATGGTTATGGAATACTTTTTATATAGTCCGCTAAATGGGAATTTACAATTCTGATATACTTCAGATGTAGGTTGCCGTTTCTAAAGCAATATAAAGTTTGTTTAAACTATGGTTGGCATTGTTCAAGCCTTTGGCTTCATATCCATTTGTATCCAAAATGTCACCTGTTTCAAAAAAAGCATACAACTTCAAATTGTAGAAGTCGCACACAGATTGAACTCCAGCCAATTCCATTTCTACAGCGATGCACCCTTCTTCCATACGTTTGCGTACAAGTCCTTTTGTTTCTCTGATCATCGAATCTGTCGTCCATATTTTACCTGTAATATATGGTACAGATAATTTGTCGAAAATTATGGAAAGTTCCTTGCTTGCGGCTATATCAATATAGTCGGATGGTGCTGCAAAATAATATGAACACCCGTCCCCTCTGTAACTTTGTGTCGGTATGATAAATCTACCTTGTGTGGTTGTACGGTCAAGACTGCCACAGGAACCGAACATAATGAACTTTGATGCTCCAGTTAGCCAGCTTGCAAGATGACATTGAGAGGATGCTACTGCTGAACCTATTCCTGACAGGTAGAAAGTTATCGTAACTCCTTTATAAGTTGTTTTATAGATATGCGTATCGCCATTGCAAGCCGGCATAGTTGCAATAATTTCAGATTCGTAGGAATCAAGTAAATGCCGATGAATCTCCTTCGAGAATATTATCAGGCATATATCTGCAAAATCTCCACGTCTGCCGTAGAAATCAAACAGATTGATCATTGGTTCAGTTTCAATATCATAACTATCAGTAATCATAGCATATTGAATCAGATGTGAGTTTTATATTGCTCCGGTATCTCAAGATTGAAAGTTCTGCATAATAACAGGACGTCGTGGACATCATTTTCATCGTATTCATATCCAAGATGGAACTGTACCTGTGCCTCCGGGTTTATGCATGTTACCTCAATATTCCCGATATTTCCTTTACCTGAGAAAGTTTCGCTTGGGAAAGTGTATCCGTCATATAGAATTCCATCTTCGACATATTCGAAACAATGCAGATCGATTATTCTTCCGTTGTCATCTTTCCAGACAGTATGGCTATCGGTCGTATAGTCCATTACAACTTCTCTGTATCCCTTCCAGGTAATCACGGATATGGCCTTACCATAGTCTTTCTTCTCTACGAACAGATCGATGTCGTTATGTATTCTTGTTTCTCTGCCTATAAGTGCATCGACACCCCAACCGCCGTCCAGAAACACCTTTACAGATGCTTCAGACAGCATTTCAAGAATCTCACATGCATCAAAATAAGTGACCATAAAATTGCAATTAAAATAAACTTTGGTGCAAAGTTAATAAAATTCCGTGAGACTAAAGAGACTTATACGTAGAAAGTTAAACATACAACTGTATTTTCGCAGAAAATACTATAAAATGCCACCTGAAAAGCCCACTTTTCGTGCACATTTTTCCAACTAAAGCCATTTTTTCAACCTGATTGCTGAAACGACAATAAGGTTCACAATACCTGATTTTGCACCTTCAGGAACGCAGCACAAAATGATAGAAAATGAAAATTTCCGTTCATTTCCGTGTTAAGATATGTTAAGCAGATGTTTTCATTTTGGGGTTTTTGAAATTTTTGTTTCCAGTTTGTTTCTTTTGGTACTTTTTGCTTTTTGGGAGTGTTGATATTCAGCACTTTACAATTCGGAAGCAGATTCTCAAGAAGAAGATCATGATGGTGGTCGGAGCCTGTATCTTCCTCATCGCGGCAGCCCAGGCACTTCCTCTGTTCTTCGGTCTCTCTTAAAGCACAGGCGGTATGGACGGCAGAGAGGAACACTATCCCGATTATCCATTGTTCAAGGGGCTTCAACGTCCCCTTGAATTTATGGGTATTCAGGGACGATACATCTATTGGGCGGCAGCTACGATAGGCATTGCCATAGTCGGCTTTATCATAGCCTACTGTCTGGCAGGATTCGTTCTCGCACTGATTGTACTGGCAGTTACCGTAACAAGCGGTGCCGGACTGATTCTGTTCAAGCAGCGCAAGGGGCTGCACAGCAAACGACAGGAACGAGGAGTGTTCATCTATGCCTATTCCAAGAAAATGTAACAGAAAACCATTTGACCATGAATAGATATATTGAATGTTGAACGTGGGTAGGCTTGTCCTTTGATTAGGTCAGCCTGCCCTTAATTGTAAATAACCGAATGATTACATACATCTTCCTGATTTTTATTGCCATTTGCGCAGGCATGGCCATTTCGGTCTATGCCTTTGGCACGGGAGGCAAACGGAAGCGGATATTCCAGGACATCTATTTCTCCGTGGAAAATGCAGACGGTATCGGTGTGATATATACCAAGACAGGCGAATATTCCGCTGTGCTGAAAGTGGAGAATCCGGTGCAGAAGTATTGTGCCAACATCGATGCCTATTACGAGTTCACCCAACTCTTTACCGCCATAGCACAGACATTGGGAGAAGGATACGCCCTACACAAGCAGGACATTTTTGTAAAAAAGAGCTTTGAGGGAATGAACGGTGAGGAACGTGAATTTCTCTCTTCATCCTATTTCCGTTACTTCAACGGCAGACCATACACCGACAGCGAATGTTATCTGACCATCACTCAGGAATCCAAGAAGAGCAGCCTGTTTTCATACGACAGCAAGAAATGGCGTGATTTCCTCGTGAAGATACGCAAGGTGCATGACCAGTTGCGTGATGCAGGTGTTCAGATAAAGTTTCTGGGCAAACAGGAAGTCAGCGACTATGCAGACCGCTACTTCGCCATGAATTTCAGAGACAAGGTAGTCTCCATGACCAATTTCAAAGTGGATGACGAATGTATCTCCATGGGCGACAGGCGTTGCAAGGTATATAGCCTTGTGGATGTGGATAGCGTAAGCCTGCCTTCCGTCATCCGTCCTTACATGAATGTGGAAGTCAACAACAGCAGTATGCCAATGGATTTGGTATCTGCGGTATCATCCATACCCAACGCCGAAGCCGTGGTGTATAACCAGATGATATTCATTCCCAACCAAAAGAGAGAGTTGGCCTTGCTTGACAAAAAGAAAAACCGCCATGCGAGTATGCCCAATCCCGGCAACCAGATGGCAGTCGAGGACATCAAGCGTGTGCAGGAAGTGGTGGCACGAGAGAGCAAGCAATTGGTATATACCCACTACAACCTTGTGGTAGCCATATCCGCAAAGACCGACATCCACAAATGCACGAACCATCTGGAGAACAGTTTTTCGAGGATGGGTATCCACATATCCAAGAGAGCCTATAACCAGTTGGAGCTGTTCGTCAATTCCTTTCCCGGCAACTGTTACGGCATGAATCCGGAGTATGACCGTTTCCTCACTTTAGGAGATGCGGCCACCTGTCTGATGTACAAGGAGCGCATCCTGCATAGCGAGAAGACACCTTTGAAAATCTATTATACGGACAGGCAGGGTGTACCTGTGGCTATCGACATCACAGGAAAAGAGGGCGCGGAAAAACTGACCGACAACAGCAATTTTTTCTGTTTGGGGCCTTCGGGAAGCGGCAAGAGTTTCCACATGAACAGCGTGGTGCGCCAGCTTCACGAGCAAGGGACTGATGTGGTCATGGTAGATACCGGTAACTCATACGAGGGATTGTGTGAATACGTGGGAGGCAAATACATCTCCTACACGGAGGAACGCCCCATTACCATGAATCCGTTCCGCATCAACCGACAGGAACTGAACGTGGAGAAGACCGGTTTTCTGAAAAACCTTGTCCTGCTGATTTGGAAAGGAAGCCAAGGGACTGTCACCAAGACAGAAGACAGACTGATAGAACAGGTCATCACAGAGTATTATGACACCTACTTCAACAAGTTTAACGGCTTTACACCGCCCCAAAGGGAGGATTTGCGCAAAAGTCTCCTGATTGACGAGCGCAACAAAGGCGGCAACCGTTCCGAAAACGAAGCGGAACTGAACGCACGGATAGAAAAGGTTATCGACGAGATAGAGCGAAGAAGAAAGGAACTGAAAGTGGAATCATTGTCATTCAACACATTCTATGAGTTCTCCGTACAACGCATCCCCGACATCTGCAACGAGAACAGCATTTTGGGGATAGACTTCTCTACCTACCGCTATATGATGAAAGACTTCTACCGGGGCGGCAATCACGAAAAGACCCTGAACGAGAATATGGACAGTTCGCTGTTTGACGAGACCTTCATCGTCTTCGAAATCGATTCCATAAAAGATGACCCGCTCCTGTTCCCCTTGGTGACGCTCATCATCATGGACGTGTTCTTGCAGAAGATGCGCATCAAGAAGAACCGCAAGGTCTTGGTCATTGAAGAGGCATGGAAAGCCATCGCTTCCCCACTTATGGCGGAATACATCAAGTTTATGTACAAGACCGCCCGAAAGTTCTGGGCAAGCGTGGGTGTGGTGACACAGGAAATCCAGGATATCATCGGCTCTGAAATCGTAAAGGAAGCCATCATCAACAACTCCGATGTGGTGATGCTGCTTGACCAAAGCAAATTCCGTGAACGCTTCGACACCATCAAGGCGATACTCGGACTGACCGATGTGGACTGCAAGAAAATATTCACCATCAACCGATTAGAAAATAAAGAAGGACGTTCATTCTTCCGTGAGGTCTTTATCCGCCGTGGCACAACCAGCGGAGTCTATGGTGTGGAAGAGCCGCATGAATGCTATATGACCTACACCACGGAACGAGCGGAGAAAGAAGCGTTGAAACTCTACAAGACAGAGCTACAATGCAGCCACAAGGAAGCTATCGAGCGGTATTGTGCCGATTGGGATGCTTCCGGGATAGGCAAATCCCTGCCGTTCGCCCAAAAAGTGAACGCTGCCGGGAAAGTATTGAATCTTCATCAGCCAAAGACAAAACAACAATGAAACGGTTCGCTCTCATAATAATGACAATAGCCACGATTTTCGTCCAACAGGCCCACGCCCAGTATTACAGCGTGAACTTCGATGCGAAAACCGTGGCCGCAATGGTTGCAGCCTACGGTACAGGAACTGTTGCCGAGGCATATTATGACGAGCAGGTACAAGCCATCCTGAAACACTATAAGGCTTCGGAAGTGGCAACAGCCGGTATATTCGCAAGCAAATTCCTGGAGCGCAGAGCACTCACAGATTTGGGCATCTGGAGCAGCACCACGGAAAATTATTACTATCGGAGAATCTATCATTTAGTGGCACACAAGATTATCCCCAAGACATGGATTGTCGCCAAGCTGATGCTCCGTTCCCCTCAGACAGCCCTTCATTGGGGCAGCTATCTGATGAAGGTGTGTGATGATACCAAAGCCCTCTGTATGCAGTTCGAGAGCATTGTCACCAACAGCACCTTGTCATTTTCTGACATCGCCTTTTTGGAGTTCAACGAAGAGATAGCCGCTATTTTGAAACTCTCGAAAATCGGCAATGTGGATTGGAAACGCCTCTTTGACGACCTATCCAAAGTTCCGGGCAATTTCACGAAAGAGAACCTAAAAGCCGATTTGGACAAACTCTACCAAATAGGAGCCGGTCTTGCCACTTCGGGTATCACCAACATCGGTAACGCCCTTTTGCAGCAAAACTCTTTCCATGAGCTGATGAACGGCAAGGTCAGCAAGGCCATTGACATCTACGAGCATTACAGCGGTCTCTTCGAGCAGTTGGAAAACAATGCAGGACAGACCATACTTGGTATCGTGGGCGGTCCGGACAATGTGGCAGGATTGTTCAAGTTCAGTGATTACAACCTCACTTCGTGGATTACCGATTATTTAGATGAGACTTCGGGCAGCTATTATACCCAGCGGTGGTATATCGCCAGACGTGACCGTGGCAGCGTGCCGCTTTGTGACTATGTGCCTCCGACCGATGACAAGAGCATTCTTGAAGGTGGCGAATGGACCCGCTTCAAGACAAGCGATCCGAATTTCTATCCCAATGCCTCGCAACGGGAACAGGCCCTTTCCAATTCGGAGCGTTATGCAGGATGGTCAAGAAACAGGGTGCAACAGCTCAACAATGCCAATGACGGATTCAATTACGCCATCAATTATTATCAGCACAGTTACGTCATCAAAAAAGGAAAGAAGCAGACCAAGAAAGCATACGCCTACGAAATCCACGTCACGAAAAGTTGGGACAACGAGGAAGTCGTTTACGAGGATCTGTTTGACTCCTACTCCATGGACTTGAACACTTTCAAGGCACAACTAAATGCACTTTTGTCAGAGTTCAACGAGAACGAAGACGGGTATGTCTATTATATCGCGTCCGACAGCCGGAACTATTATCAGGCAACCAACGAAGAGAAGCTGAAAGGCTGTGAGACGGTAACAATCAGTGTGACCTGTTCGGATGGAGCGACACTTGGGCAGGGAACGACCCAGTACAAGTGCCGTAAATGCGGAAAGTCGCTTAACGCCCATTCTAAAGAGTGTGCGATGAAGACCACAGCCGAGAGCGAAGAACTTGACTTGTCGGAACTGGACGCTCTACAACGAGAAGCGGACAACAAAGTCTATTCGCTCCAATCTCAAATATCGGCATTGGAGAAAGAAAACTGAATCCCTTATCAAACAGATAGCAAATGCCAGTGTGGAGGATGCTGTCTCACTCCGTCAGAAATACAATGAGAACAAGGCGGAAATAGAGAGGCTGAAGCCGGAGCTTGCCACCTGGCAGCAAAAAGCAGGCTGAAATCGCACAGGCGAAAGAAGATCAAAAAATCGACAATGATGTGGCGACCGATGACTACTACCGCATCCCGGCAATCATGCAGGACTGCAAGACGGCTTACAACATCACTTGGCAGGATAACGGCTCTTGGAACGGCTACACTTTTATCAGAAAAGGGACGATATCCAATATCAACGGTATCATCACGTTAAGGGCAACACTGAAAATCGCACGCAAACCGAAATATTTTCTAGGTATCAAGATACACAGAGCCATCCTGCAAATCTCGTGGGACTTGACCACGGAATATTCCGATACCCACGTGGTGGAAATAATGACACTCGATCCCGGCATGAACGAAAAGGAGAAGGCGAAGTTAGTCAACGACCGTATAGCCGAGATTGCGAAAGAATATCCGAAATGCAAGATAACTACGGAATATGCACGGACAGCCCCACAGGATGACACGAAAACCAACGACATGTACCATCTACTTTGGTCGAGCGACCGTCTTGAGATTGCCCGTGAAGTGGATTCCCGGCTTACGAAGATTTATGCGGACTTGGTATCGTGGAAAAGATGTGCACTACAAGCGCAGTATCTCGACGTGCTGAAGGATGTGCTGCCACCAATCAATGACGAACAGGGGCGCAGGCTGTCTCTTGTGGAAGAATGCCACGACCGGTGGATGGAGATCGTAAGAAACAAAAAGATCAAGGAGGGCAAGCGATGAACACAGGCAAGACATACATATTAGGATTGATACTCATGCTGCTTGTCCCTTTGTCCGCAAAGGCTCAG
>ENA-OQBD01001498-OQBD01001498.1-human-gut-metagenome-genome-assembly--contig:-NODE-1498-length-10783-cov-8.745871_pt1 | contig 10783 bp, 7 predicted proteins | sample MGYA00242742_ERZ504543 | MGnify/ENA primary metagenome ERZ504543 (study PRJEB26092, sample SAMD00036239) | human gut metagenome | host: Homo sapiens | study: EMG produced TPA metagenomics assembly of... | reverse complement strand
TCCACATACAGCCAGTCGCGGATCTGCATACCGTCGCCGTAGACGGGCAGCTGCTTGTGGTGCTTGACGTTGTTGATCATCAGGGGGATCAGCTTCTCCGGGAACTGGTAGGGGCCGTAGTTGTTGGAGCAGCGGGTGATGTTCACGGGCATGCCGTAGGTATCGTGGAATGCCATAACGAACATATCGGCGCTGGCCTTGGAGGAAGAATAGGGGCTGTGGGGGCACAGGGGGGTGGTCTCCATAAAGAAGCCGTCCGCACCCAGTGCGCCGTACACCTCATCGGTGGACACCTGCAGGTACTTCTTGCCCTCTTTCCAAGTCTTGGCATCGGCATCATACCATGCTTCCTTGGCGCGCTGCAGCAGGTTGACGGTGCCCATCACGTTGCTCTGCACAAAAATTTCGGGGTTCTTGATGGAGCGGTCCACGTGGCTCTCGGCGGCAAAGTTGATGACGTAATCGAAATCGTACTTCTGGAACAGGCCTTCCACCAGCTCCTTGTCGCAGATATCGCCCTGCACGAACACATGGCGGGGGTCGCCCTCCACATCCTTCAGGTTTTCCAGATTGCCGGCGTAGGTCAGCTTATCCAGATTGACCAGCAGGATCTCCGGGTATTTCTTGAGCATATAATGCACAAAGTTGGAGCCAATAAAACCGGCGCAGCCGGTGATCAGATAGGTTTTCATAGGTTCAATTTCCTCTTTTCAGTCTTTCATCCCGTTGTCGCCGTCCCAGTGGGCGAAGAAGCAGGCCAGAGCGTCCTTCCAGTCGCGCACATCGTTGCCCACGGTGCAGCGCAGCATCCGGTTGTCCAGTGCGCTCCACTTGGGGCGGTCGGCGCTTTCCGGGTGCTTTGCCTTGTATTCCTCACTGGTGCAGGGTGCCACAGCGGCATCCACGCCGGACAGGCGGATGATCTCGGACGCAAAATCATACCACGAGCAGATGCCCTCGCCGGTGCAGTGATACAGGCCGTACTCGTGGGTCACACACAGCTGCAGGATCTCGTGGGCCAGATCCACCGCGTTGGTGGGGTTGCCGCACTGGTCATTGACCACTTCCAGCTTGCCAAACTTCTTGCCTGCGTTCACGATGGTCTTGACGAAGTTCTTGCCGTAGTAGCTGTAGAGCCACGCGGTGCGCACGATGAAGTGGCGGTGGCAGAACTGTTCCACGTACTTTTCACCCATGAGCTTGGTAGAGCCATAGGCGCTGATGGGGCCGGGAATGGTGGCTTCGTCCTGTGCAACGCCGCCGTTCTCACGGCCGGAGAACACATAATCGGTGGAGACGTGTACCAGTCGTGCACCGGTCTTTTCCGCTGCCTGTGCCAGATTGCGGGGGCCGAGGGCGTTTGCCTTGAAGGCGGCATCATGGTTCACTTCGCAGCCGTCCACATTGGTGTAGGCAGCGCAGTTGATGATGACATCCGGGCGGTTGCGGCGGATGAACTCGTCCACCATTTTGTAGTTGGAGATATCCAGATCCGGCAGGTCCACGGCGATCACCGTGGCATTGAGCAGCTTTTCGGGGATGGGGCCGATCTCGCTGCGGCCTTCGCGCAGCTGCTTGAGGATCTCGGTGCCCAGCTGACCCTTGCAGCCGGTAACAATGATTTTCATATGGGTATGCCTCTCTTTTGCTTAATAGCGCAGCTTGCCGTCTGCAACGTTCTTCAGGTGCTGGCCGTAAGGACTCTTGCCGTAGCGCTCAGCGCTTTCCAGCAGGGTGTCGCGGTCGATCCAGCCGTACTTGAAGGCGATCTCTTCCGGCGCACTGATCTTGATGCCCTGGCGCTTCTCGATCATGCGCACAAAATCGGCTGCTTCCACCAGACTGTCCATGGTGCCGGTGTCCAGCCATGCAAAGCCGCGGCCCAGCAGCTGAACATCCAGCTCGTCCTTCTTCAGATACATGTCGTTCAGGGTGGTGATCTCCAGCTCGCCGCGGGCAGAGGGCTTGACCTGCTTTGCCATCTTCACGACCTCTTTGTTATAGAAGTACAGGCCGGTGATGGCGTAGTTGGACTTGGGATGCTGAGGCTTTTCCTCCACGCTGAGCACCTTGCCGTCCTTGTCGAACTCCACGATGCCAAAGCGTTCCGGGTCCTGCACATAGTAGCCGAACACGGTGCAGCGGCCTTTGTTTTCCGCATTGGCAGCGGCGGTCTTGAGGATCTTGGAGAAGCCGTTGCCGTAGAAGATGTTATCGCCCAGGATCATGGCGCAGCAGTCGTCGCCAATGAACTCTTCGCCCAGAATGAAGGCCTGTGCCAGACCGTCCGGAGAGGGCTGAACTTTATACTGCAGATGGATGCCGTACTGGCTGCCATCACCCAGCAGCGCCTCAAAGCGAGGCGTATCGGTCGGGGTGGAGATGATCAGGATGTCCTGAATGCCTGCCAGCATCAGCGTGGACAGGGGGTAATAGATCATCGGCTTGTCGTAGACCGGCAGCAGCTGCTTGCTGGTGACCATGGTCAGCGGGTAAAGCCGGGTGCCGGCACCGCCGGCAAGAATGATACCTTTCATATTTGTGCACTCCTTTAAAATAGATTGAAAAGTTGTGCAGCTGTACGCCGCCCAGACGGGAGACCGCCCGGATGACGTATGGATTCAAAGCGGAGCTGCGTCCGCTGTAAACAAATTCAGGAGCCGCTCCCCCTGCCCAAAATGGCAAAATGGGAATAGCAGTTCACTTTATTTTACTATCAAATCACACAAAAAGCAAGAAAGAACGGCTTTCCCGAAAATTTTCCGGAAAAGCCGTTCTGAAACTCCTTCAATCTCGCATTTGTTCCGCCCAAAAGCTCCCCTTCGGGGGAGCTGGCAATGCCGCAGGCATTGACTGGGGGAGTTACCACGCAAAGCCCCACTTGGAGAAATAGCGCAGCAGGCTGCGCAGCTGCCACAAAAAGGGCTTCAGACTGCGGTGCGCGGCGCGGTGCCATGCATGGATGGCCGTATACTGGGGCACCAGATACGCTTTGCCCCGGGTGCGCATCTTCTGGGTGAGGTCGGCATCCTCCACGTACATGAAGTAGTCCTCGTCAAAGCCGCCCACAGCCTTGAACACCGCAGTGTCCACGGCCGAGAAGCTGCCGGTGCAGAACTCGATCTCGGTGGGTTTTGTCAGGTCTTTGTCCGCCATGAGATAGCGCTCGTTGTACTTTGCCCAGAATTTCAGGCAGGGCAGCTGGCGGTACACCATGGCCCGCACACTGCACCGGCGCAGCGGCAGGCGCTGGGGCCGCCCGTCCGGGAAGGTGAGCGCGGGCCGCGCCATCACCACGCCGGGGTGCTGTGCCATCCAGTCCGCAAGGTCACTCAGCGTATCCGCAGTGAGCTGGATATCCGGGTTCAGGATAAAGTGCACCCGGCTTTGCAGCAGGCTGAGCACCGTGTTGTGGCCGGTGCCAAAGCCGCCGTTCTCTGTGCGGCAGAGCACCTCCACCTTCTGGTCCTCGCGGATGTGCAGGGTGCCGTCCTTCGCGGCCTTTGCAAGGCACTGGCCGCTGCCGTCCGGGCTGGCGTTGTCCACCAGATACAGCGTCAGCGGGTGGCGGCGGGTGCAGTCCAGCACGGTCTGTGCCGCCCTGAGCGCTTCATCCGCGCCGTTATAAACTACAATACAAGCAGAAAGTTCCATGTCGTTCACTCCAGCGGTTTGATGTCAAAGCTGAAGTCCTCTTTCATCAGGTCAAAGTTCGGGTTCATGCAGGGGTCGCCTGCGGCCAGCTGCTTTGCCCATCGCTTCTGGAAGCGCTCCACCTCCGAGATGAAGCGCTTGCGCTTGACCGGGTTCTCGTCCAGACCGCGGCTCTTGCTCTCGTAGTGGTACAGCTGTGCAAAGGGGGTGAACACGTTGGTATAGCCCGCTTCACGCACGCGCACGCAGAAGTCCACGTCGTTGAAGGCCACAGCAAAGCTCTCGTCCAGACCGTTCACCTGCTCATAGACGCTCCTGCGCACCATCAGGCAGGCGGCAGTGACCGCATACACATCCTGTGCATAGACCAGACGTCCCATATAGCCGGGGTGGCCCACCGGGAAGTTCTTGTGCATGTGGGCCGCAAGGGTCAAAAAGCCGAAGCCGATGCCCGCGTGCTGGATGGTGTTGTCCGGATAAAGCAGCTTTGCGCCCACGCAGCCCACACGGTCCTGCTGGGCGTACATGAGCATTTCTTCGATCCAGCGCGGAGAAATGACCTCGGTATCGTTGTTGAGCAGCAGCAGGTATTCGCCGGTGGCTTCCTTTGCGCCAAAGTTGTTCAGGGCGCTGTAGTTGAAGCCGGTGCCCTGCCATGTGATCACCTTCAGGTTCTTGTGCTCCTTCTGCAGCTTTTCATAGCAGCGGAAGGTGGCAGGCTCCCTGCTGTTGTTCTCGATGACGATGATCTCAAGATCCTCATAGGTGCTCCTGCGGTAGATGGACTCCACGCAGGTGCGCAGGTCGGAAGAATGGTCGCAGCTGGGGATCAGGATGCTGACCCGGCCCGGCTTTGTGATGGTATAGTCCGTCTTATAGAAGCCCGGCGTACCCGGGATCATGGAAACTTCATCCACCGGAACACCCACACGCTCGTAGTGGGCATACAGGGCCTTGACCGCAGCTTCCAGACAGTAGGTCTTGGCCGAAATGTTGCTTGCCACGCTGGTGGGGCTGGAGCGCCAGTAGTACAGCAGATGCGGGATATGCACGATCTTGTGCGCCTTTTCGGTCAGGCGCAGATAGAGGTCATAGTCCTGACTGCCGTTGTAGGCTGCACGCTCATCGCCGCCCACAGCGGCCAGCAGCTTTGCGCTGAACACGCTCAGGTGGCAGATATAGTTGTTGGAGCGCAGATTATCCAGCATATAATCCGGCTTGAAATGGTAAACGGTCAGATGGTCGATGTCGCCCTCAAAGGTCACTTCATCCGTATACACAAAGTCTGCGCCCTGTTCGGCAATGGCCTGTGCCACGTACCACAGAGCACAGGGGTGCAGGATATCATCGTGGTCCAGCAGGGCGATGAACTCGCCCGTTGCCAGTGCAAAGCCCTGATTGGTGTTGCCCGCAATGCCCTCGTTCTTTTCCAGCTTCTGGTAACGGACGCGGGGGTCTTCCGCAGCACGGGCTGCTACGGTCTGGCCCACCGTCTCGTCCTGACCGGCATCCACAAGGCACAGCTCCCAGGTTCTGATAGGTCTGGTTCTGCACCGAGTCCAGCAGCTCCACCAGAAACTGCTGCGGCGTATTGTACAGCGGCACCACGATGCTGATGCGCGGCGCGGCGGGCTGGTCGGCCGCCTGCCTTACCAGCAGCTCTGCGCTGGCAAAGCGGTCGGCGCGCATGGTCCTGCCCGGGAACAGCTTCGCATATTCCTTTTTGGCCTTTGCCTGCGCACGCACGCCGGAAATGCCCACCCGGCGCAGCTGGCCCAGAAAAACGAATGGCGGGAAGGTGTGTGCCAGCTGACGGCCCTTGCTGACAAAGTAGCGCAGCGGCCAGCTCATCTTCCAGAAAGTGGAGCTGGTCACATTGTTCAGCGTCTTTTCCAGATCCTGCTCATGGCTGCGGCTCAGCGAAAGATCACTGCGCAGGCGTTCCAGCTGAGCCGTCTGCTCTTCGCCGGTGCGCTCGGCCTGCTGCATCCGCTCTCGCAGATCGTCCAGCGTCATCTCGTAGCCTGCCAGCAGCTGCTGTGCATCCTGCACAGCGGCGCTGCGGCAGAACAGCGCGGTCTGCTGGGCTTTGCCGCGGTTCTTCCACTCAAAATCCCGGTACAGGCCCTGTGCGGCCAGCTGCTTTGCACAGTCAGCCATGGCCGATGCATCGGTGCATACCAGCAGCACCTGTGCACACTGCAGTGCGGGCAGATCCACCCATTCCGGGTCCTCCACCACCAGCAGGGCAGCGGTGCCCTGCTCTGCATTCTCCGGCAGCAGCTGTGCGCCGGCCTTTTCCAGTGCTTCGGCCAGTGCGCCGCTGCCGCCCAGCACCTGAATGCTGGCAGGGGTCAGCTCCCGCACGATGCGCTGCGCCAGTGCACGGCAGCGCTCGGCCTGTCGTTTGGTTTCTTTTTCCTGATCCATTCCGATCTCCGCTCCTATGGAACTTTTTTATCTTAAAATGATCTCTCAAAAAATCACACGTTTTATAGTATACCAAATCCGGCATGATTTGAGAAGGTTTTGCGCGCATTTCTTTGCAGTTTTCCACTGCTTACCAGTGGAACAGGCTGTGCAGCCAGCCAAAGAACCCATCGCCGGAGCTGCTGGAAGTGGAAATGCTCACACCCGTGTAGTAGTGGCTCAGGATCTCCCGGTAGCCCATGCCCTGCTCCTGTGCGTAACCCACAGCACCGCACTGGCTCATGCCCACGCCATGGCCAAAGCCGTAATAGGTCATGCAGGGAGTGCCGCTTTCGTCCGCGCCAAAGTCGAAGCAGTAGCGGGAGGAAACGAACTGGCCAATATAGCGGTAGCTGCGGCCATTGGAAACAAAGGTGTTGTACTGCACAAAGCCGCCCAGATCCTTGTGGGTGGTGTCGGCGCTGACGTAGGGCTCGCCGGTGCGGCTGTCGTTATACTCTTTATAGGTATAATCTTTTCCGATGACCCGGCGCAGCTTGTTGTGGTACTGCTCCTCGTAGGGGCTCTCCACGCTCTGCAGATACGGCACATCGGTGCCCCATGCGTCCCGGCTGGAGCAGGTGCCGTACACGCCGGTCTGGGTGTTATAGCCCGCACTGGCCGACCACACGGCGTCGCAGACGCTGCCGTTGTAGGTAAGGATCTCATTTTTCACCGGTTCCACCGCCCTGCGGATGGCTTCCCGTGCCGAGGACGGGATCTGATCCACCGGAGTGTAGATGAGCGCATTGGAAGAGGAGCCGTACTGCTTGTGGTATTCCAGATAGGAATGGATAGCCACCGCCTGCGCCTTCCACGCCTGCTGGGCGGCGCTGGCGCTGACATAGCTGCCAATGGAGCCAAGCTCCGTGTAGGTAATGCCCACAAGGCAGTCCACAAGGTTCAGCGTGACATTGCGCTGAAGGCCTTTTCCCTTGATGTTGAGGTAAGGCATGGTGATGGTATCACTGGTGCCAAAGAGCCATGCAAGGCAGTTTTCCTCCTCGGCAGGGATCAGGGTCGTGTCCGCGCCGCCCATAGTGGTGGCTGCCGAAGCCGCCGGGGCCAGCACGCAAACGCACAGCGCTGCTGCCAGCACAAACGCCGCCGCGCGGCGCACAAACCGATGCAGATGTTTCAAAAGTGATCTCCTCCTGTTTTTTGCAGATTTCCGACTGTGTTTTTTACAGTGTAACACAGCCTGCGCCTGCGGGCAAGGACTGGACTTTCGTTTTCACATCTGGACAAAGAAGAAACCGGAGGGCCTTTCCCGTTCGGGCTGCTCTCCGGTCTGATTTATAAGGTCTCCGGCCGACGACGCATGGCATCGTCGATCTCGTTCTCGATCTCCCGCAGGCAGTCCAGCAGCACCGGATTGAACGCCCCGGCCTCGCCGGTGCAAAGCATCTGCACTGCAGCCGCGCAGGGTACCGGCGGCTGGCTTCCGCTGCCAGTGGTCAGCGTTTCGTAGGCATCCGCAAGGCCGACCACCTGTGCCGCAATGGGGATCTGTTCGCCAACCAGCTGGTCCGGGTAGCCGCTGCCGTCGTACCGCTCGTGGTGCCAGCGGCAGATCTGATAGGCTACCCGCACAAAATCTTCGTCGCGGTAGACATCCAGCTCTTCCAGCATCCGTGCACCCAGCAGGGTATGCTGGCGCATGGTTTCTTCATCCTCCGGCGTGCGCGGCTCCGGGCTGTTCAGGACCTGCTCCCCGATCTCCATTTTGCCAATGTCGTGCAGCACCGAGGCCATGCTGATGGTACGGCGCATCTCCTGCGTCAGGGGGTAAGTCTCGGTCTTTTGCACCAGATGGTCCAGCAGCATTCCGGTCAGGGTGCTGATGTGCTGCACATGGGTGCGGCTCTCGCCGTTGCGTCGCTCCACCACCCGGCTCAGAATGCCGATCATCATTTGGCTGCGCTTTTCCTTTTGCGACACCTGATCCGCCACCATGGCGCTCAGGCGGCGCTGCTTTGCATACATGCGGATGGTGTTGGTAATGCGCTGATACACCACCCTTGCATCAAAGGGGCGGCTGATATAATCGGACGCACCCAGATCAAAGGCGCGGCGCACCGTGTCCACATTGTCCTCGCTGGAGATCATGATGACCGGGATCTCTTCCAGCATTCCGCGCTGGCTCATGGCTTCCAGCACGGTAAAGCCGTCAATGCCGGTCATGTGGATATCCAGCAGCACAACGGAGATGCCGGTGGGGTTCTGTTCCAGCAGGCGCAGGCAGTCCTCACCGGAAGCCGCTTCGGCAGTGTCGAACTGGCTGTTCAGCATCTGGCTGAGCAGCATCCGGTTCATGGCCGAGTCGTCCACAATGAGCACACTCTGGCGGCTGTGGGTGGGCTGCAGGGCGTGCGGCTCCGGCTGACGCTCGGTGATCACGGTGTTTTTCTGGATGCGTGCATAGTGCATCAGCCGTTCCGCGTGCTGCACCGCATCGTCCACATTTTCGTCGTCGATCCACACGCCGCCAATGCTGGCCGACATGCGGATGCGGGAGTAGCCCGGCACGCTGGCCGCCTGCAGCTGCAGACGGATCTGTTCCAGACGCGGGCTGAGCTGTTCCTGCCGGATGTCCGGCAGCAGCAAAAGCAGCCTGCCGCCGTCGTAGCGGATCAGGCGGTCTTTTTCCGAAAGGCCGCGCCGGATGGTGCTTACCGCCGTTTCCAGCACGCTGTTGCCTGCACCGGAGCCGTAAACATCGTTGGAGAACTTCAGATCGTCCATATCCAGCATCGCCACACCGGCGGTAATGCTGCGGTAGCGGTAGTTCTCATCATAATAGGTGCGGTTGTAGGCACCGGTCAGCGGGTCGCGGTAGCGCTTTTCCCGCTCGTCGGTAATACTGTTGAGCAGCCGCTCACCGTTTTCCGGGTCCAACAGAACGCTGCGGTCGATCTTGCGGGTCAGCTCCAGCACACAGAGTTGGCCATCCACCTGCACACAGCTGGCCGTGATCTCGTACAGCTCCTGCCCAAAGTATTCCAGCCTTGTTTTCCGGGTGTTCTTTTCCAGCGCCTGCCTTGCCACGCAGTTTTCACACGGACGGCTGCGCCGCCACTGGGCATAGCAGGGCGCGCTGCCCTTTTTGCCGCCCTGCACCTCGTCCGCCTTCATCAGGCGCACCGTCATGAACACCTTGCGGAGCTGGCGCATTTCCTCTTCCATCTGCTGGCGTGTTCTGTTTTTCTTGCTCATCATCGCATATCCCCCGCTGCAAAACCGCGCGTTTTGGGCCGCACGGCATTCCTTCACGAATAACATTATACTATTTTTTACCAGAATACGTCAATCTTCACCCCTTGCAGCCTGCGGTGCGGAATGTGTCGTTTTGATCCTGTAAAATCAACGTAAGCTCTTTATTTTTGCCAAATTTCCTCATCAGACACCGTACTGTGCCGCACAAAGCGACGCAAATTGGGGAGTGCAGTTTTCCGGCCGTCTGCTGCCCGCTCTACCCGGGAACAGTCCACGTGTTTCCGCCGGAAACTCAGTCTTGATTTTGTGCGCAGAATCCGCTATAATAGTAACGTTCTTTTGAATTGCATATCAGCCGGTGTGTCGGAATGGCAGACGAGGGGGACTCAAAATCCGCTTCGTGATTTTTCATGTCTGTGCAGGAAATCCACGAGTATTCGTTGAATTTTGAAAGTTTGTCGAAGCAGGATTTCTTACATCCCTCCTGAACATCCCTCCAATCTTCGGAAACCGGTACTAATGTCCCAAAATTGAATATAAGCCGATGTGGCGGAATGGCAGACGCAAACGACTCAAAATCGTTCGGGAAACCATGTGGGTTCGAGTCCCACCATCGGCACTCCATCATAAAACAGCTTAGAATCGAAAGATTTTAGGCTGTTTTTCTTTTTCTACTCAGTTCCTTATACTTTGGTGTTTTCTGGGAAGATGTTGACGATTGCATTCGCCGAGGACACCTTGCTGGAGAAATCCAGATGTGTATAAATGTTGCTTGTTGTGCTGATGTCACTGTGACCGAGCCACTCCTGAATCTCCTTCAGGCTCACGCCATTGGCATAGAGCAGACTGGCACAACTATGGCGCAGATCGTGAAAGCGGATACGCTTCATCTGGTGTGCGACCAGAAAATCCGGGAAATGCTGACTCAGAAAGTCGGGCCGAATCCGCTTTCCAATCGGGTCTACATAGATATAGTCAAGATAATCGGTGCAATAGCTTTTGCCGCAGACCTTCCGATTCTGCTCCTGCTCCTTTTTCATTTTATTGAGCATCTGCTCACAGGCAGGGATTAGGGGAAGTGTCCGGCAGCTCGACTTTGTTTTTGTCTTATCTCGTGCGATTTCCGTTACCGTTCCGTTGACCTTTGCGGTCACAACCGTATGCTGAATGCTGATTTTCTTGTTCTCAAAGTCAATGGCATCCCATTTCAAACCAACAATTTCACTGCGCCGCAGCCCGTAGAATGCAGCCATGATGACGCCAAACTCCGAAGGGTCACCTTGAATCACCTTGAAAAGTTGCTCCAGTTCTTCACCGCTGTAAATCTCCGACTTGAACTTTTCCTTACGAGGACGTTCAACGCGATCTGCCGGGTTGGAACGGATCATGCCGATTTGAAAAGCGTACTGCAAGCATTTGCGGATGTTGGCGTGATAGTGAATGA
>ENA-OQBD01001497-OQBD01001497.1-human-gut-metagenome-genome-assembly--contig:-NODE-1497-length-10785-cov-3.586602_pt1 | contig 10785 bp, 9 predicted proteins | sample MGYA00242742_ERZ504543 | MGnify/ENA primary metagenome ERZ504543 (study PRJEB26092, sample SAMD00036239) | human gut metagenome | host: Homo sapiens | study: EMG produced TPA metagenomics assembly of... | reverse complement strand
AGAATGGTGATTTGTAATTATATACGGATAGCAATGAGCCTGTGAACAAGAGCGTTAATAAGAGAATAAGTAAGTTAATAAAAGAGGTATATAGTGGTAGAATTAGATCAGTTTAAATATAGGATTTCAGGGTATGATGCACAGATTGAGAATATAAAACAGTCGCTCGACCTTGACAGTAAGAAGAAAAGAATAGAAGAACTGGAAGCAGATATGGAAGCACCCGGATTTTGGGACGATCCAGATAAATCCAATAAGGCTATGAAAGAGCTTAAGACTTTAAAGGACTCATTTGAAGGTTATAACAGCTTAAAGTCAGGGCTTGAGGATATTAATACACTTATTGAGATGGCAGATGAAATGCAGGACGACTCATTAATTTCTGAGATAGAAGATGAGATAACTGTATTCGAGGAGAAAATGGACTCAATAAGGACAGAGACACTTCTTTCAGGAGAATATGATAAATGTAATGCAATACTTACATTACATGCCGGAGCAGGCGGAACAGAGAGCTGTGACTGGTGTCAGATGCTTTTTAGAATGTATACGCGATGGGCAGAAAAGCACGGCTATTCAACGCAGACAATTGATTATCTTGAAGGCGATGAGGCTGGAATAAAGTCTGTTACTATAGAGATTTCAGGAGATAATGCATATGGACATCTTAAGTCAGAACATGGGGTTCACAGGCTTGTAAGAATATCTCCATTTAATGCGGCCGGAAAGAGACAGACATCTTTCGTATCGTGTGATGTAATGCCTGATATAGATGAGGATATTGATATACAGATTAATGATGATGATTTAAGAATTGATACATATCGTTCAAGTGGAGCGGGTGGACAGCATATCAACAAGACATCATCAGCAATCAGAATTACACATCTTCCAACAGGAATAGTTGTACAGTGCCAGAATGAGAGATCACAGCACCAGAATAAAGATAAGGCAATGCAGATGTTAAAGGCAAAGCTTTATATGATGAAGCAGGAAGAAAATGCACAGAAGTCATCAGATATAAGAGGTGATGTTAAAGATATTAATTTTGGCAATCAGATAAGAAGTTATGTATTACAGCCATACACAATGGTAAAAGATCATAGAACTAATAAAGATATTGGTAATGCAGCAAGTGTGTTAGATGGCAATATAGATCCATTTATTAACGCATATCTTAACTGGATATCGACAGGAAAGAAAGCTGATGAAGAATAATGAGATAATTAATTTATAATAACTATAAAATGCAGTGGCATTAAGAAAGGAGTAATTATGGCAGATTATATCAGACCGGTAGTATTTACACTTGGAGGTCAGAAGTTTGGAGTGGATATTAACCTCGTTCAGTCAATTGAAAGACAGGTAGATGTTGTTCCAGTTCCTAATGCTATGAAGTACATAAGTGGAATTGTTAATCTTAGAGGAGAAGTAATACCAGTAATGAGTCTTAAGAAGAAGTTCTCTATGGATGATACCGCTGAATCTAAGGGTAATAATACAGTTATCGTTAATCTTCCGGATATGAAGATAGCACTTGAGGTTGATGAGGTTCTTGAAATTGGTGAACTTAACGCAGAGAAGATTGTTGATATGCCAAGACTTGCTAAGAATGAGGAAACAGAATACCTTGACAGAGTTGCAAGTGTAGATGGTGATTTAGTTATTCTTCTTGATATTAACAAGATATTATCAGAGGATGAAGCACAGGGCGTTAGGGAATTTGCTGAACAGATGAGCAGGAACGACTAATACAGTAACTGTTAATTAAGTGTATAGCGAGAAGGAGTGTATATGGGTAATAGCAATGTATTTAAAAGAAATGCAGGTATTCTTATGGCAATCAGTTCGCTTCCATCACCTTATGGAATAGGAACATTAGGAAAAGATGCCTATGAGTTTGTGGATTTTGTAAGGGACAGCAATCATAAATACTGGCAGGTACTTCCGGTAGGACCAACAACATACGGTGACAGTCCTTATCAGCCATATTCGGCGTTTGCGGGTAATCCTTATTTTGTCGATCTGGATATGCTGATAGAAGAAGGACTTCTTCTTAAATCAGAGGTTATAGCAGTTGACTGGGGAGATGGAATAATACCGGTTGAGGTGTCAGAAGATGATGCGGTCAATAACCGATATCCAGTCAACCATGACGGCTATCTTGGTGATGACCGATATGTAAGTTATGAGAAAATGTATAATGAAAGATTTAATGTACTTAGAAAAGCATATGAGCGTTTTAAGGGAAAATGTGTTTCAGCAAAGCTTACCCTTGATAAGGGACTTCCACTTTACAAGCGTTTTGATAATTTTGTTAAGGATAATGCATATTGGCTTAAGGATTACGCAATGTTTATGTCTTTGAAAGAGTATTTTAACCAGAAAGCATGGGGAGAATGGGACAGGGATATTAAGTTCAGAGAACCAGAGGCTATGCAAAGATATGAGGACGAACTTTCTGATGATATAGGATTTTGGAATTTTATCCAGTATGAGTTCTATACACAGTGGGGTAAGTTAAAGGCATATGCTAATTCTAACGGAATTGAGATAATTGGCGATATACCTATATATATGGGCTACGACAGTGTTGATGTATGGGCCAATCAGGCAGAATTCCAACTTGATGAGAATCTCACACCGGTAAAGGTAGCAGGAGTTCCACCAGATGCATTTTCAGATATGGGTCAGAAGTGGGGCAATCCATTATATGACTGGGCTAAGATGGAGAACAGTGATTTTGGATGGTGGAGAATGAGAATGGCTAATTCTGCACGCCTGTATGATATTATAAGAATAGACCATTTTCTTGGTATTATTAAATATTATACTATTCCATATGAAATGCCTGATGCAAGACAGGGCTCATATGAGCAGGGACCAGGGCAGAAGCTTCTTGATGCTATTAATGAATCAATCGGCGATAAGAAGATAATAGCAGAGGATCTTGGAGTATGTATGCCGGAGGTTGACCAGATATTAAAGGATAATAATTATCCGGGAATGAAGGTGCTTGAATTCGCATTTGGTGGCGACAGAAAGAATCCACATCTTCCATATAATTACACTAATAATTGTGTATGCTACGGTGGAACACACGACAATGAAACACTTCTTGGATTTTTTAATGACAGAAATGATGGCGAGTTAGGTTATGCATTTGATTATCTTGATACAAGGGATAAGTACAGAATGGTAGATATGGTGTTCAGAGCTGCATATTCAAGTGTTGCTGTGCTTACAATATTTGCTGTTCAAGATATATTAAAGCTTGATAATTCAGCAAGAATGAACTTCCCATCAAGCTTTGGTAATAACTGGAAATGGCGTATGCAGAAAGGGCAGCTTAACTGGGATCATCTTAATGCAATGAGATATCTGGCAAGTGTATTCGACAGAGAAAGAAAATGATGTGGTACTAAGGTACTATTTACAATTAAAAGTAAAATGTATATAGTCTACTTCATAAGTTAATATTTTAGCAAAGCAGTTGAAAAGCTGTGACGCAAAGCCAAAGGGTCCTCACCTTTATAGCAGTATTTATATGGCAGCCTGGTAACACCAGCAGGAATATTAATATTGCTTATGTTAAGGAAAGACAGCCGGTTGCACTGTTTATTCATTGAGTTATTATAATGGTTTAATTAACATTTGCCTGTAATATTATTAGCGTGGCTGATGTTAGTAAGGTCTGTTTGATATATTATGAAGTATACATTTAAAGCATCCGGTAACGGGTGCTTTTTGTTTTGCGTTTAATATCTGGTAAAGATGATGCATAAGCATTATTTTTATATACTAACCCTCGCATTCCTCTCCCGTTGTGCGAGGGTTATTTTTATTGTAACAGGAAATTCTTATAGAATTTCCTGTTACAATAAAGGCACTATGTGCTGGTGATGCACACTCGCGTGAAGATGCAATTTGGCGCAAGCGACCACGCTCGGCGCGGGAATGTGCAAAGCACATTCTTTTTTGTAATAGAAAATCTCTTGCAATTAAGTGTAATTTATGATACCATTCTTTGTGCGTAGCACAATTGTCTTTCTGAGATGAACAATTTGCTGCAGCAGGACTATATATATAAGGAGAAGTATGAAAGAGAATATTAAGTATTATGTTGTTAAGCAGAAAGCTCTTCCAGAGGTACTGTTGAAGGTAGCAGAAGCTAACAGACTTATAGAAAATCAGAATATCTCCATAGCAGATGCGACAGAAAAAGTGGGAATAAGCAGAAGCTCTTATTATAAGTATAAAGATGATATATTTCCATTCAGGGACAATTCTAAAGGTAAGACAATAACATTTGTATTATCAATGGAAGATGAACCGGGGCTTTTATCAGTTGTGCTTAAGAAAGTTGCAGAATTTAAGGCAAATATACTTACAATTCACCAGACGATTCCTGTTAATGGCATTGCTTCTCTTACGCTTAGTGTTGAGATACTTCCAACGACAGGTGATGCTTCTATGATGATAGAAGAGATTGAACAGCTTAACGGAGTAAGATATTTAAAGATATTAAGCAGTGATGCGTCACTTTAATATATTGGTGGGGAACTGATATATTAGTGAACATATTAGTTTCTTGAACCTGCATAATGAAGAACAATAAGATTAAATGGAGGATAATATGGCGAAGATAGCAGTTTTAGGTTATGGTACTGTTGGATCAGGTGTTGTAGAGATACTTGATGCGAACGCAGAGTCGATATCAAAAAAGGCAGGCCAGCCTATTGAGGTAAAGAGTGTATTAGATTTAAGAGATTTCCCTGGTGATCCAATTCAGGAAAAGATTGTACACGATATAGACCTTGTTATTAATGATGATGAGATAGATGTAGTAGTAGAAGTTATGGGTGGTGTTGAACCGGCATTTACATTTGTTAAGAGAGCACTTGAAGCTGGGAAGAGTGTCTGTACATCTAACAAGGCGCTTGTTGCGGCACACGGAGCAGAGCTTCTTGCTATGGCTAAGGAACGCAGCCTTAACTTTATGTTCGAGGCATCAGTAGGCGGTGGAATTCCTATTATCAGACCACTTAATCAGGCACTTACAGCAGATGAGATAACTAAGATTACAGGTATTATGAATGGAACAACTAATTACATTCTTACAAAGATGAGTAATGATGGAAGTTCTTATGAAGAAGTGTTAAAGGAAGCACAGGCATTAGGTTATGCTGAAAGAAATCCGGAGGCAGACGTTGAAGGATATGATGCCTGTAGAAAGATAGCTATTCTTACTTCTTTAGCAGATGGCAGGACGGTTAATTTTGAGGAGATAACAACAGAGGGAATTACTAAGATTTCCAATGAAGATTTTGCATATGCCAGAAAACTTAATAGCGTTATAAAGCTTTTGGCAACAAGTTACAGAAAAGACGGAAAGGTATATGCTATTACAGCACCATTCCTTATTGATACAACACATCCGCTCTACAATGTAAATGGAGTTCTTAACGGAATATATGTTAATGGTAATATGGTAGGCGATGTTATGTTCTTTGGTGCTGGTGCAGGAAAGCTTCCAACAGCAAGTGCTGTAGTTGGAGATATAATAGATTGTGTTAAACATAAGGGAACTAATGTCTGTGTAATCTGGGATGATGAAAAGCTCGAACTTGCACCTACCAGAGATGAAGTCAGAAGCTTCTTTGTAAGAGTTAAAGGTAATGCTTCTGATACAGCTATGGTTAAAGAACAGTTCGGTGATGTAGAGATTATCACAGTTGATGGTCTTGATAATGAATTCGGCTTTATAACCGACAAGATGACAGAAGAAGCATTTGATAAAGCAGCAGCTAATGTAGATATGATTTCAAGAATAAGAATAGACGATACAAAGCTTCAGTGATATCAATGGGTGTTAATATAGTCAGATGATAGATATATGAAAGTGCTGAATATATAAGAGTGCTAAAAGTATGAGAGTGCTGAATATATAAGAATGCCGAGATATTTAGAGTATAAATACTAAACAATTAAGATATAATTATAAGGGGAGAATTAGTAATTAGGTTAAAGTAGTTAAATTCGATGGAAGTTCACTTGCAAGTGCAGATCAGTTTAAAGAATGGTTGGTAACATAATAAGAGCTGAGGAAAGCAGAAGATATGTAGTTCCATCTGCACCAGGAAAGAGATTTTCAGAGGACACCAAAGTAACAGATATGCTCTATAAGTGTTATGCAGAGGCAGAAGCTGGAAAGAATTTTGACAAGCAGTTAAAGGCTATTGAAGAAAGATACAATGAGATTATTAAAGGACTTGGCTTAAAACTTTCATTAAAGGAACAGTTGAAACTATCAAGAAGAACTTTGAAAGTAAGGCGGGCAAGGACTATGCGGCTTCAAGGGGTGAATACCTCAATGGTATAATAATGGCTAATTATCTTGGTTATGAGTTTATAGATGCAGCAAGTGTTATCTGCTTTGACCCAGAAGGAGAATTTGATGGTGAGAAGACTAACAAAGTTATGGCTGACAGATTAGCTAATGTTGAGAAAGCTGTAATTCCAGGCTTCTATGGTGCTATGCCTAACGGAGAAGTTAAGACATTCTCAAGAGGTGGTTCAGATGTTACAGGTTCTATTGTTGCAAGGGCAATAAAGGCTGATGTATACGAGAACTGGACAGATGTATCAGGATTTCTTGCAGCAGACCCAAGAATAGTGGACAATCCAAGATCAATTGAAGTTATTACATACAAGGAATTAAGAGAACTTTCTTATATGGGTGCTACAGTTCTTCACGAATCAGCAATATTCCCGGTAAGAAAGGAAGGAATTCCAATCAATATCCGTAATACTAATGCACCACAGGATAAGGGTACAATGATTGTTGAGACAACTTGTAACAAGCCAGACTGCATAATTACAGGTATTGCAGGTAAGAAAGGTTTTGTATCAATCACAATTGATAAGGATATGATGAACTCGGAGATAGGATTTGGACGTAAGGTGCTTCAGGTGTTCGAGGACAATGGAATATCATTTGAGCATATGCCATCAGGAATTGATACAATGACTGTATTTGTACATCAGGATGAATTTGTTGAGAAGGAACAGAAGGTTCTTGCACAGCTACACAGAGCAGTTAATCCAGATAGCATTGAACTTGAATCAGATCTTTCGCTTATTGCTGTTGTTGGACGTGGTATGAGAAATAACTCAGGTCTTGCAGCTAATATATTCTCGGCTCTTGCAAAGGCAAAGATTAACATTAAGATGATTGATCAGGGCTCTAGTGAACTTAATATTATTATTGGTGTAAGAAACAGATACTTTGAAGATGCTATTAAGACTATTTATGATGTATTTGTTCCTAATAACAAATAATAAAAAAACATAATATAAGGGGGTTTTACATATGAAGGAAGCAAAGAATGAATTAATGCAGTTTGTTGCAGGCATAATAATGCTTGTTGTAGGCTTGTATATATTCTCTCAGAAGGTAATTGTATTTTCAGGCTTTTTCTCATTCGGTGGAGGAAGATTTTCTTCCGGTTTAATAGTTGTGCCATTGATAATAGGCATAGTATGGATGTTTGTCAGCGGTGCGAATTTCGCCTCAAAGGTATTTACAGTATTAGCGGCGATTATAATAATTGCATCAGTTGTTATGACAACTAATATACATTTAAGTGCAATGACACTCTATGACTGGATACTTATACTTGTTCTTATATTCGGCGGTGCCGGACTTGTTGGAAAAGTGCTTTTTGCTGGCAATTTCTCAGATGACAAAGGCAGAAAAGGCGGAAATAAGAAAGCTGATGATGTTTCATCAAGCGTAAAGAATATTGATGATGAGCTTGAGCAGTTAAAAAAGAACATAAAGTAAATACAGGCTCACAACCAATATTGGTGGAATGATAAATATTTATTAAGGGATAATATATTCACAATAAAAAATGCCTCAAACGGCATAAAACAGCACCATATAAGCTGTATCTTAAATCATACTGTATACACGGTATAATAAGATGTTGCTTATATGGTGCTTTTTCATTTAAGGCTTACAATTTAATGTGGCTTGATAATAGATTGCTCAATTGGTATAATTAATCGTTAGATAATTATTATAAATATATAGTTGAATGGAGTTTAATAATGGATATTATTAAGAAAATTGCGGAAGAACTTGAAGTTAAGACATCACAGGTAGATGCAGCAGTCAAGCTTATTGATGAGGGCTGCACAATACCATTTATTGCAAGATACCGAAAGGAAGTTACGGGTGCATTGAACGATGAACAGCTCCGTGCTCTTGATGACAGACTTAAATATCTTCGTAATCTTGAGGATAGAAAGACACAGGTTATAGCAAGTATAGAGGAGCAAGGAAAGCTCACGGAGGAGTTAAAGGAACAGATTATAAAGGCTGAAACTATGGTTTTAGTCGAGGATTTATATAGACCATATAAGCAGAAGAGAAGAACAAGAGCAACTATTGCCAAGGAAAAAGGTCTTGAGCCATTAGCAGCTTATATTAAAGAACAGAATGCTGTTAAAGATATATTAACAGAAGCTGCTAAGTATATATCTGATGAAGAAGGTAAGGAAGTAAATTCGGCAGATGAAGCTGTTGCAGGAGCACTTGATATAATTGCAGAGCAGATATCAGATGTCGCTGATTACAGGACATATATAAGAGATATAACATTTAAAGAGGGCAAGCTTGTAGTAACTGCCAAGGACGAAAATGCAGACTCGGTATATGAGAATTACTATGATTACAATGAAGCTATAGCCTCTATTCCAGGACACAGAATACTTGCTATCAACAGAGGAGAGAGCGAGAAGTTCTTAACAGTAAAGGTCGAAGCACCTAAGGACAGAATATTAAGATATCTTGCCAAGCAGGAGATAACAGCAGATAATGAATTTACAACACCATATCTTACAGCATGTATAGAAGACTCTTACGACAGACTTATTGCACCAGCAATAGAAAGAGAGATAAGAAGCACATTGACAGATAATGCACAGGACGGGGCTATCAAGGTGTTCGGAAAGAACTTAGAGCAGCTTTTATTGCAGCCACCAATAGCAGGCAAGGTTGTGTTAGGCTGGGATCCGGGCTTTAGAAATGGCTGTAAACTTGCTATAGTTGATGCCACAGGAAAGGTGCTTGCAACTAAGGTTGTATATCCAACAGAGCCATTTAACAAGGTTGAGGAGACTAAGAAAATAGTAGCAGACCTTATTAAGAAATATGGTGTTACACTTATATCTTGTGGAAATGGTACTGCTTCAAGAGAGTCAGAACAGATAATCTCAGATATGATAAAGGAATATAATCTTGCAGGCGTAGATTATGTTATAACTAATGAGGCAGGAGCATCTGTATATTCGGCAAGTAAGCTTGCTACAGAAGAATTCCCTGACTTTGATGTGAACCAAAGAAGTGCCGTATCAATAGCAAGAAGAGTGCAGGATCCACTTGCAGAGCTTGTTAAAATTGATCCTAAATCAATAGGTGTAGGACAGTATCAGCACGATATGAACCAGAAGAAGTTAAGTGAGACGCTTGGAGGAGTAGTTGAAGACAGCGTTAATAAGGTTGGTGTAGATCTTAATACAGCTTCAGCTTCACTTCTTGAATACATTTCTGGAATATCTAAGTCAGTTGCCAAGAACATAATTGATTACAGGGAAACTAACGGAAGATTCACTAACAGAAAGCAGCTTTTAAAGGTTGCCAAGTTAGGACCTAAGGCATTTGAACAGTGTGCAGGATTTATGAGAATAACAGGCGGTGATAATCCTCTTGATGCAACAAGCGTTCACCCAGAAAGCTATGAAGCAGCTGCTAAGCTTTTAAAAGTTATGGGCTATGATATTAATCAGATAAGCTCAGGAGAACTTATCGGGCTTAAATCAAGGATTGAAAATATGAGCAAACTTGCAGACGAACTTGGAATTGGAACTATGACTTTAGAGGATATAGTTAAAGAGCTTGAAAAGCCGGGAAGAGATCCAAGAGATGAAATGCCAAAGCCGATACTTAGAAAAGATGTTCTTGATATGAAAGATCTTACACCGGGTATGATACTTAAAGGTACAGTAAGAAATGTTATAGATTTCGGTGCATTTGTCGATATCGGAGTACATCAGGACGGACTTGTACATATTTCACAGATGAGCGCAGAAAGAAGAATTGAACACCCTCTTGATATCGTGAGCGTTGGAGATATTGTAGATGTCAGGGTTATAGATGTTGATACTAACAAGGGTAGAATATCATTATCTATGATTTTAGATGAAAAGGAAGCTGCCAATAGAAGCTATAAGAACAATTCAGACAAGAATGGCGACAAGAAGAATAATAAGAATAATGGCAGCAGGAATAATAAAAATAATGCTGGCAGAAAGTCATCTAAACAGCAGGGGCTTAATTTAAGAGGCCTTGAGAAGTTTATGCACTAATTATCCTGCACTGACAGCAAAGAAAGTATACAGAAAGCCGTAAACAGGCTTATAGGCAGGTTGAAATTTAAGATGATTGGAATGCGTTTTGTTAAGGAGAAGGTGTATGGCTGATAATATTATGAATGATAATGCAAAAGATAATAATGCAGACAATAATGTAATAGAATTTGACAGCAAGGTCACAGAAAAGGATTTACTTAGATTTAAGTTTTATCATAAGTATCACACAATATCAGGTATGGCAGAGATAATGCTGGCCCTGATAATGATAGTTCTCTGTGTTATATCAATAGGCAGGGTTAACGCTTCATATTCACTTATGGTAGGTGTGTTTGGTGTATTCTTTCT
>ENA-OQBD01001493-OQBD01001493.1-human-gut-metagenome-genome-assembly--contig:-NODE-1493-length-10808-cov-10.089692_pt1 | contig 10808 bp, 6 predicted proteins | sample MGYA00242742_ERZ504543 | MGnify/ENA primary metagenome ERZ504543 (study PRJEB26092, sample SAMD00036239) | human gut metagenome | host: Homo sapiens | study: EMG produced TPA metagenomics assembly of... | reverse complement strand
CCTCCTTCCGTGGCGGTTTCCTCGCACCGATTCTACAGCGCGCCCCGGTGTAGCTGTGCGGGAGGTGGCCCGTCGCCCACTTCTTGGCCGCGCCCACCGTGACCCCCGCGAACTCCGCGGCGGCGGTCGGCCCCATGCCGTCCTCCGTCGCCAGGAGGAAGAGCTCGACCTTCTCCCTGCTGTACATGCGAACCTCCAGTCCGGACCGCCCCGCGGTCCAACTTTCTGTCCGCACCCCCAACAGCCGCCCCATCCTTCCAAACAGGAACTATTCCACCGCAACTTCTTAGCGGTCCTCCCGGTATACCAGTTGCGAGTAAATACAGGCCATCTGACTGCTCCAGAAGCCTTGTGAGTCCCAATTTCACCGCAACTTATTGAGAAGACTATGTTGGGCGATAAAGCATCGGTAACGCCCACCTTCCATTTTGGCCCTTTACCGAATACCTATGTCTTCACGATACCTTTGCCGATCACCCGTGCGACAATGCGCGAACGAGAAAGGAATCCTATGGAATCAACTGATGTACTGGTAATCGGATCGGGCATCGCGGGCCTTTGCGCCGCCATAGAAGCAGCACGCGCGGGCGCGACCGTTGCCATCGCATGCGCTGGCAAGACCATGAGCGGATCGAGCTTCTTCCCGGGCACCTGGGGCCTCGGGCTTATTGGTCCCGTCGACAAAGACGACGAACAAGACCTTATCGACACCATCCAAACCGTCGGTGGCGGCGTTGCCGACCCCGAACTCGTCCAGACGTTCGTCCACGGCATTCCCCAAGCGATTGACTGGCTCGAACAGGATCTGGGCGTAGAACTCCAGCGTCCGCAAAGCGCCGAAAGCGCCCAGCAAAAGCAATTTATCCCCTGCTTCGACCACAAGACGAGAATGTGGCGCGGCCTCACCCGCAAACCCCTCGAAGACGCGTGTACGGCCCAGATCGACTCGCTCGGCATACGCCTGCTCCCCCGCCACGAGCTTATCGATCTTGTTGAGGATACGAACGGAAAAATTGTCGGCGCCGTGCTCTTCAACCAAACGGACGAGCGCATTGTGACCTTTACAGCCAAGGCCACTATCATCGCCGCCGGCGGTACCGGCGGTCTATTCGAGCGCAGCCTCACTTCCGCCGACGTGCTCAGCTCATCACAAGCCATCGCGCGGTCGCACGGTGCGTCCCTTACTAATATAGAGTTCATGCAGATGATGCCCGGCTTCATTGAGCCTAAGCGCAACCTTGTCTTTAACGAGAAGACCTGGCGCTACGTCAAGTTCGACCAGCCGGTCGATATCGCCGACGTCAAGCTGGACGATTTGCTTGAACAGCGCTCCGGATATGGTCCCTTCACTTCACGCCTGGCTTCCCGCGCCATCGATCTTGCCATCGATCAAGCGGGTGCCGAAGGCCTGGCGCTCCACTACGACTTCCCGCGAGAGAATGTCCCCGAGTTCGTGCAGACATTTGCCACTTGGCTACAAGACGAGCATGGTATCGCTCCGAGCGACGAGATACGTGTGGCGATGTATGCCCACGCCGCTAACGGCGGTATCAAAATCGACAGGACCGCGTACACGGGCGTTGAGGGCCTCTACGCCTGTGGCGAGGCAACAGGCGGCATGCACGGCGCCGACCGCATCGGAGGGCTGTCGAGCGCCAATGGCATCGTATTCGGGCGTATCGCGGGCGCATCGGCGGCTCGAGCAGCACTGGACGCTCCCGAGGCTGACGCACCGGTGGATGTCGCCCTCCCCGAGCATGGCATCGCTACAGCAGTCGCCGAGCGCCTAACCCGCTGCCTCAAACACACAATGAGCACCTACTGCATGATCAACAGGACCGAACCAGGCCTATCCGAGGCGCTTCAAGAGCTTGAAAGCCTACAAGACGAGGCGACGTCGCTGCATAAGCCGCACGCCAATGACAGCGAAATCGCTGCCCTCGCCCGCCTAAAGTCGCAGATTCAGCTGGCTGCGGAGATGGTCAAAGCCATGCGCAAACGGACTGAAAGCCTCGGTTCGCACTATCGAGCAGACTGAATCGATTCACACTTTGAGTTTGATCACAATTTCTCAACATGCATCGAGCCCCGTAAGTATGATTCCCCCAAGGAGAACACGCTTACGGGGCTTGAGCCGTGTTTTCCCTAAGGGAATCACGGTGCAGACAGCTCAGCTCCGCGCCCTTTCGGGTTCGACCCCATGTGAGGTCAACGAAAAAAGCGACCAGCCGAAGCCAGTCGCTTTAACATGCTTTGGTGGGCCGTCAGGGGTTCGAACCCTGGACCTTGGGATTAAGAGTCCCCTGCTCTACCAACTGAGCTAACGACCCAAAGCTAAAGTCCGTTATGGCGGACTTTAGAGGAGATATCGTGTGGTGGGCCGTCAGGGGGTCGAACCCTGGACCTTGGGATTAAGAGTCCCCTGCTCTACCAACTGAGCTAACGACCCGATATCAACACGAAGCAAGAACTGGGGTGGGTAAAGGGACTCGAACCCTCGACCTACGGGACCACAACCCGTCGCTCTAGCCAACTGAGCTACACCCACCGTGTCCTGTGCGCTTCGCGCTCGACTATTATTGCAAGGAACGCCATGCGATGCAAGCCCCAATTTTCAAGAATTTTGAAAAGAGTTTTTCGAGTGCGTTTCGAGCAATTCCCACCCTTTTCATAGGAGTAAACTTGCCCCACTGCAAACCCTCGAAAGGACCGTCATGAAAGAACTCTCCAATCGCACGGCATCATTCACCGATTCGGTCATCCGCCGCATGACACGCATCTCCAATAAGTACGGTGCCGTCAACCTCTCGCAGGGCTTCCCTGACTTCGATCCCCCGGCGCAGCTGCTCAACAGCCTGAGCACCATCGCCGCCGACCCCAAGCCGCTCTATCACCAGTACTCCATCACCTGGGGCTCCCAGGCCATGCGCGAGGCGCTCGCTGCCAAGCAGGAGCACTTTATGGGCATGCCGGTCGACCCCAACCAGAACATCGTGGTCACCTGCGGTTCCACCGAGGCCATGATGGCCGCCATGATGACGGTCACGAACCCCGGCGACAAGGTCGTCATCTTCTCGCCGTTCTACGAGAACTACGGCGCCGACACGATCCTTTCGGGCGCCGAGCCCATCTACGTGCCGCTCAACCCGCCCACGTTCGAATTCGATCGCGAGGTCCTCGAGGCGGCCTTCCGTGACAATGATCCCAAGGCCATCGTCCTGTGCAACCCTTCCAACCCCTGCGGAAAGGTCTTTACGCGCGAGGAGCTCACCTTTATCGCCGACCTCTGCAAAAAGTACGACGCCTACTGCATCACCGACGAGGTGTACGAGCACATCGTCTACGCGCCCCACGAGCACGTCTATATGGCCACGCTGCCCGGCATGTTCGAGCGCACTATCAGCTGCAGCTCGCTGTCTAAGACGTACTCCATCACCGGCTGGCGTCTGGGCTACACCATTGCCCCGGCCCAGATCACCGAGCGCATCAAGAAGGTCCACGACTTCCTCACCGTGGGTGCCGCCGCTCCCCTGCAGGAAGCTGTCGTCACCGCCCTCAACTTCGACGACAGCTATTACGATGAGGTCCTCGACCTCTATACCGCCAAACGCGATCTGTTCTGCCAGGGGCTCGATAGCATCGGTCTTGAACACAACGTGCCGCAGGGCGCCTACTACGTCATGATGGACATCTCTGAGTTTGGCTATGACAGCGACCTCGAATTCTGCGAGGACCTCGCATCTAAGGTGGGCGTGGGCGCCGTGCCCGGCTCGAGCTTCTTCCGCGAGCCCGTCAACCATCTGATTCGTTTCCACTTTGCCAAGCGAGACGAGACGCTTAACGCGGCGTTGGAGAACCTCAAATCGCTACGTGATAAAATCAAGCCGCGCGGGTAAGGACGGCCCGGCAACTAAAGCAACCAAAGAAGCCTCGCACCGCCCGCCGCGTTGCGAGGCTTCTTTTTAAAGCGCTTTCTAAAATGGTTTAGAGCTCTATACTTTAGTCACGGAGCAACTCGTCCCAAAGAGAGGAATACTATGGCAGAACAGCAGCTTATCGGAGCGCTCGAGGCCGGCGGCACCAAGATGGTCTGCGCCACGGGCTATGCAGACGGTACGGTCCTGGAGCGTGAGCAGATCGCGACCACGACCCCGCAGGAGACCGTTGAGGCCGTCAATGCATGGTTTGCCAACAAGGGCATCGCCGCGCTGGGCATCGGCGCCTTTGGCCCCACCGCGGTCAACCCCGCCTCGCCCCAATACGGCAAGATCCTGGAGACGCCCAAAACGGCATGGCGCTACTTCGATCTGCTGGGCACCATCCAAAACGAGCTCAATATTCCCTGTGGCTACGATACCGACGTCAACGTCGCCTGCCTGGGCGAGGTCACTTTTGGTTGCGCCCAGGGCCTCACCGACGTGGTCTACCTGACCATCGGCACCGGTGTGGGCGCCGGCGTGCTCTCGGGAGGCAAGCTCGTGCACGGCATGATGCATCCCGAGGCCGGCCACATCCTGGTCACACGCGACCCGCGCGACACCATCGGCGAGCACAGTGCCTGTCCCTTCCACGACAACTGCCTCGAGGGCCTCATCGCCGGTCCCGGCGTTAAAAAGCGTTGGGATGGCAAGAGCGCCGGAGATATGGCCGATGACCCGGAGGCCATGGACCTGCTCGCAGGCTATCTGGCACAGGCGCTCATGACCTACACGCTGTGCTACGCACCGCAAAAGATCATCATCGGCGGCGGCGTGGCCGACCACACCCCCATCGTGCCGCTCGCACGCAAAAAGTGCGCCGAGATGCTCAACGGCTATATCGTCACGCCCGAGGTCAACGACATCGATACCTACATTGTCAACAACAGCCTCGAGGGCAAGCAGGGCATCATGGGCTGCCTGGCCCTGGGCGCCCAGGCGCTCCAGTAAAGGGTGCATCAACGGCGCACGGCGTAGCCAAGCTCGCAAAACGCCCGGACAAAACCGTCACGCCCCGCAGAGGCCCTCAAACGAACAAAGCCGCCTAGGACCAAGCAAAACGTCCTAGGCGGCCTTTTTGGTGTTAATCAGCGACCGTAAGAGATATCGGAGCACGACGCCTGCCGTCGCCCCGCAGCAGTCGATCATCACATCGGTAATCATGCCGGCGCGACCGGGCACAAAAAGTTGGATCGTCTCGTCGATAAAGGGAACAAGCAGCAAGAACACCGCCGTGGGCAGCAACACATCAAACGTGCGCCGGCCTTCGAGGTCAAAGGCGTGCGTCGCCAAGATGCCAAGCACCATGTACTCGGTAAAATGAGCGCACTTGCGCACGACGAAGTTGGTGACCCACTCGTATGGAAGCCCCAGGGCCTGCAAAAAGCCGCGAATGGATTCCATGATCGACAAGCTCAACGAACCAGACCCCGTACCGGGAACCAGCGAATTGCCCCAAATGACGAGCACCATGGCGCAGGCGGCAAGCGCCCATTTTCGATCGAGTTTAACCATGAGGCAATTATGCCTCCGCGCGCAGCGGTGTAAAGCTGGCGGTACCGCCCTCGATAACGCTCAGATAGGCACGGCCCGTGCGCTTGACGGCCGCAGACTGTAGACGGTTGATCTCTTCCTCGAGAATCTGATTGACGCGCTCATGGCGACGGTTTTCCATAACGCCGGCAGCGATAGCCTCGGCGCGCTCGATACCCTCGCGCGAGATACGCGCGGTATCCTCGGGAAGCACGGAGCTGTGGCGGCCGACATAGACGGGAGCAACCGAGACAGGTGAGGCTGCAGGCGTGGGCACCGCCACGGGGGAGGGCTCGGCAGCCTCGGCCATGATCGCCATGGCGGCGGCCCACATGTCCTCGTGGCCCGAATAATCGGCCATGGGGACATCTTCCTCAAGAGAGGCATCGGGGAGACTGTCGGTATCCACGCGATCCTGGGCATCGATAGACGCAGTGATGGCGGCAGGCTCGTCCAGATCGGAGAGATCCACACCCTTGGCATCGGAAATGATGGGCATGCTGGCGAGCTTGGCGTTGTACGGCGCCGCCTCCGCGGCCTGCATTTGGGCCGAAGCGCCCCAAAGCGAGCTTTCGGCAGCTCGGCGAGCGGCAATGGTCTCCTCGTCGACAGCCAGGGGCTCATCGGCAAAGGGGTCGGCGACAGGAGCCGCCTGAGCTGCGCTCTGTTGGCCGGCCGAAGCAGCCGACGCGGCAGAGGCGTACGCAGCCGACGACGCGCCGTTATAGGCGGCATTGTTGGCTGCGTTGGCTACAAGCGCCACGAAGGCTGCGGTGCTGCCCGCAGGGGCTGCATGAGAGCCCGAGACGGCGCGTGCGGCAGCGGCAATGTCATCGCGATTGCAAGAACCGGTCTTTCCACCGTTGGTGAGCTCGTCGATTGCGACCTGGTAGACATCGCGCGAACGCACGGCATCGCAGCTGACCGGGGAATCGTCATCGAGCATGCTGTCGATCATAGACCAGGCCTCGGCCTCATCCATGGCGTTAGCCGCGCGCGCGATGGTGGGAACGCCATCGTCGGCGTGGCGGCGCTGGAACGCACCGGTCAGGCCGGAGAGAAATGCGGAAGAAGGCTGTGCGGCATTGGCCTGATCAGCCGGAGCCGCAGGCTGAGGCGCCGCCCCCTGCTGCTGTGCGGGAATCGAGGCGGTCTTGAACTCGTTGTGGGTCCGGCCAAACTGAGCGGCGCCGCCCACGGCATCGGGCTCAAACAGGCGGCCATCGTGCTCGGCACGATACTCGGAAATGCCCAGCGAGGCTGCGTAGATGCCCACGCCTGCCACCGCACCAACGGCGAAGGGAACCGCGCCCGCGACAACCGTCTCGTTGACCGACGAGAACGGCAGCGTCGCGGCATACATCACCACGGGGGCGGCAAGGCCGATCCCGCAGGAAAGTCCGGCAAGGACTGCTCGTTGTGTTGCATCAGAAGAAGCCATGAGCTCTCCTCATCTTCCAGCACCCAAATCGCATCATTTAGTTGGCTGCGCGAGAGAAGATGAAGCGGGACATGCGTCCCAAAGCAACGGTATATGGTTCGTTTCATCTGCGTTTTCCGTCGCGAAGCTTAAAAGTTATTATGCGAAACCGACCCTCCGATTGCAAGCGATGAGGCCGGATTATGGCTCGAAAACTGCTGCTTGTCGGTCATAAGGTCAGAAAATGTTGCCGAGTGGCGCCGTAAAGAAAGGGCCGGGGCATAAACCCCGGCCCGATTGCCCGTTCTTATGGCGATATAGCGTGCGGCTTTTGGTCTAAAACGTCTGCTCGTAGTCGCTGTGCTTTTTGGCCGAACGCACCAGGAACTCCTGGTTGGTGTTGGTGCCCTTAAGACCCTTAATAAACGACGCCGCCGCGCGCTCGGTGTTGTTCATGCCGGCGAGAATGCGACGCAGGCCAAACACAAACGGGCGCATCTGTTCGTCGACCAGCAGGTCCTCGTTGCGCGTACCGGAGGCAACGGGGTCGATGGCCGGGAAGATGCGACGGTCGGCGAGGTCGCGGTCGAGCTTGAGTTCCATGTTGCCGGTGCCCTTGAACTCCTCAAAGATGACCTCGTCCATCTTGGAGCCGGTGTCGATGAGGGCGGAAGCGAGGATGGTAAGCGAGCCGCCGTTTTCGATATTGCGGGCTGCACCCAGGAAACGCTTGGGCGGATAGAGAGCTGCCGAATCGACGCCGCCCGAAAGGATACGGCCCGAGGCGGGTGCCGCCAGGTTGTAGGCGCGCGCAAGACGTGTGATGGAGTCGAGCACCACCACGACATCGCCGCCCAGCTCCACAATGCGCTTGGCACGCTCGATGACGAGCTCGGCCACGCGGGTGTGATTGTCGGCGGGCATATCGAAGGTCGAGGCCACGACCTCGCCCTTAATGGAGCGCTGCATATCGGTGACCTCTTCGGGGCGCTCGTCGACGAGCAGGCAAATGAGGTGCACCTCGGGGTTGTTGATCGAGATGGACTGGCAGATCTTCTTAAGGATCGTTGTCTTGCCGGCCTTGGGCGGCGACACGATCAGGCCACGCTGGCCCTTGCCGATCGGCGACACGATATCGATGGCGCGACCGGTGATGGAATCCTTGCCGTGCTCCATGCGCAGCGGCTCGTTGGGATAGACCGGGGTAAGGTCGCCGAACTTGGGGCGGTTGCGGATCTGCTCGGGATCCATGCCGTTAACGGTCGTGATCTTGGCGAGGCCGGCTCGCTTGTCGCCGCCGCGCGAGGGGCGCAGCGAACCCTCGATGACATCACCCGTGCGCAGGCGTGCGGAGCGGATGAGGTAAGCGGGGACGAAGGCGTCTTCATTGGACTTCATGTAACCGTGGGCATGAATGATGCCGGAGTTGTCCGGGCGAATCTGCAGGATGCCCTTAATATCACGGAAGCCCTCGGCCTTCGCGGCGGTCGTGTAGATCTCCTCGACAAGCTCGGCCTTCTTCTTGCCGGTCGTCTCGATCTCGAACTCTTTTGCCTTCTCGCGCAGCTCGGCGACCTTCATGGCCGCAAGCTCCTCGCGCGAAAGCGTGGGCTCGGTGGGGGCGGCGTTGCGCTCCTTGTTGCGCTGTTTGCGGTCGCGCTGACGGCTGCGGCGGTCGTTGTTGCGATCGCCCTTGCGATCGCTGCGCTCGTCGTTGCGCTTGTGCTGACGGCGGCTGGGGCGGGCGCCCTCTTCGGTCTCGGTGCCTTCGGCAGCCGCGGCTGCGGTTGCATCGGTGCCGGACGGAGCCTCGCCCTCTGCCTTGGCGTCGGCGTTGGCATGGTTGCTGGGTTCGGCGTCGCCCTGCTGCTCGGCACCCTTGGCCCTCGCGGACTTCTTGCGCGTGCGCTTGGGCTTCTCAGTTGCCGGCTGGTCGACGTTCTCGGCCTCGGAAGCGGCATCGGCGGTTGCCTCGGAGGACTTGTCGTCGACGGACTTGGCCTCAGCCTTGACCTTCGCCTTCGTCGAGCGCTTTGCCACGGTGCGACGGCTACGGCCGGGGCGGACATCGGCGGGCTCGGCATCGGCAGATGCGGGAACCTCGGTGGACGGAGCGTCCTGGACCGGGGCATCGACCGTGGCCGTAGGCTCGGTCGTCACCGCTGCGCCCTGGGCAGCAGCTGCTGCGGCAGCGGCTTTCTCGGCCTCAACATACGCCTTGGGCTTGCGGCCGCGACGATGCGGGCGCAGAGCCGGGTCAACGGCGGGAACCTCGTTGGAGCCAGCGGGCACGACGGGCTCAGCGGAGGAAGCGCCCTCCCCTGCCGCAGAACGAGCCGGAGCTTCAGCGACCTCAGGAGTCGGCTGCTCGGCGGGCTGCTGCGTCTTGGCTGCCGTACGGCGACGCGTGCGCGCCGCCGGCTTCTCGGCCGACTGCTCGGCAGCAGGAGCCTCATTGGCCGCCGGGGCCTCGGGGGCGACCGGCGCGGCAAGCTCGGTCAATGCCGCGGCCTCGCGCTCGGCAGCGCGACGGCGGGCACGCACAACCTGGGCCTCGCTGATCTGTGCCAGTGCACGGGCCTGCGCAACCTCATCGGAAATGGGGGCCGAAGCATCGGTGGCAACGGGGCGCTTCGCGCGCGTGGTGCGCGTCGTACGACGCTTGGGCTTTTCGGCATCCTCGCCGTCCGCAGCAGGCTTGGCCAAACGACGCGTGCGCTTAGGCTTAGCGGGAGCAGCCTCCTCGCTAGCAACGGGCGTGGTGGGCGCGGCGGCCTTAAGCGCCTCGGGAGCCGAGACCTGCGCCGGCGCGGAAAGCACGGCCTGGTCCGACGTAACCGGTGCAGCGGGAGCCGTTTGCGTCGTCGTTATTTCGTTTTCTTGTTGTTGATCAGACACAGTGTTTGCTCAACTTTCTTTTCAAGCCCTGTGATCACATGCTCCCTGCATAAACCTTCAGGGCGGCTAAACAGTCTAGCTCCGTCAAATACCGACGGACATCATTGATCTGTATAGAGATGATTGCATTATATACGCAGCGTTAGTTTAACACAACCGCAACCACCTGCAACTTAGTCATCGGGGACGTTCTTAAACGACTAGCCAAAAGGGACACTCTTTACAAAGTTCCGGCGTACACCATCGCCACATCATAAACTGCGGTGAAATAGTTCCCAAATCCCGGCCGGCACCTCTCAAGCAGGAACCATTCCACCGCAACTCATAAGAAGAAGGCAGATCAAGCCTCAAGCATCGAGAAAACGGAACAGCTAAGGGACAAGGGCATCGGCCCCAAGATCAATGTGCCACGAATCGCGCCCATCTACTACGTTTGCCCCCGCACCCCTGACCATACTCACTATTTTTCGAAAGTCGCAGACCTGCTACCTGCGGTTTTAATATTGCGATTTTCGGCGTGGTTCGGGGTGCGCACTTAAACGTAGTAGATGCCCCCGATTCTTGGCAGAAGGTATCCCACCGCTCCTCCACGGGACAAAAATGATCCGTTTTCCTCCGTCCCCTAGGGTCATTTTCAAAACTATGGCTGTTTACTACGATGAATCGCTCAACCACGACCACGCCAAAAACCGAAAAAATAAAACCCCAGCTAGATGGCTTGCACTTTTCGGTGAAAAGCCCGTGTGATTGGAATCCCTCGATTCATCGTAGTAAACCGGTATAGTTGCGATTTGGTAGCATTTTCCAGCAAGCCAAATTGTCTCGCTAAACGCAAAAAGCCCGACCTCCGCATGTGAACTGCCTCCCATTTCTTGGACATGAGAAATGGGAGGCTTTCTTTATGCGCGTTGATTTGAGGGTGAAGCATGATGTCGAGACCAGGAAGGCGGCCATAGGGCTCTTCGAGCTCGGACACGGGT
>ENA-OQBD01001490-OQBD01001490.1-human-gut-metagenome-genome-assembly--contig:-NODE-1490-length-10825-cov-2.564778_pt1 | contig 10825 bp, 9 predicted proteins | sample MGYA00242742_ERZ504543 | MGnify/ENA primary metagenome ERZ504543 (study PRJEB26092, sample SAMD00036239) | human gut metagenome | host: Homo sapiens | study: EMG produced TPA metagenomics assembly of... | reverse complement strand
TCTCTGTTATCTTTACCTTCATACCTGCCGTTTCCACCTTTCGGATTCATCTTTATATCCACAGAATCGGTCTGGTAAACCCCGGTAAGGTCCTCACAGATAATACGGAAGTCCTGATAACCGGTTATGGTATTCTGATAAAGATACTCTCCGTTTTCTTTGGTATAAACCGTATCGGATAAAACAGCATAGCCATATGAACCGTCGGTAGGAGAAGCTATATGCTTTACCAGGATTCTGGCATCGGGCACAACCTGACGGCTCTCTCCCAGTACTTTACCTCTGAATTCATATTTGGCATAAGAAGTACAATTCTCACTTCCTGCCCCCATACTGTTTTCATCGCAATATGCGAACCCCAATAAAATCAATGCACCGAACATCACGCCGTTGAAAATTCTAAGCCATTGTTCTTTTTCTCTCTTCATAGTGTGTTTATAGTCTAAGTTATATCCTATAAACGCCTATCCCAACAAAATACTGCACAACAACCCGACTTTTAACGTATAATCAGTTCTTTTCTATTCTGATGCGGGCATCCACTGCTATTACATACTTTTCCGTGGCCAACAACGGATTGATATCCATTTCCTTAATTTCCGTAGCAAAGCGCAGCAAAGTGGACAAGCGGACAATAATTTCGGCAAACCTGTCCTCATTCACCCCTTTCTGCCCGCGCGTGCCTTTTATTATCTTATAGGCGCGCAACGAATGAATCATCGAATAAGCCTCTTCATAAGACAAAGGAGCCAGACCGGAGGATACGTCTTTCAGCACCTCCACAAAGATACCGCCTAAGCCGCAAAGCACTACATGCCCGAATTTCTCCTCATACTTGGCTCCAATAAACAGTTCCGTTCCTTTCAACATAGGCTGCACCATGATACCCGTTACTTCCGGAATCTGCATCATCCGTTCAAACTCCAACGCCAGATGCTGTTCACTCTTTATATTCAGTACCACACCGCCTACATCGGATTTATGTACAGGCCCCACTACCTTTGCCACTACCGGGAATCCGGCACGACGGGCAAATGCAAGCACCTCTTCCTTGTTTGCAGACACAAACTCCTCCACTACAGGGATACCGGCAGAATGCAGCAAAGCCTGCACATAATGCGGTTCTATATAACCGTTTTCAGGGATGGAATCAATGATGCGGCGGATGCACGGAACATCCACGCCAAACAGCTCAATTTCATTATTTGCCGGTTTCGAGGCATTCATAATGCGCGACAATGCCGTACCCAACGTCACTTCATCGGCAAAGTTCACGTGACCTTTGGCAAGGAAAGCGGCCACTTCGGCTCCTGCCGTATTAATGGACGGGAGAATAGGGAATATCGGTTTCCTGCAAGCCTGCATCTTCTCATGCAGCACATCGTACATTTCGAACATGGTGACCAGTCCCGGTGTACCGAAAATAGCCATTACCGCATCCACATTATCAAACTTCTCCTCGCAATATTCCAAACAAAGCCGCAGATGCTCAGGCGTACCCGTAGCTAAAATATCTATCGGATTACCAACAGCAGCTCCCGGAAAAAGCTTGCTTTTCAGCTCTTCGGCAAGCTCACCTTCCAGCTTCGGCACATTCAGTCCGCCCTTGCTCAAGGCATCGGTCAGCATCACCCCCGGTCCGCCGGCATGGGTGATAATGGCAAAATTCTTTCCTTTCAGTTCCGGCAAAGTGAAGATACATCCTACCGTGGTCAGCTCTTCACGGGAGTAACAACGTACGATACCCGCTTTACGGAACAAAGCCTCCACCGCCGAATCGGAACTGGCGATAGCTCCCGTATGCGAGGATGCCGCACGGCTGCCACTCTCACTGCTTCCCGACTTGATAGCCGCAATCTTACATCCTTTTCTTATCAGCGAAGAAGCATGGAACAGCAATCTGTCAGGGTCGCCTATACTTTCTATATAAAGCAGTTTTATCCTGGAATCGTTTTCAGCATCGAAATGCTCGTCCATATATTGCAGCACATCTTCCACTCCAATCTGTTTGGCATTGCCCACAGACCATACGGAATTGAACTGCAGGCCTTTGGTAACCGCACTTTCCAGAATAAACACCGCAGTGGCCCCGGAACTGGAAATCAAATCAACACCCTGCGGGTTCAAATTGGGAATAGGCTGGCTGAACACGCTATGATGCCACGTATTCATCAGCCCGATGCAATTGGGACCTATCAACGAAGCGCCGTACTTATTCACTGTTTCCAGAATACGGTCTTCCAACAACGCCCCTTCGTGCGTTTCCTCTCCGAAACCTGCAGAGAGAATGATGAACGCACGTACCTGCTTTTCCCGCAGCAAGCAATTCTACCGCATCCGGACAAAAAGATGCCGGTATGGCAAGTATTGCCAAGTCCGTATCCGGAATATCCTTTACATCAGCATACGCTGTAACGCCCTGTACTTCTGTTTCTTTCGGATTGACGGCACGCAGTTCTCCGGTATAACCGCCATTAATCAGATTTCTCAAAATAGCTCCACCGGGTTTATGTACATTGTTGGAAGCTCCCACCACCACAATATGGCAGGACGCAGCAATTGGTTTGTTATCATAGTCTGTTCATATTAGTAAAGTACGACAATCGCACAAATATACAATTTATATACATAATGACAAGAAGATAACCTTTTAATATTACCGTATCCTTGTTCTTCCAAAGACGAAATATTCCGGACACGAAGTATATAGGGCTCTTTTTGTAGGTTTAAGAGAAAACCGTTATCTTTGCACTGCTTAAAAGCGTTCATAACAAAAGAGATACATAGATACAATGGAAAAGAAATTCAAGCGTACCACCGTGACATCGGCGTTGCCCTATGCCAACGGCCCCGTTCATATCGGACACTTGGCAGGGGTTTACGTACCTGCCGACATCTACGTCCGCTATCTGAGACTGAAAAAAGAAGACGTGGTCTTTATCGGCGGCTCCGACGAACACGGAGTGCCCATCACCATCCGTGCCAAAAAAGAAGGGATTACACCGCAAGATGTAGTAGACCGCTATCATACGCTTATCAAGAAGTCTTTTGAGGAATTCGGCATTTCGTTTGACGTATACAGCCGTACTACTTCAAAAACGCATCACGATACAGCTTCCGAATTCTTCCGCAAACTGTACGATAAGGGCGAATTCATCGAAAAGACCAGCATGCAATACTACGACGAGGAAGCCAAGACTTTCCTTGCCGACCGCTACATCACCGGCGAGTGTCCGCATTGCCACGCAGAGGGCGCTTACGGCGACCAATGCGAGAAATGCGGTACAAGCCTCAGCCCTACCGATCTGATTAATCCGAAAAGCGCCATCAGCGGCAGCCAGCCCGTAATGCGCGAAACCAAGCACTGGTATCTGCCCCTCGACAAACATGAAGCATGGTTGCGCCAGTGGATATTGGAAGACCATAAAGAATGGCGTCCCAACGTGTATGGCCAATGCAAGAGCTGGCTCGACATGGGCTTGCAGCCGCGTGCCGTGAGCCGCGACCTGGATTGGGGTATTCCCGTTCCGGTAGAAGGCGCCGAAGGTAAGGTGCTTTATGTATGGTTCGATGCTCCCATCGGTTATATCAGCAATACCAAAGAACTGCTGCCCGACTCTTGGGAGAAATGGTGGAAAGACCCTGAAACACGTCTGGTTCACTTCATCGGAAAAGACAACATCGTATTCCACTGCATCGTATTCCCTGCCATGCTGAAGGCGGAAGGCAGTTATATCCTGCCCGACAACGTGCCCAGCAATGAGTTCCTGAATCTGGAAGGAGACAAGATTTCCACTTCACGCAACTGGGCCGTATGGCTGCACGAGTATCTGGAAGACTTCCCCGGCAAGCAGGACGTGCTGCGCTATGTGCTCACTGCCAACGCTCCGGAAACAAAAGACAACGACTTCACTTGGAAAGACTTCCAGGCACGTAACAACAACGAGCTGGTAGCGGTATACGGCAACTTCGTAAACCGTGCCCTGCAACTCACCAAAAAATACTTCGACGGTGTAGTGCCCGCTGCCGACGAACTGAACAACTACGACCGCGAAACACTGAAAGAGTTTGCCGACGTAAAAGAAGAAGTGGAGAAGCTGCTCGACGTATTCAAATTCCGCGATGCGCAGAAGGAAGCCATGAACCTGGCACGTATCGGTAATAAATATCTGGCAGACACCGAACCCTGGAAGCTTGCCAAGACGGACATGCCGCGTGTAGCCACCATCCTGAATATCTCCCTGCAACTGGTTGCCAACCTTGCCATCGCTTTCGAACCGTTCCTACCGTTCAGCAGCGAAAAGCTCCGCAAGATGCTGAACATGGACAGCTTCGACTGGGCAGAGCTCGGTCATACAGACCTGCTCCCCGCCGGACACCGACTGGCAACTCCCGAACTGCTGTTCGAGAAGATTGAGGATGATGTTATCCAGGCACAGGTAGACAAACTGCTCGCCACCAAGAAAGCAAACGAAGCAGCCGGTTACAAAGCCAATCCTGTCAAGCCCGTTATCTCATTCGAGGACTTCGAGAAACTGGATATCCGCGTAGGAACCGTATTGGAATGCGAAGCCGTACCCAAGATGAAGAAGCTATTGAAGTTCAAGATAGCCGACGGACTGGAAAACCGTACTATCGTCAGCGGCATCGCCCAGCACTACCAACCGGAAGAGCTGGTAGGCAAGCAGGTACTGTTCATCGCCAACCTGGCTCCCCGCCAATTCAAGAACGGACTGGTGAGCGAAGGCATGATACTTTCTGCCGAAAACTATGACGGCTCACTGGCAGTAACCTCACTGTTGCGTGAAGTAAAGCCCGGCAGTGAAGTGAAATAATCCGTATGAGCGAGTCTTCACTGAAACAAAAAACAATAGGAGCATTGCTCTGGAACTTGCTGGACCGTATGGGCCAGCAAGTTCTGTTGTTTATTGTCGGTATCCTCGTAGCCAATATACTCTCCGTCGAAGACTATGCGCTGGTAGGGATGCTTGCCATTTTCAGCGCCATAGCCAATATCATACAAGATAGCGGATTCAGTGCCGCACTCATTCAGAAGAAAGAGACGACTGCAGAAGAGTTCAGTTCCGTTTTCTGGTTCAATCTGGGAATGAGTATCCTGCTGTATGGAGTGCTGATGGGCTGTTCCCCGCTGATAGCCCGCTTCTTTAACCAGCCCAGACTGGTGGAACTGTCGGCTGTCATTTTTCTGGCACTTCCCATCAATGCGCTCACTATCATACAAAGCACCATACTGAACAAGCAAATCCGTTTCAAACCGTTGACGCAAATAAACCTATACTCCATGACGGTTTCGGGCATAGCCTCGCTTGCCATGGCACTGACCGGCTGTGGAGTATGGACATTGGCCCTGCAACCGGTAATACTGGCAGGAGCGCGCGCCACCCTGCTATGGAGCCGCGAGAACTGGCGTCCGCAACGGACTTTCCGCTTCGCGGTCATACGGTCACTGTTTGGATTCGCTTCAAGCCTGTTATTGGCAAGCCTTATCAATACCTGCTTCCTGAATATCTATTCTGTTATCATCGGTAAACTGTTTCCGCAAAAACAACTGGGATATTATACGCAAGGAAACAAAATGTGCGATATGGGTGTCAGCCTGATTTACGGAAGTATACAGAATGCCACCTTCCCCATATTCAGTACCATCCAGAACGAACGGGAAAGGCTGATAAGGGCTTATCGCAAGACCATCCGTTTTACGGCATTCATCACACTCCCCATCATGGCAGGTCTGTTCGTTACGGCAGGTCCCGTTATCCGTTTGCTGCTGAAAGAGGAATGGTGGCCTTCCATTCCTTTCTTCCAACTGCTCTGCCTTGGCGGTTGCTTCACCATACTGACTGCCATCAACAATAATTTCATTAAAGTAAGCGGACGTTCGGACGGCATACTTAAAATAGAATATTACAAGATAGCCTTCACTGTGGCAGTAGTGCTGCTTACCTATCGGGAAGATGTGCTGACGATGGTAGCAGGCCTTGTAGTCACCCGCCTGCTGGTATACATTATCAATATGATTTACACCGCCCATTACACGGGATACCGCTTTTCCATGCAACTTATGGATTTACTGCCATATGCCGGGCTCAGCACTCTGATGACCTTATTGCTACTGCCCATTGGCGGATGGATAGAGAACCAGTTGCTACTGCTCGTCACACAAGCGGCAGCCGGCATGGTCATTTATATAGGTACGGCCTATATCACCGGTTCGAAGATACTGAAAGACTCGCTGGAATTAATACGAAAGAAAAAAGGACATGAACAATAATACCGGACTTAAAGTCAGCGTCCTGATGCTCACCTACAATCAGGAACGTTACATCAACGAGGCCATCCGCAGCGTAATGCTGCAAGAGACAAACTTCCCCTTTGAACTGGTCATAGGGAACGATGCCAGTACGGACTGTACGGGAACGATTTGCGCGGACTGGCAAAAAAAGTACCCGGAACAAATCGTCCTATTCAACCGGAAGAAAAATCTGGGACTGCAACAGAACTTCATACAAACCTACGCCCGATGCCGGGGACAATATATCGCCATCTGCGAGGGCGATGACTTCTGGACAGACAAACGGAAACTGCAAATCCAAGCAGATTTTTCTGGATACGCATCCCGACTATTCCACCTGTTTTCACCGGGTTATCAACTACTACGAAGACCGCGGAACCAAGAGCCTCAGCAATGGCGGGCAGAAGCAGGATACAGACATATCAGACCTTGCACGCAGCAATTACATCTCCAACGTATCCGCTTTGTTCCGCCGGGGCTTGTTTGGCGAACTGCCCGAATGGTTTGCCCGTGTCAGCACCTACGACTATGCCATACATTTGCTGAATGCACAATTCGGGAAAATACATTATATAAAGCGTCCAATGGCCGTCTACCGCCAACACGGAAAAGCAATCTGGAGTGAAGCCGGAACAGACCGGAAACTGGACATCGCACTCGTTGTCCGGGAGTTGCTAATGGATTATTTTAAAGAAAGGAGGACTGACGTATACGACAATCTCCGGCAATCCCATGCGCAGATATGCCTGAACCTCATCCGCCATTACACCGGAAAAGGACAGCAAGAACAAATAGAGCATACGGAAAAACGGCTTCTGCAATATCAACCGCAGTGGACTATGGAAGATGTGAAACGTATGGAATTGCCCCGCCCGCAATCAGCCACACAAAGGCTGGCAGGATTTGTCAAAGGCATGATGAAACGGGGAAGAGCCGCCGTTTCCAGAGTGATACCGTTACCGCATATCTGACACGTCCGGCGAAAACAACCCATCCACACGCAAAGAGGACATTACAGGAATTTCCCAACCGTCTTTTCCAGTACGCCGTTATCGCTCAGCAGCTTCTCCACAAACTCGCGAAAAGCTCCATAACCGCCATGTGCAGCCGTTACATACTTTACTTCCCGCTTCACATATTCGGGCGTATTGCTGGGAGAGGCGCTGTAACCCACCAGACGCAGCAATGGCAAATCATTCAGGTCGTCACCGATAAAGGCAACCTCACTTAACGAAATACCCAACTCGCGGCATAACTCCTCAGCCTGCGCCACTTTATCCTTGACCCCTAAATAACAATAGTCGATTTTCAGCTTATCGGCGCGCTTCTGCACGATTTGCGTATTCTCGCCAGTCATAATGGCAACGGGTATATCTAATTCGCGCAGAAAAATCACTCCCCAGCCGTCTTTCACGGAAAAGCGTTTCATAACGTCCCCTTCGGCAGTATAATACATTCCGCCGTCGGTCCATACACCGTCAATATCGGTAATAACTAATTTCGGTAACATGCCTGTTATTTCTTTTAAGATTAAGAATGTAAGAATATCTATTGCCCACGCTCTCCCAATTTACCGCGTTTTCCGTCACGATAGCCGTCCCACAGAGCTTTCCATTTGGCTATCTTCTGCTTTTCATACAACAGCACAAAGACAATCCGTTTATATAGATGGTAGCGTAAATGGGCTTTCAGGTTCAGGCTCTCAGGATAGAGTCTGTGAAGCACCATGCCATTGCGCACATTGTAATAAGTACGTGCCGGCGGATATTCGTTCGGAAAAACCTCCTTACCCAACAAACGGTGCTTCTTCTTCTGATACCCCAAATCGTGCTGCAGCAGGATATTTTTGAAACAAACCGTCCGTACTCCTTTACGCGCTGCACGCCAGCAGTACTCGCAGTCGATGCCCCATACAAACAACTCTTCCATAAAAACGCCCAGTTCTTCGAACAAGCCGACCGGATAAACAGTACCGGAAGTCATGGCGGAAGAGACCTCATCCACCCTGTCGGCAATGGGATAAAGCGGAGCCTGCTGAGACTTTATAAAATAATTGACGGAGAAAATAACCCGCTTTTCTTCCCCGTAATTCCGGATGGCAGCCGTATAATCCCGGAAAACTCCTGGCAGGAAGTAACTGTCCTGGTCCAGCGTCAGAAGATGCGTATATCCATGCTCGCGGGCGTAAGCCACGGCATCATTCAGCGCAGTGCCGATGCCTACATTCCGTCCACACCCTCTGTATTCCAGACGCTCCGGATGGGTGACGCCCGACAAGGACAACTGTTCCTTTCCGCCTCCGGGCGTATTATCCCACAACAGCAATCTGTCTGCCTGCGACAGATAACTGTTGATATTCCCGGCCAGATCCTTACCGGGATGATAAAGCACAACAACGGCAAGCAGTCTCATTCCTCAATCAATGACGGATAAATAATCTCGTTACGCGGTATCTCCTTCCGTACCCGACGGCCTACCACCTTATCTCGTTCCGCCCACTTAAAGCCGTCGCCCGGACTAAGCAGGTGAATATCCTCTTCCGTGATAATATCGCCGGGATGCAGCGCCTTGTTCGTAGCAATGGAACGTTCCAGCTTCACCTTGGCGGCAGAGACGGCAGGGTCGATATACAGTTCCTCCCTGCCCAGCCAATGCTCGGCAATGCGGATATCACGAATCATGCGGTTCACACCGTCCGGTCCCAGAGAACCTTGCTGGTCTGTTCCCTTCATGCGGCGGTCAATGGTGACGTGCTTCTCTATAATCTCCGCACCCATTCCTACGGCAACCACCGGAGCGGCAATGCCAATGGTGTGGTCGGAAAAGCCGATATGGTATTGTCCGTAATGCTGTTTCAGATAAGTTATCGTTCTCAGGTTCAGGTTATCGGGCTGAGTGGGATACTGCGATACACAGTGCAGTATGGAGATATCGTTGTGATAACGGGTAATAACCTCCAGAGCATCGTCCAGTTCCTTCTTGCCTGCCATACCGGTGGAAAGGATGATAGGAATCCTGGTTTCCGCCATCACTTCCAGCAGCGGCAGGTTGGTAAGGTCGCGGCTTGCCACCTTGAGGCGGTCGGGCGTAAAGAGCTTCAATAAAGACATGCAGCCTTTTGAGCACAGTGTTTCCACGAAGTCCAATCCCAATGACTTGGCATGCTTGTAAACTTCAAAATGCTCCTCATCCGTCAGTTCCAGATAAGCGCGGTGCTCGCCATAGGTGCGTCCGAAAGAGTGGGGAGAGTCGTACGGACGGTTCATCTGCGAATCGGTCAGTTCTTCATTCAAATCCCGCTTGGTCATCTTTACCGCGTCCATAGGACGGAGTTCCAGATTAAAGACTTCTTCGCGTACGGGACGTGACACCAAGTCGACAATCAACTTGGCGATATCGACGGAACCGTTATGGTTCTGTCCTATTTCTCCGATAATGTATGTACTCTTCATTCGGCAACTGTTATTTTTGTTTACTATCATCAAATCTATCTTCCTTCCCTGCCACAATACACTGTAGAAAGGGGGACAATGAGTCAGGGAGTGAAAGGCATTCAGTCAGGGAGCCATCCCCCTTTCAGTCAGTGGCTGAATGGAGTCCGGTCAGCGACTGTTTCTGGCCTCTTCCCGGCAGCATAATCTTTTCCTTTTCCAAGAAGTCTCCCCGCAATAAAGCCGGAGCTTATTTCTCGTTTTTCGCTATATTTTCCAGCATTTTGGCCCTATACTCCGGATGTGCCTCCACCAACCGGAGCAATGCATGGATGCTGTGGTCGGTCTGCTCGCAGAAAGCGGCGTAAAGCTCTTGCAACAGGGTGAAATCCTCCATTGTATCGAGCGTAAAGCGAAGATCCAACCGCCCTTCCAGCTCATCGGGCAACGGAAGCAGGCGAACGCTGAACGCTTCGGGATGTGTATAGAGATAAATCGTAACGTGCTCTATGTACAGTTTTTCCTGTGTAGCGGCGGCTGCACGGCGCAGGGCATCGGCAGTCGTCAGCTCGGCAAACAAGCCCAAATGAGATTTGATAGTGGGACGGCCGTCTGCAAAACCGTAAGCGATATAATCTGCCGGACGGGCATCGTGCTCCTCGAAGAAAGCCCGGAAGCTGTCGGGACGCAGGAAAGGATTGTCCGAACAGACACGGATAAAGCGGTCAAGGTTGAATGTTTCGGCAGCCCGGATAAAGCGGTCGAGTACATTGTCCTCGTCTCCCCCGGGTAGCAACAGATACCTGCTTCGCGGGCAACCTCTGCCAGTATATCATCCTGCGGACGGTCGGTAGTGGCAAGCACAATAGTCTTACCGGCGCAGGCCTGCTTGATATTTCCGATTAAAATGTCGATAATGCGCTGCCCGCCATAGAAAGGGAGCAGTATTTTATTATGCAACCGGGTAGAACCGGTACGTGCCTGAATGATGATTCCGTCTTTCATACTTTCATTCGTTTAAAACGCGTCTTATATAACTGCCCGGCGTAACGCTTGATCACTTCCTTGCCCAACCGGCGCG
>ENA-OQBD01001489-OQBD01001489.1-human-gut-metagenome-genome-assembly--contig:-NODE-1489-length-10828-cov-3.151388_pt1 | contig 10828 bp, 9 predicted proteins | sample MGYA00242742_ERZ504543 | MGnify/ENA primary metagenome ERZ504543 (study PRJEB26092, sample SAMD00036239) | human gut metagenome | host: Homo sapiens | study: EMG produced TPA metagenomics assembly of... | reverse complement strand
ATAAGAAGCTCTGTATAACAGTTACCTGCTCCTCTGCCCATTCCGCTCATTGTAACATCAAGATAGCTTACACCTATTGTGCACGCCTCAATAGTGTTGGCAAATGCAAGCTGCTGGTTATTGTGTGCGTGTATACCAACTCTCTTTCCGTATTTCTCAGCAATCCTGATGTATTTATCTGCAAGTCTTCTTATCTGTTCAGGATAAAGTGAACCGTAGCTGTCTACAAGGTAGATTACGCTTGCCTTGCTCTGTGCAGCAAGAAGTTCAAGTGCAAGGTCTAACTCATTCTCACTTGCTGTAGAGATAGCCATAATATTAATAGTAACTTCATATCCCATATCTGCACAGTAATTAATCATCTCTATAGCCGCAGGTATAGTATTAATATATGTAGCTACCCTTACCATATCTATAACACTTTCAGACTTAGGAATTATATCTTTCTTGTAATCAGTTCTTCCTACGTCTGCCATAACAGAAATCTTTAAGTCTGTATCATTATCACCAACGATAGCTCTTATATCTTTCTCATCGCAGAACTTCCACTTGCCGTAATCCTCAACCTTAAAGACTTCCTTTGATGCCTTATATCCAAATTCCATATAATCAACACCTGCGGCTACATTTGCCTTATACAAATCGCGCACAAAATCTTCGCTGAATTCAAAATTGTTAACAAGACCTCCATCCCTAAGTGTACAATCAACGACCTTAATATCTGGTCTGAATGATACTAACTCGCCTTTCTGTTCCATAGTAATCCTCCATTCTTTCCCGGTAAAAGCTAAGAAAATAATTCCCGCACCGGGTGTTCTCAATCTAGTATCAGTGTACAGGAAAATATTGCATATGCCTGATATGCTTCTGCACACGCTTTATTATGCTTTAAAGCGTTACACTTTAAAGTGCTAAATTGTCATTATTATACCACTATATTTAATTTTGTAAAGTACTAATTGCATCTTCCATAATATCCATCATATCTAAAAGTCCGTTAAGGTATTCTTTCTGGCTTGTAAATTTTCTTTTAGTAACTGTCCATATAAAATATGGCACTCCATTTACTTTAAAATCCAAAGCCCCACCGAAGCTTTCAAGAAGTTTAGGAATTGCATCAGAATCTATATCAGCCTTAGGATATATATTCATAACTGTTCTCCAGTTAGATGCACCTCCTGCCGGATTAGCGGCAGTTTCGCCCTTAATCTCCATAATTCCTATCTTATGTGCCTTGCTCTTTATAAGTGCTACCATCAAAAGATTAGAAGCACACGAAGGAATACTTCCATATCTGTCTGAAAGCTCATCTTTCATATCTGACAATTCTTCCCTCGTTTCAAGTGCTGCAATCCTTTTATAGATATCTAATTTCTGGTATTCGCTCTTAATATATGAAGCTGGAATATATGCATCAACTTCCAGATCAACAGTAGTTTCAAAAACTGTTTTCGTTCTTTATGCCCTTTAAGTTATTGACTGCCTGATTAAGCATTTTACAATACAAGTCATAACCTACTGCCGCCATATGCCCGTGCTGGCTCTTTCCAAGCACATTTCCTGCACCTCTTATCTCAAGGTCTTTCATAGCAATCTTAAATCCCGAACCAAGGTCAGAGAATTCCTTTATAGCACTTAATCTCTTCTCTGCAACCTCGGATATCATCTTATCCCTTTTGTACATAAGAAAAGCATATGACGTTCTTGTACTTCGTCCAACTCTTCCCCTTAACTGGTAAAGCTGGGAAAGCCCGAACTGGTCAGCATTTTCTATAATCATAGTGTTACAGTTAGGTATATCCATACCTGTTTCTATAATTGTCGTAGATACAAGAACATCTATCTCTCCATTGACGAACTCATACATAATCTTTTCAAGCATACGCTTATCCATCTGTCCATGTGCATACGCAACAACCGCATCAGGAACAAGATTTTGTATATACTCAGCACGTTCCTCAATGTCCCTTACCTTGTTGTATACATAATACACCTGTCCATTTCGTGCAAGTTCTCTTGTAACCGCCTCTCTTATCATCTCATCATTATGTTCTGTAACAAATGTCTGTATCGGATGTCTGTCCACCGGCGGCTCTTCAAGAACACTCATATCCCTAATACCGACAAGGCTCATATGAAGTGTTCTTGGAATAGGAGTTGCACTTAATGTAAGAACGTCTATGTTGTTCTTTAATTCTTTAATCTTTTCTTTATGTGCAACACCAAAACGCTGTTCCTCATCAATAATAAGCAGTCCCAGATCCTTAAACTGCACATCCTTTGACAATACACGGTGCGTTCCTATAACAACATCTATCGTGCCATTCTTAAGCCCTTCAATCGTCTTTTTATTCTGTGCACTTGTCCTGAAGCTTGACAACTGACCGACATTAACAGGAAAGCCTTTCATTCTCTCCTCAAATGTTGAAAAATGCTGGCTTGCAAGCACCGTTGTAGGAACAAGGTAAGCCACCTGCTTGCCGTCCTGAACAGCCTTAAATGCAGCTCGTATTGCAACTTCTGTCTTTCCATAGCCGACATCGCCGCATATAAGTCTGTCCATAACCCTGCCGCTTTCCATATCCTTCTTGGTATCCTCAATGGCATTAAGCTGGTCATCTGTCTCCTCATAAGGAAACATTTCCTCAAATTCCTTCTGCCATACAGTATCCTGTGAAAATCTGTAACCCTCAACCTTCTGCCTTATCGCATAAAGCCTTACAAGCTCTTTAGCCACTTCCTCAACTGCCCCTGTAACCTTGGCTTTTGTCTTCTTCCACTCAACACCACCAAGACTGTTAAGCTTAGGCTTTTTCTCCGTATCCTGATTAGCGTACTTCTGCAGACGGTCAAGCTGTGTTGCAAGCACATATAGATTGCCGTTATTCGCATACGCAATCTTAATATAATCCTTCTCAACACCTTCTACCTGTATCTTTTCTATTCCCTTGTATACACCAAGTCCGTGGCTCTCGTGCACAACATAATCGCCTATATTAAGTTCGTTAAAGCTGGCAATGTTCTTTCCATCGTGCTTTTTCTTCTTAAGCTTCTTCATCTTTCTTGCACTGAATATATCATTCTCTGCAATAACAACAAATGAAAGAACAGGATACTCAAAGCCTTTATGCAGGCTCCCATATGTCACTATAATAAGCCCGCTTCCGTAATCCTTATTAAAATCCTCGCTGTAAAAGCTGGCAATTCCAAGCTTTCCCAGATCATCAACTATTCTTAATGCCCTCGTTCTTGAACTGCATACAAGTATTGTTGTATATCCATTTTTCTTGTACTTTTCCAAATCCTTGGCCAGATACTCAAAACTGTTATTATATGAGCTTATGCTTCTTGCCGTGATGTACATAGAATAATCTATCTCAAAGCCCTCAGGCTTATAATCAAGTGTCGTTAATATAAGCTTTTTATTATTCCTTAAATCACTGATAATCTCATTCATAGCCTTGACCTTATTAGTCTGGCTTGGAAGCACATAACCTGCAGCAAGACGGTTCTTCATACTCTCGTTGTATTCATACAATGTCAGCTCATTACATTCTTTCAGCCTGTTAGGCTCATCTAACACAACAAGAGTATTCTCCTCCGGAAAATACTCTGCCAGTCCAACTGTATCTGCCACAAGTGTATCTGTGAACTTCTCATAATTACCGGTACGCTCGACATCTGCAACAAGCTTGTTAAGATTATTGCCCGCCTCAATCTGCTCCTTTGTACGCTTTCTCTTACCATAATCAAAACACTCAAGCTGCCTGTCACACTCTTCCTTAATATTGTACAGACCATTTTTTAACTCATCTTCTGTAAATATATATTCAGTAGCCGGGAAAATGCTGTAGCTTTGGAGCCTTTCAATCGACCTCTGGCTCTCAACATCGAACATTCTTATAGAATCAACTTCCGTATCCCACAGCTCAATTCTAACCGGTGCTTCATCTGTGTATGAGAAAATATCTATAATTCCACCACGTATTGCAAACTGTCCCTTGTCCTCCACCATTCCAGTACGCACAAAGCCCATAGCCACCAGCTTCTTTGCCAGCTTCTCTGGTTCTATTTCGCTGGAATAATCAAGGGTTATAACTGCCTCCTTAAATCTTTCGACAGGTATGAGCCTGTCTGCAATTCCGTCCATAGTTGTAACAACTGTAAGCACTCCCTCGCCCGTACTGCTATGGTTGATTATACGGCTTATACATCTTAATCTCTCGCCTGTAATCTGGTTGCCGTGTACGTCCGCACTATAGAATATGGCATCCTTGGCTGGATAGTATATTGCTTCTTTATTAAAAAATGAAGCATCATCACACATTTTTCTTGCTTTTGCTTCATCACTTGTAACAATAAGCATATACTTATATCCTGATGCTATTGCACTTGATATGTGCACCTTCTGTGTATCAATACAGCCGCTTATAAGCACAGTTCTTCCGCCGTCTTTGCCAAGCTCTTTATTTAATTGTTCAACTGCCGCCGTATTATTTACAGGGTCAAAAAATGTGTTCAAAATATCTGCTCCTTATCCATTGAATTTATTCATTCCACTTTCAATACCTTCTGTCATTATGCACTCTACTGCCTCACAGGCTCTCTTAGATTCCCTCTCTTAAAGCTTGGATCGAAAGTTCCTCCGGCAAATCTTCCAAGAACCCAGTCAGCAAGATCCCAGCCCTTTGGCTTATCCCAACTCCGAATTTAACTCTCTTAAACTGGTCACTTCCAAGGTGTGCAATTATGCTCTTAATTCCATTGTGTCCGCCTGCACTTCCCTTTGGACGGAGTCTTAACCTTCCCGGTTCAAGGCTTATATCATCAAATATAACAATTAAATCATCTATATCTGCCTTGTAATAATCCATAACTTCTCTTATACACTCGCCTGAATTATTCATATAAGTCATAGGCTTTACAAGAATTACTTTATGTCCTTCTATAACACCTTTTCCTATAAGACCTTTATGTTTAGATGTGTCTACACTTATATTATATTGGTCGGCAAGTTCATCTATGCAGGCGAAACCAACATTGTGTCTTGTTCCTGCGTATTGTGCTCCTGGGTTGCCTAATCCTGCTATTATATACATATTTTGTTCCTTCCTTTGGTGGGGATTTATAATTATTTTATATTGTACAGATTTTGGGGAGGTTATTCAATGTATTATTGAATATATTATTGGGTGTATTATTAGGTGTGCTGGAAAAATAAACTGCCATCAGGTTAGTAGACTGATGGCAGTTATTTCATTAAGATACTTTTTCGTCTGGGTGTTCTATATGACCTGTGATTTCGCCGTCATAGATTTCGTATATCTCATCTGAAAGATAGTTAAGTTCTTCTGTGTCGTGGCACGCAATTATTATAAGTGAACCATTGGCTTTAAGCTCATCTAAAAGTCCCTTTATAAGTCCTGCTCCTGCCTCATCAAGTGCATTGATAGGCTCATCAAGAATAACTATATCAGGGCGTTCCATTATAGCCGCCGCAATTCCTAATCTCTGCTTCATTCCTAATGAATATTTCTTAAATGTTCTCTTATCGTCCGGGTCAAGTCCGACCTTTCTTATAGCATCTCTTATCTCATCATCACTAATACGGTTCTGGATAGATGCAAGTATCTTTAGGTTCTTAAAACCTGTATAATTGCTTATAAATGAAGGATTCTCAATTAAAATCCCTATACTTGGCGGGAATGAAATCTGCCTGCCAAGCTCCTTATCGTTAATGTATACCTTTCCTGATGTTGGAAGTATAAGCCCGCTTATAGCCCTCATAAGCATTGTCTTACCTGAACCATTCTTACCTTTAAGTCCTATAACTTTCCCGCTCTCTAGTGTCAGGTTAATATTCTTTAATACCTCAGCACTTTTGAATGACTTGCAATAATCTTCAAGTCTTACCACTGTACCCATATGCGTACCTCCTCATTACTCTTTTAAAGTTATTCACTATTATAATCATTTAACATTAAAATCACTTATAGCTTTATTTATAATAACACTTTTTAAGCTAATTGTATATACACAATGTACATGTATACACTAATAATCTGTCATTAATATATAATTATAAATTCATTTACATTACAGCTAATCGTGTGTAATATTATTATATAATGATACCAGAGTCAAAGGGTCTAAACCCGCATAAGCTTGCTCATAGGTGGGGGCTTTTGACCCCAACATCATATAATGCAGATACTAAAATATAAAAGCTATTATTCCTTAGCAAAATAACCTTTTTTACCTATAGCACACCCAACACCGAAAGAGGTATTCTATGGCTTCAAGATTTGAAATATCACAGCAGATTTATAATTCAGCCTATGCTATGCACTCTGCCCATTCACATTCATATTATGAGCTTTATTATCTTATGAATGGCTCGTGCAATATGTTTATACACGATAATACATACCGTATGGAAGCTGGCACAATATTGTTTATTCCTGATAACGTGCTTCATAAGACCACTTATCTTAATAACGCTTATCACGAACGCCTTTATATAGAATTCACTGACGATTATATAAGCGACCTTATCGACATACTAGGCTTTGAACAGTTTAAAGATACATTTTATATGCACTTCTTCTCAATACCGGATAATCACAGGCACGAATTCCTATCTATATTCAGTGTTCTGATTAACGAAAGACAGAACAGTAATGCTCTTTCACCCTGTGTATACAAGAATTACCTGCAAAATCTGTTAATACTGCTCTGCCGGTACTGTGATAACAAGCCTGCTTCCCTGCAAGCCTTGTTGATACTGTATCCATCGCAGATGTATCCGTACAAAAGGCTATGAATTATATTATGCTTAATTATAATAAAGATATTACACTTGATGAAATAGCTGATATGCTTCATCTGAACCCATCTTATTTTTCTAAAAAGTTTAAAGCTGTTAACGGATTTGGATTTAAGGAATACCTCAATACCATAAGAATTAACCATTCTGAGCAACTTCTTTTAGAAACGGATATGAGCATAACAGAGATTGCACTTGAATGCGGTTATGATAACAGCAACTATTTTGGTGATGCCTTCAAACACCTCAACCACTTATCTCCAACACAATTCCGCAAAGCAAAGGGTAATAAAGGAATATAGTGCGAGTATGCATCCCCGGCACATAAAAATAACTAACAAAGCCTCCAGTGTTATATACACCGGAGGCTTTTATTAATTATTTAATATCAAAAATGGCATTAATAATATGATGGGCTGTCCTCAATAACTATCTTAACACCATTCTCGCCAACATATCTTGAGTTAGCTTTTATAGTGCTGTTGCTTTCAACTATGCAGTTCTCAATATAAGCATTATCACCTATATAAGCATTATTCATAATTATTGAATTCTTAACAACTGCGTTATTACCAATATATATCTTCTTGAACAGCACTGAATTCTCCACTGTACCATTAACGATACAGCCACAGGATACAAGGCTGTTAGAAACATTTGCCCCATAATTATACTTAGCTGGTGGCAGATCCTCAACCTTAGAATATATATCCGGATACTGCTTGAAGAAGTAATCTCTTACATCTCTCTTTAAGAAGTCCATATTAGTCTTATAATACGAATCTACTGATGATATATTATTCCAGTATGTATCAAGCATATAGCCATATATCTTCTTGATATTTCTGTATCTTACAAGAATATCCCTTACAAAATCGTATCTGTCTTCTTCAGCAGCTTTCTCAAGAAGTTCAATAAGAAGCCTTCTTCTTACAACATAGATACCTGTTGATACTGTTGAAAGATTAGTCTCTAACGGCTTCTCATCAATATCTGTTATACGTCCCTCGTCTGTAAGTGCAACAACTCCGTATCTTCCAATATCTGCTCTGTTATCAAGCTTCTTTACGACAACTGTAACATCTGCCTTCTTCTCAATATGATATTGAAGAATCTTGTTATAATCAAGCTTATATATTCCATCACCAGAGGCTATTACAACATATGGCTCGTGGCTTGACTTTAAGAAATCTATATTCTGATACAATGAATCTGCTGTTCCTCTGTACCAGCTGCTGCTCTCAGCAGTGATAGTAGGTGTGAACACATAAAGTCCACCCTGTTTTCTACCAAAATCCCACCATTTAGATGAGCTTAAATGCTCATTAAGTGAGCGTGCATTATACTGTGTTATTACTGCAACCTTCTGGATATGCGAATTCGACATATTACTAAGTGCGAAATCTATTGCTCTGTAGCTTCCTGCAACAGGCATTGAAGCAATAGCTCTCTTATTAGTCAATTCGCGCATCATTCTGTTATTACCACCTGCTAATACTATACCTATTGCTTTCATTCAACTTCACCTGCCTTAATAATAATTCCTCCGCTTGGCAACAATCCATCTGGATAATCTTCAACAGTTGTAACACCTGATATAGCTGTGTTCTTTCCAACCTTAACTCCATCAGGAACAACTGAACACTCACCAATTGTTACAAGTCCAGAATTATATATCTTAGGAAGTTTAACATTAGGTACTTCTTCTCCTACACCAAGCTCTACGTTGTCACCTATAACAACTTCCTCTGCAATTATTGACTTATTAACGATTGTATTCTTACCAATAACAGAATTATTCATAATAATTGAATCTCTGACTACGGCACCTTCTTCGATAGTAACACCAGAACCTATTACTGAATTATATATTCTTCCATATACTTCTGTTCCATCACCAATAATACTCTTCTCTATAAATGTATTATCCGCAATATACTGTGGTGGAATTGTATCTGTTCTTGTATATATCTTCCAGAATTCTTCATAAAGATTAAATACTGGAATAATATCTATAAGTTCCATATTAGCTTCCCAATATGAGCTTAATGTTCCTACATCCTTCCAATAACTGTTATATTCGTATGCAAATATTCTCTTATTATTATTGAAGCAATATGGAATTACATGCTTACCAAAATCACATTCCTGCTGATCCTTAAGCTTAATAAGTGCGTCCTTTAATACACTCCACTTAAATATGTAGATACCCATTGAAGCAAGATTGCTCTTAGGATTAGCTGGCTTTTCTTCAAATTCTGTTATTCTGTTGTCCGAATCTGTAACAACTATACCAAATCTGCTTGCTTCCTCAATTGGAACAGGCATAGCTGCGATTGTAATATCGGCATTATTAGCCTTGTGATAATCTAACATTATCTTATAATCCATCTTGTAAATATGGTCGCCAGATAATATAAGAACATACTCTGGATTGTACTGTTCCATATATTCAAGATTCTGGTAGATAGCATTAGCAGTTCCTGTATACCATTCACTATTGGTACTCTTCTCATATGGAGGAAGAACTGTTACACCACCTACATTACGGTCCAGATCCCAAGGAATACCTATTCCTATATGGGAATTAAGACGAAGGGGACGATACTGTGTAAGGACACCTACCGTATCAATTCCTGAGTTAATACAGTTGCTTAATGGAAAGTCTATTATTCTGTACTTACCACCAAATGCTACTGCTGGTTTCGCAACCTTAGCCGTCAGAACACCGAGTCTGCTACCCTGTCCACCGGCTAACAGCATTGCTATCATTTCTTTTTTAATCATGCTACCACCTCTGATGTTTATTTTACTATCTTAAGTTGTATAAATTATATCATATATTTTCCATTAAGTAAAAATAATTTTGCATTTTTTTGATAATTTTTCGTACAATTTCTTAATCAGTATTTTTTAAGTACTTAACAACAAAACAATTTGAAAAAAAAAGCTTTTAGGCATATAATCTTACTTGAATTAGTTTAAGAAAGGAAATTCCTATGTTTACAATTGATTTTAATACTCCAATACATGTACATTTTATCGGAATCGGCGGAATAAGCATGAGCGGTCTTGCAAAGATTCTTCTTGATCGTCATTTTACCGTATCCGGTTCTGATGCACATATATCAGATTTAACAACTGAATTACAGCAGGACGGATGTATAATCTCTTATCCACAGTCTGCTGACAATATCACAGGTGACATTGACCTTGTTGTATACACAGCCGCAATCCACCCTGATAATCCTGAACTTAAAGCTGCTGTTGATGCTGGTATCCCAACACTGACAAGAGCTGAGCTTCTCGGACAGATTATGAAGAATTACCATACCGCAGTAAATGTAGCTGGTACTCACGGTAAGACTACTACAACTTCTATGATTACTGAAATTCTTCTTGCTGCTGATGCTGACCCTACAATCTCAGTAGGAGGCATACTTAACAGCATAGGCGGTAATATAAGAGTTGGACGTTCTGACCTTTTCGTTACAGAAGCCTGCGAATACACTAACAGCTTCTTATCATTTAACCCTACTATCAATATTATACTTAATGTCAAAGCTGACCACCTTGATTTCTTCAAAGACCTTGATGATATACGTCATTCGTTCAAGCTTTTACTGAAAAGCTTCCATCTGACGGAACACTTATCATCAACTCAGACATAGACAATTATGAATATTTTTATAAGGATACTGACTGTGAAGTCATAACATTTGGTTCTGACCCTGAAAAGAGTATGTATAGTGCAACAAATATCACTTACGACAAATATGGCTGCTGTTCATATACTCTTCTTATTAATAATGAAGATAGTGGAACAATTGAATTATCAGTTCCTGGTCTTCACAATGTATACAATTCACTTTCAGCTGTAGCTGCAGCCTTTAAGCTTGGCATAAGCATAGACAATATCAAGGCCGGTCTTAAGCATTTCACAGGTACTAACCGAAGATTTGAAAAGAAAGGCGAATTCAATGGTGTCACCGTAATTGATGA
>ENA-OQBD01001488-OQBD01001488.1-human-gut-metagenome-genome-assembly--contig:-NODE-1488-length-10837-cov-5.402614_pt1 | contig 10837 bp, 9 predicted proteins | sample MGYA00242742_ERZ504543 | MGnify/ENA primary metagenome ERZ504543 (study PRJEB26092, sample SAMD00036239) | human gut metagenome | host: Homo sapiens | study: EMG produced TPA metagenomics assembly of... | reverse complement strand
AAGACAAAAATTATCCTCTGGATCTGCGAATTTTGCACTATGGAACCGAGACTTAATCAATTGTGGAAGCCATTGCTGACACAATTGATGCTTTCAAAGGCTCGGTGGAATGGTTAGTGCAACTGAGCATAGCCAGAGGATAATTTTTGTCTTTTTCGTCTCTTTTACTACTACACGTATGACTCTAATTCAAGAAGTTCTCAATAATCACCCCTTCTGCTTCCTCTTCCGTCATTCCAAGAGTCCGCAGCTTGATCAACTGCTCATCATTGATTCTTCCGATCGCAGCTTCGTGGATAATAGCCGCATCCACATGCTTCGCATTGATCTCAGGAATTGAACTTACTTCTGCATGATCCATGATAATAGAATCACACTGAACATGTGCATGGCAACGGTTCTTTCCGACAGCCCTCGGATGGAAGACCTGTCTGGATTCTCCTTTTGCGACCGAACGGGATACGATCTGCGCAGAGCTGCCTTCTCCGAGCAGTTCCACCATCATATTTGAAGTAGCTTCCTGTTTTCCATGTGTCATCAGTTTTTCAATGACATAAAGCTTGGAACCGGCTTCCAGATGTACATTATTTTCACGAACCGTAGAATCGACTCCTTTGATTTGAGCAGTATCCAGCGTAAATACAGAATTTTCACCAAGATAAACTTCGGTAACAGGATTGAGTACACGGGCTCCGGTGCCTTCACCCTCTCCGTAATGCTTTTCTACATAGCGTACATTTGCATTTTTTTCCACATGGAAAGTATGAATACCATCATGGCGGCTTTCGTTACATCCGCTGTTGTGGATACCACATCCGGCAACGATGGTTACATTTGCACCTTCTGCTACATAAAAATCATTGTAAACAACGTCCGTCATTCCGCTTGCGTCAACAACAACCGGAATATGAACTTCTTCGCCGTCTGTTTTTCCATCGATGAAAATATCGATTCCCGGCTTGTCCTGTTTTTTCTTGATTTTAATATGCTCACTGTCACCGTGGCAGAGCGCGATCCCATTATGTCGTAAATTGAATGCACCGGACTGTGTAAAACCGGTATCATCGATCTGAGCTAATACTTTTTCTGTAATTTTATCCAATAAAGTCATTGTATCTTCCTCCCCTGTTATCTACATTTCAGACAGCTGTAAGAATCTGCTGTCTTCCCTAATAATTGTGGAAGGATATCCGCGGTCTGTCCGATCGAAGCAATCTTTCCGCCTTCGATTACCATGATCCGGTCAGCCATCTGGATGATTCTTTCCTGATGGGAAATAAGAATAAGACTCTGCTTTTTCTCTTTGTGCATTTTTTCAAACTGTTCGATCAACATAGAAAAACTCCAGAGATCGATTCCGGCCTCCGGTTCATCGAAAATACAGAGTTTGTGCGGCTTTGCGAGAACGGTTGCAATTTCCAGACGCTTCATTTCACCGCCGGATAAGGTTCCGTCTACTTCACGTTCAATGTATTCGTTGGCACAAAGTCCAACGGTACTTAAAAGTCTGCAACAGACATCTCTTGTCAGATCTTCTCCAGCCGCAAGTGATAAAAGCTTGCTTACCGTCATTCCTTTGAAGCGCGGTGGCTGCTGGAATGCGTAACCGATTCCGGCTTCTGCCCTGTGGTTGATATCATAATCACTGATATCGGTTCCGTCTAAGATGATCTGTCCGGCACTTGCCTGGTCAATCCCCATCAGCACTTTTGCAAGTGTGGATTTGCCACCTCCGTTCGGACCGGTGATCACCAGCATTTCCCCGTCTTCTACGTTAAAACTGATATTTTCTACGATACTTCGTTCTATTCCTTTTTCATTCACCTGGAATGTAAGATTTTTTACCTCCAGCATGAGTTCATCCCCTTTCTGTGTAAGAAACTTATATAAAGTTTGTCTGGTTAAAAAATTTATATTCATAAATTGTATGATGTAAGTATCAAAAGAATAAATTGCGTAACAATGGAGCAATCTGATTACATCATTGGATACAGAATCTTTATATATTTATGTCTATTATAAAACATATCGAAAAAGATGTCATCTTTTATTATTGAAAAGCATACCTGCAAAGCGAAATTCGCAGAATTTTCAGAAATAATTCAGAAAGACCACAGGAATTTGCTCTAGGTATCTGCATAAATTTATGTTATACTAATGGAATAGTAAGAAAGAAGAGGGTGATAATATGTCAGGATTTAAAGATGTCGTAGGACATAGCGAGATCATTCAGTATATACAGAACGCAGTTACAGAAGATAAAGTATCACATGCTTATATTCTGAACGGCGAGAAGGGATCTGGAAAGAAGATGCTTGCAGGTCTTTTTGCACAGACTCTGCAGTGCGAAAAGGGCGGAGCAGAACCGTGCTATGAGTGCCATTCGTGCAAGCAGGCAGTCAGCGGCAATCATCCGGATATTATCTGGGTAACGCATGAAAAGCCGAACAGCATCAGTGTAGATGATATCCGGGTTCAGATCAATGGGGATATTCAGGTGAAGCCTTATAATGGAAAATACAAGATCTACATTGTGCCGGATGCAGATATGATGACTGTACAGGCACAGAATGCTCTGCTGAAGACAATCGAAGAGCCACCTGCTTATGCGGTAATTCTGCTTCTTACAGAGAATGCGAACAGTCTGCTCCCAACGATCTGCTCAAGATGCGTTATGCTGAAGCTCCGCAACATTAAGGATCAGCTTGTGAAAAGGTATCTGATGGAGCAGCTTCAGGTTCCTGATTACAAGGCAGACGTGTGTACTGCATTTGCACAGGGCAATATTGGAAAAGCTGCTATGCTGGCAGGCTCTGAGCATTTTAATGAAATTAAAGATGAGGCAGTTCGTCTGCTGAAGAATATCGATACCATGGAACTCGGTGATCTGGTGGAAGCTGTGAAACGGATTTCCGCTTACAAGATTGAGATCACAGATTATCTGGACATCCTTATGATCTGGTATCGTGATGTTCTGATCTATAAAGCAACAATGAATATCGACAGACTGATTTTCGGTGAAGAGATCGACAGTATCAGGGAGCGTGCGAAAAAGAGCTCTTATGAAGGAATTGAGACAATTCTGGAAGCACTTGAGAAAGCAAAGGCGAGACTGCGCGCCAATGTCAACTTTGATCTTGTCATGGAACTTCTTCTGTTGACAATAAAGGAGAACTAGGGAATGACAAAAGTAATTGGAGTCCGTTTTCGGACTGCAGGAAAGATCTATTTTTTCTCACCGGGCAAATTTGAGGTGAAGCGTGGCGATCAGGTAATTGTAGAGACCGCGAGAGGAGTAGAATTCGGTAACGTTGTGATGGGACCGAAGGAAGTGAAGGATGAAGAGATCACCCAGCCTCTTAAGACAGTGATCCGCCTGGCGACAGAGGATGACCGCCGTGTAGAAGAAAAGAATCGCAAAAAAGAAAAAGAAGCATTTCAGATTTGTCTGGAAAAGATCCACAAGCATGGGCTGGAGATGAAGCTAATCGATGCAGAATATACCTTTGACAACAATAAAGTGCTGTTTTACTTTACCGCAGACGGAAGAATTGATTTCCGTGAACTGGTAAAGGATCTGGCAGCGGTATTCCGTACCAGGATCGAACTTCGCCAGATCGGTGTAAGAGATGAGACGAAGATCCGCGGAGGAATCGGGATCTGCGGACGAGAGCTTTGCTGCCACACCTATCTGTCTGAGTTTGCACCGGTTTCGATCAAGATGGCAAAAGAACAGAATCTGTCGCTGAATCCGACTAAGATTTCAGGTGTATGTGGCAGACTGATGTGCTGTCTGACAAATGAGGAAGAAACATACGAGGAACTCAACAATAATCTTCCATCTGCGGGTGAGTCAGTGACAACTCCGGAAGGACTGAAAGGTGAAGTACAGTCATTAAGCGTACTGCGTCAGCTTGTCAGGGTTATTGTAACTCTGGACAATGATGAGAAAGAAATCCGTGAATATCCGGTAGCTGACCTGAAGTTCAAACCGCGCCGCCGGAAAAAGGATGTGAAGCTTTCCAAACAGGAAATGAAAGAGCTTGCAGCTCTGGAGAAAGGTGAAGGAGCGTCAAAGTTAGATGACAAATAATCTTAAGCCGGGAGAACGGCTCGATGATTTACAGATAAAAGGCTATGAGATCATCCAGAGCCCGGGGCGGTTCTGCTTCGGAATGGATGCAGTGCTTTTAAGTGCCTTTGCCAAAGTAAAAGCGGGAGAATGCGTTCTTGATCTTGGAACAGGAACGGGAATTCTCCCGATTCTTTTGGCCGCAAAGACAAAAGGAAAGCATTTTACAGGGCTGGAGATCCAGGAAGAGAGCGCAGATATGGCGCGCCGGAGCGTCCGGCACAACCAGCTTGAGGAGCAGATCGACATTGTGACGGGAGATATCAAAAAAGCGTCACAGATATTTGGACACGGTTCCATGGATGTGATCACAACGAATCCGCCGTATATGATCGGTGGGCATGGGTTTGCCAATCCGGAGAGTGCCAAGGCGATCGCAAGGCATGAAGTCCTTTGTACATTGGATGATATTATCCGGGAAAGTGCGCGGACTTTAAAAGCCGGAGGCAGATTTTACATGGTACACAGACCGTTCCGGCTTGCCGAGATCCTGACGGCAATGTGCGAGGCGAAGCTGGAGCCGAAGCGGATGCGCCTGGTGTATCCATATGTGGATAAGGAGCCAAACATGGTTTTGATAGAGGGAATCCGTGGCGCGAAATCGCGGATGACCGTGGAGCCGCCGCTGATCGTTTATGAGAAAGATGGCAGTTATACACGGGAAATCCTGGAACATTACGGAATGACAGGGACTGGAAAGGAGTAACTATGGCAGGAACATTATATTTGTGCGCAACGCCGATCGGCAATCTGGAGGATATGACGTTCCGGGTGATCCGGACGCTGAAAGAGGTTGACCTGATTGCAGCGGAAGATACCAGGAACAGTATTAAACTGCTGAACCATTTTGAAATCAAAACACCGATGACCAGTTATCATGAATATAATAAGATAGACAAAGGACATGCTCTGGTGGAGAAACTTCTTGCAGGGATGAATATTGCGCTGATCACCGATGCCGGCACACCGGGAATTTCAGATCCGGGTGAGGAACTGGTGAAAATGTGCTATGAAGCCGGAATTACGGTCACTTCCCTTCCGGGAGCCGCTGCATGTATTACAGCACTGACACTTTCCGGACTTTCCACCAGAAGATTTGCATTTGAAGCATTTCTTCCAACGGACAAAAAGGAAAGACAGGCAGTCCTGGGTGAGCTTGTAGATGAGACAAGAACGATGATCGTTTACGAAGCACCGCACCGTCTGGTGAGAACCTTGAGAGAGCTTGGAGAAGTTCTTGGTGGGGACAGACATCTGACTGTGTGCCGGGAACTTACAAAAAAGCATGAGACTGCATTTCGCACCACATTTGCGGAAGCGATTTCCTATTACGAGAGCAACGATCCGAAGGGGGAGTGTGTGCTTGTGATCGAGGGGAAGAGCCGGGAGAGCATTTTACAGGAGGAGCGCGCAAAATGGGAAGAAATGACGGTTCGGGAACATATGGATTACTATATGAACCAGGGAATCGATAAGAAAGAAGCCATGAAAAAGGTGGCAAAAGACCGCGGAGTCGGAAAGAGGGACATTTATAAAGAACTGCTGTAAGGCTTTCGTCAATTTGTACACCTTCTTAAAAAATCTTTGTTCAACCCGGTCATAGACCGACGATGTAAAAACAGATATACTTTATTTCAGAAACAAGAACAGCGACAGTGTGTAAGAATCGCACAAAGATTTAGGAGGAAAAATAAATGGCAAGCTTATCATTAAAGCATATTAACAAAACATATCCGAACGGATTTGAAGCAGTTAAAGATTTCAACCTTGAAATTGAAGATAAAGAATTTATCATTTTTGTAGGACCATCTGGATGTGGTAAATCTACCACACTTCGTATGGTCGCAGGTCTGGAAGAGATCACAAGCGGTGAACTCAAGATCGGTGACAAAGTGGTAAATGATGTAGAACCAAAAGACAGAGATATCGCGATGGTATTCCAGAACTATGCTCTGTACCCACATATGACTGTATATGATAACATGGCATTCGGACTTAAATTAAGAAAAGTTCCGAAACCGGAGATTGATAAGATGGTTCGTGAAGCAGCTAAGATCCTTGACCTTGAACCACTGCTTGACCGTAAACCAAAAGCTCTTTCAGGTGGACAGAGACAGCGTGTTGCTATGGGACGTGCAATCGTTCGTAACCCGAAGGTATTCCTTATGGATGAACCACTTTCCAACCTGGATGCTAAACTTCGTGGACAGATGCGTATCGAGATTTCCAAACTTCATCAGAGACTTGGTACAACAATCATCTACGTAACACATGACCAGACAGAAGCTATGACACTGGGAACCAGAATCGTAGTTATGAACGCAGGTGTTGTTCAGCAGGTAGATACACCACAGGTACTTTATGATACCCCATGCAACCTCTTCGTTGCAGGATTCATCGGATCACCACAGATGAACTTCCTTGATGCTGTATGCCAGAAGAAGGGTGACAAAGTTGTCCTCAAAGTTGGACCGGCTGATATTGAACTTCCACCGGCAAAAGCAAAGAAACTTATCGATGGAGGATATGAAGGAAAGACTGTTGTCCTTGGAATCCGTCCGGAAGATGTACATGATGAGCAGATGTTTATCACATCTTCACCGAATACAGTTATTCAGGCTAAGATCCGTGTATATGAAATGCTTGGTGCTGAAGTTTATCTCCACTTCGATTATGAAGGAGCTACAATGACAGCCCGTGTTGATCCTAGAACAACAGCAAGAACAGGGGATACAGTTACATTTGCATTCGATGCTGAAAAGATCCATGTGTTCGACAAAGAGACAGAAAAGACAATTACAAACTAAGATGTGAAATTATTTGCCGGAGTTTCCGATTTTGGAGACTCCGGTTAAAATTTTCTTGACAATCGGGCTATTCGTGGTATATAGTTACGTTAATAAAGGGGAGTAACCTACGCAAGGGAATCCGCGTTTGTGGTGTCGTCAGTACGGTGGAAGCATCCGGTACCACAAGAAAATGGTGAGACTTTTATTGCATTTTTTGTTGTGCAATAAGGGTTTCTTTTTTTGTACATTTTTATCGAAAGAGAGCTTCGTTGCATAAGAAATTCAGGAATGTGAATACTCAGAAACAGGAGGCGGAAAGGATGAAAGAAATTTATCAGTCATCGGTAAAAGAAGTGCTTGGACAGATGGGAAGCAGAGAAGAGGGACTCACGATAAAAGAAGTGGAAAAGTCCCGTGAAAAATGTGGATGGAATGAGCTCGCGGAGGGAAAGAAAAAAAGTGTGCTGCAGATTTTTTTGGAGCAGTACAAGGATTTCCTGGTGATTATCCTGATTGCATCGGCGATTATTTCAGGAATTTTAGGAGACGCAGAAAGTGCGGCAGTTATTGTGATCGTCATTACAATGAATGCGATTTTGGGAACCGTGCAGACGGTAAAAGCAGAGCAGTCGCTTCAGAGCCTGAAAAAGCTTTCAGGACCGGAGGCGAAGGTTCTCAGGAATGGTACGGTGACACCGATTCCGGCAAGAGAACTGGTAGTTGGAGATGTGATCCTTCTGGAAGCCGGGGATTATGTTCCGGCAGACGGACGACTGATCGAGAACGCAAGTCTGAAGATCGATGAAAGTGCACTGACCGGGGAAAGTCTTGCAGTTGAGAAGAGCCTGGATGAAATCGAAGAGGAAGTGCCGCTTGGTGACCGGAACAATATGTTATTTTCGGGAAGCTTTGTTACTTACGGACGTGGAAGAGCCGTTGTGACAAGTGTAGGTATGCAGACAGAAGTCGGAAAGATTGCCGGACTTTTGAAAGCAACATCTGAAAAGCAGACTCCGCTTCAGGTGAATCTGGAAGAGTTCGGAAAGAAGCTTTCGGTTCTGATCCTGGTATTTTGCGGAATCTTATTTGGAATCAGTGTATTTCGTGGAGAAAATATCGGAAGCGCGTTTATGTTTGCAGTAGCACTTGCGGTTGCAGCAATCCCGGAGGCATTAAGTTCAATTGTAACAATCGTCCTTTCTTTCGGAACGCAGAAGATGGCCAAGGAGCATGCAATCATTCGAAAACTGCAGGCGGTAGAAGGTCTTGGAAGTGTCTCCGTGATCTGTTCGGATAAAACCGGAACTCTCACGCAGAATAAGATGACTGTTGAAGATTATTATATAGAAGGCAGAAGAATCCGGGCAGATGAGATCGATATGGCAGATCCGGCACAGAGATTTCTGCTTGATTGCAGCATTTTATGTAACGATTCTACCAATGAAAATGGAGTGGAAATCGGAGATCCGACAGAGACAGCGCTGATCAATCTGGGAAGCCGCTATGGAGTGGAAGCTGCAGAAGTAAGAGAAAGTTATCCAAGAGAAGATGAGATTCCATTTGACAGTGACCGGAAAATGATGTCGACGCTTCACCGGATAGACGGCGAAAACCGGATGATCGTCAAAGGTGCGGTTGACCGTCTCCTGGATCTGACAGACCGGATTTGGACAGAAAATGGAATACGGGAGATTACAAAAGAAGATAAAGAAAAGATTCAGAGCCAGAATCAGGAATTTTCAATGGAAGGTCTTCGAGTGCTGGCATTTACCTTCCGGGAGATTCCGGAAGAACATCTGCTGACCGCAGAGGATGAGGACCATCTGGTATTTCTCGGAATGATCGCAATGATGGATCCGCCGAGGGAAGAGTCAAAAGCTGCAGTAGAAGAATGTATCAAAGCAGGCATCCGTCCGGTGATGATCACGGGAGACCATAAGATCACGGCAGCAGCGATCGCAAAACGGATCGGCATTTTAAAGGATTTATCCGAAGCCTGTGAGGGCGCGGAGATTGAAAATATGAGTGACGAGGAGTTGCGGGAATTTGTCCCGAAGATTTCTGTCTATGCAAGGGTTTCGCCGGAACATAAGATCCGGATCGTCCGTGCATGGCAGGAGCGCGGAAATATTGTATCGATGACCGGCGACGGTGTCAACGATGCACCGGCTCTTAAGCAGGCAGATATAGGTGTTGCAATGGGAGTAACCGGAACAGAAGTTGCCAAAGATGCAGCGGCGATGGTACTTACAGACGATAATTTTGCCACAATTGTAAAAGCAGTGGAAAACGGACGAAACTTATACCGTAATATCAAGTATGCGATCCAGTTTCTGTTATCGGGAAACTTCGGTGCAATTCTCGCTGTTTTATATGCATCAATCGCAGGACTTCCGGTTCCGTTTGCACCGGTTCATCTGCTTTTTATCAACCTGCTGACTGATAGTCTCCCGGCAATTGCACTGGGAGTAGAACCGCATACCAGTGATGTGATGAATGAGAAGCCAAGACCGGCAGATGAGTCGATCCTGACAAAAGATTTCCTGTCAAAGATTGGTCTGGAAGGACTGGTGATCGGTGTAATGACGATGATCAGTTTCCTGACAGGATATCATCAGGACGGTGCACTTCTTGGAAGTACTTATGCATTTGGAACACTCTGTCTTGCACGGCTGTTTCACGGATATAACTGTAAATCAGATCATCCGGTGATTTTTACCAAACGGTTTTTCAATAATAAATGGATGCAGGGCGCATTTGCACTGGGAGCAATTCTGATCACGGCTGTACTTACAATTCCGGGGCTGCATCAGGTGTTCAAAGTAGAAACATTGAACTTTGAACAGCTCGGGACTGTCTATCTGTATGCATTTGCCTGTTTTCCGATCATACAGCTTCTGAAGTGGGTACGTGGAAAATTATCTGAGTAACAAGAAAGGGAAAATCTTACTGGCTGTAAGGGGATTAACCATAAATATGTTGTAGTAGAATGGAGAAAATAGTGGATTTTAGTAAATTATCTATAAAAAAAATCCGGGAATTGATCGTATTTACAGCGCTGATCGTAGTTGCATTGTGGAAATTTGATGTGGTTCTTGGCGTGATCAAGGCGGTATGGGGGATTATTTTTCCCTTCGCTCTTGGCGGTGCGATCGCGTTTGTGATCAATGTTCCGATGAGCTTTCTGGAGAAAAAATTATTTGGAAAGGCAAAAGAGAAAGGAAGTAAGGCGGCAGGAAAGCTTGCAAGACCGATCAGTCTTCTTCTTACGATTGTATTGGTAGTGGGGGTGATTGTGCTTGTTATGTTCGGTCTGATTCCGCAGCTTACGGCAACAATTGGAAGTCTGATGAACAGTATTGCAGAATTTATTCCGCAGATGCAGAGTTGGGTACGGGAATTTACACACAATAACCGGGAAATCATGGATCTTGTGAACCAGGTGGAGTTCAATCCGAATAAGGCAATCCAGTGGGGGATGAGTATTCTCGGAAATGGTGCGGGAAATTTTATGAATACAACGATGACAGCAGTTGGCTCCATCGTCAGTGGAGTTACTACATTTTTTTATTGCCTTTTCCTTTGCCTGCTATATTCTTTTTCAGAAAGAAAAACTGCATGTGCAGGTGAGAAAAGTGTTTTTCGCGTTTATTCCAAAACGAAAAGCAGAAGTGATTCTTGAAGTCTGTTCCCTGACCTACCGTACCTTCGCAAACTTCCTTACCGGACAGTGCCTGGAAGCAGTCATCCTCGGAAGTATGTTTGTAATTACATTAAGTATACTGAAAAAAAATAATAGGTCAGATCCTCAGCTATCTCACCTGTTTTAAGCTCACACTGACCTGAATACGGTTCCTTTAAGCCCATATCCTTTATAACTGTGAGTATTCCAAGATCAAGCGCTCCGCCCACATCG
>ENA-OQBD01001486-OQBD01001486.1-human-gut-metagenome-genome-assembly--contig:-NODE-1486-length-10852-cov-2.614359_pt1 | contig 10852 bp, 15 predicted proteins | sample MGYA00242742_ERZ504543 | MGnify/ENA primary metagenome ERZ504543 (study PRJEB26092, sample SAMD00036239) | human gut metagenome | host: Homo sapiens | study: EMG produced TPA metagenomics assembly of... | reverse complement strand
GGTGGTCAGTAGGCTCGTCGAGGATCAGTACGTTGGCACCGGAGATCATCATCTTGGATAACAGACAGCGTACCTTTTCCCCACCGGAAAGAACTTTAACCTTCTTTACACCGTCGTCGCCGGCGAAAAGCATTCTTCCAAGGAAACCTCGTACATAGGTAACATCCTTTTCTTCCGAATACTGAGTCAGCCATTCTACGATGGTATCGTCATTGTCAAATTCTTTTCCGCTGTCTTTCGGAAAATATGCCTGTGTAGTGGTGATTCCCCATTTATAAGTACCTTCATCCGGCTCCATTTCTCCGATCAGGATCTGGAAGAGAACAGTTTTGGCAAATTCATTTCCACCGACAAATGCAACTTTGTCGTCCCGGTTCAGTGTGAAGGAAAGATTGTCCAGGATTTTTTCCCCGTTGATGGTTTTGGATAAGCCTTCGACCATCAGAACTTCATTACCGATCTCGCGGTTCGGTTTGAAATCGATGTAAGGGTATTTACGGCTGGATGGGCGGATCTCATCAAGCTGGATCTTTTCCAGAGCGCGCTTACGGGAAGTTGCCTGACGGGACTTGGACGCATTGGCACTGAACCGGGAAATAAAGTCCTGTAATTCCTTGATCTTTTCTTCTTTTTTCTTGTTGGCTTCTTTCATCTGACGGATCAGCAGCTGGCTGGATTCGTACCAGAAGTCGTAATTACCGGCGTAGAGCTGGATTTTACCGTAATCGATATCGGCAATCTGTGTGCAGACCTTATTCAGGAAATAACGGTCATGGGAAACAACAATAACGGTATTGTCAAAGTTGATCAGGAATTCTTCCAGCCATGCGATCGCATCCAGATCCAGGTGGTTGGTAGGCTCATCCAGAAGAAGAATATCCGGATTACCAAAAAGTGCCTGTGCAAGAAGGACTTTGACCTTCTGTGCACCGGTCAGCTCGCTCATCATATTGTAGTGAAGCTCTGTCTCAATTCCAAGTCCGTTCAGAAGAGATGCGGCATCAGATTCTGCTTCCCATCCGTTCAGGGTTGCAAATTCTGCTTCCAGTTCACTTGCCTTGATCCCGTCCTCGTCTGTGAAATCTTCTTTGGCATAGATCACTTCTTTTTCCTTCATGATCTCGTAAAGACGGGCATTTCCCATGATTACGGTATCGAGAACCGGATACTGGTCGTATTTGAAGTGGTCCTGCTGTAAGAAAGAAAGACGCTCACCTGGTGTGAGGATAACTTCTCCGCTAGTCGGCTCAAGCTGTCCGGAAAGGATCTTAGAAATGTAGATTTTCCGGCTCGTTCGCTCCGATCAGACCGTAGCAGTTGCCCTCTGTAAATTTGATATTTACATCTTCAAACAAGGCTTTCTTCCCTACGCGGAGGGTGATATTACTTGTACTAATCATAAAAATTCTCCTTATTCAAATAATCATCGTTTCAATTTTTGCATTACGTTCACTATGGTAACATGACTGCTGAATTTTCGCAAGAGAATAAGCATTAACATAAGGAAGAATTTGTGGTATACTTATAAATCATACACGAAATATACATCATGGGATGACGAAAGGAGCGAGTGTTTTGACAGAAGCAGGACTGGTACTGGAAGGTGGTGCAACAAGAGGTGTATTCACTTCCGGCGCACTGGATTATTTGATGGAAAATGATCTGTATTTTTCTTATGTGGTCGGCGTATCGGCAGGTTCCTGTAATGCGGTCGATTATGTCTCAAAGCAGATTGGCAGGACGAGGGACTGTATGATCCACAGAGGAAAGGAATACAGCTATTATTACGGACTTAAAGATTTTGTAAAAGAAAGAAGTCTTCTGGATATGGATATGGTATTCAATAAATATCCGAATGAACTCTTTCCGTTTGATTTTGATACTTATTTTTCAAATGATATGACCTGTGAGATCGTGACAACCAATTGTCTTACGGGAAATGCCGAATATATGACCGAAGAGAGCGACAGAGACCGGCTGATGAAGATCTGCCGCGCCAGCAGCAGTATGCCCTTGGTATGTCCAATTGTAAATGTAGACGGGATTCCGTATCTGGATGGTGGACTTGCCGATTCCATTCCGGTAAAGCATGTGCAGGAAAAGGGACTGAAAAAAATAGTTCTCATTTTGACGAGACCGGAAGGCTACCGCAAAAAACCAACTTCCAAAGCGGTCGGCAAGTTATACCGGAAGATGTACAGCAAATATCCGGCACTTGTCCGCACCTGTATCCGAAGACCGGTGATGTATAACCGGACAGAAGAATACATAGAAAAGCTGGAAAAAGAAGGAAAGATCTTCGTCCTTCGCCCGGAAATGAAGCCGGTATCCAGACTGGAAAAAGATTATGATAAGCTGATGGCTTTCTACGATCATGGCTATGAAATGATGAAAAGAGAGCTTCCGAGACTTGCGGCTTATCTGGAAAAATAAGGAGGTGTGCAATATGCATCTGTACGAACATCAGATTGCGACAAACGCATCACAGCAAATGACAAAGGTAACAGGAATGATAAGGGAAGACATTGAAAAAAGCGGTGTGAGAGAAGGGATTGCTGTGATCTTCTCGCCACACACGACAGCCGGATTTACGATCAATGAAAATGCAGATCCGGATGTGGTGCATGATATGCTGTGTGGTTTTGAAAAAGTATTTCCGACAGAACAGTTCTTTTACCAGCATGCAGAAGGAAATTCGCATGCACATATGAAGACGACGATGGTCGGACCGTCACAGACGCTGATCATCCATGATGGAGAGATCGTCTTTGGCATCTGGCAAGATCTGTATTTCTGTGAGTTTGACGGACCAAGAAACCGTACCTTTTATGTGAAGATCATCGAAGGATAGATTAACGGAATTGTACATCCGTCAGGGTGAATGCATTGCGAAGGACAGGCAGGAGCTGCTGATTCTACACCAGTGAGAGTCAGCGTAGTTCCGTCTGTCGTTTTTTTCTTTTCCAGCTGTGAGAATGGTACCGGCAAGAAGCTGCGGCATATGCCGGAGAAAACTATTTGCAGTCAGCTGAATCTGTATCAGTTGGTCTTCGCAGTTAATTTTAATCGTTTCTACAGTGCGCACTGTACTTTTTCTGGTACGTCCGTTTGAAAATGCGGCAAAGTCATGCGTACCGGTAAGAAGCTGCGCTGCCTGCTGCATGGATTCCAGGTCAAGAGACTCGTTTACAACACAGGTGTAAGGACGGGAAAATAATGCTGCGGCAGAATCTGTGGCGATCCTGCAGGTATAGGTACAGCTTTTTACCGCGAGAGAAGCCACAAAACGTTCATCTGCGATTTCTAGCGAGGTGACTGCAATATCCGCCGGAAGAGCTGCGTTTAATTTCATTTTTAACAGTTCTGTATTGCCTGAAAAAGATTCTTTTTCTAATTGAAAACTTACAATCTGATGTGCTGCGTGAACACCCGGTTCCGTCTTTACGGCAGCAAAAAGCTGTGTGGACTGTCCGGTTACATCCCTGATCGCCAGTGCAAGCTTTGAATCGATACTGGCGCTTTTTTTCTTTGTGGAAAAGCCCGGATAGCGGGTTCCATCGTATTCTATGGTAAGTTTGATCGTTGTCATAAGCTCCTCCTGAAGTGCATTTCTGCCGTTCATTATAGCATTGATTGTCGGGCAAGGCAATTTTATTGCCTTCCGGACCTTGGTGGCTGTTTCCCTGCCTGTATTGTCCGGATCATCTGCACCATCTGGTCGATCTGTGCCTGCTCCTGTTTGCTTTTCCCTTCTTTGATCACTGATAGGATCAGCGAAATCTCATCAGGGGTAAACCGGATTCCCCGTTTATTCGCGCCGGTGATCAGCGACATCATCACCGGGACCAGCGCTTTCCCGTTCTTGCCACCGGCTTTCATCGCCGCTGTCCGGATCAACTCCTGTTTCAGCGGATCCAGATTCGCAAGATCCGGATGCTCCATCCATTCGTTCATTTTCATCCATCCTTTCTGTCTGAAATCCACTCATCATATCCGTCATATCCTGTGCTGCCTGAAATCCATTCATCATATCTGCCATATTTGCAGGATCTCCAAAGTCCATCTCTTTCATCATTTCCATCATTTGCCATATTCCGGAAAAGGAATCGAACATTTCTCTTTTTTCAGGAGAAAGATAGGGTACAACTGCTTCAAACATGCTGCCCGGATCTTTCTCCTGCTTTCGTAGCCGCCCTCTGCGATTATGATAATAAGGAGGTTGGAAACAGTAAAAGGCATTCATAAGTTCCGTAAGTTTCACATAAATGCCAGCTATACGCTGAACGTGATCGGGCAGATAGGGAAGAATGATTTTGACAAGTTGCAGAAAATCATTCGTGAGAGACTCGTCAAATGGCGTCATGACAAGGGGCGGTTTCTTTTCCATATGTCCTCCACGGTTCAGCGTTATAAATATATATGTAAAGAAGACGGAAAATATGAGATCTACATATAATAAAGCAAAGGAAGAACTAATGGAAGGATTTTATTAAATGAGCAGCCGGATTATTATTGATGGGAATGCGATCTACGAAGTGGATGAAGAATGTTTGCGAAAGAAAAAGGAAAAAGGAGCAGGAAGAGGAACACGAAAAAGCAACAGGAGAAGCGCAAAAACAAAACATAAAAAAGGCGGGGATATAATTTGCCCCGCCTCTGGTCTGTCTGAACGAATAAGATCTGAGTTTCGTAACTAGCAGCCGCATCCGCCGTTGCCACAGCCGTTTCCACATCCGCATCCATTACCGCATCCGTTGCCGAATCCGTTACCGAATCCGCCACAGCAGCAGAGAAGAAGGATGATCCACAGGCAGCTGTCATTTCCACATCCACATCCGTCGCCATTGCGTCCCCATCCACCACAGCAGCAGAGGAGAAGAATGATCCATACGCAGGAAGACATTCCGCAGCCACATCCACAGTTATCCATAGAATTTCCACATCCGCAGTTTGTTGCACTTAATTCACTCATATTTGATAGCCTCCAGTAAGGTTTCTTTACACTTCATCATATGTAAGGAGGCATGTCAGTGTTTCAAAAAAGTTCCGAAGAAATTAGCATCTGATTTCAGAAAGAATATTCTAATAGAAAAAGGATATTTTTGAATATGAAAGATTTGAAACGGAAAATCCACTACTGGTGTTCGGATACAATGCGAAACAAAATCACTGGAAAGGGCGTCGTTTGTGCCGTTCTGGATACAGGGATCACACAGCACCCGGATCTTGTCGGCCGCATCGTGGGATGGAAGGACTGTGTACAGGGGAAGAAAACCATATATGATGACAACGGACACGGAACCCATGTGGCAGGAATTCTTGCCGGAAATGGAAAAAGCGGAAGAGACCTGTACAGCGGAATGGCACCGGAGGCGCAGATCTTTGCTGTCAAGGTGCTGAATCAGAGGGGTGGTGGAAAAATCCGGGATGTGATAAACGGGATCCGGTACGTGTTGTTAAAACAAAAGGAAATGAAGATCCGGATCGTCAATATTTCGATTGGAACTCTTCCTCATAAGAAGGATCCGGAAGATGAATTGTTGCTGTTCTGGGTAGAACGGCTCTGGGATGCTGGTCTGGTAGTCGTGACGGCGGCAGGAAACAAAGGGCCAAAGGAAGGGAGTGTAACGATACCTGGAAACAGCCGGAAGGTGATCACAGTTGGGGCGGATGAAGAACTGGGAAAGAAGTATTCTGGCTGTGGGCCGACCGGAGATTGTATTAAAAACCGGATCTTGTCGTGCCGGGGAACCGGATCTATTCCTGCAATTACCTGTATCCGGTACGGAGCCCTTATGCCTATATTCCGAAAACCGGGACTTCTATGGCAACTCCGGTAGTGTCCGGGGCAGCGGCTCTGGTTTTGCAGAAATACCCGGATATGTGTAATCTGGAACTTAAATACAGACTGTGGAATTCCTGTGAAAAGGGCAGGTATTATGACCAGAGACAGGGACATGGGAACCATGCATGTAGAAAAACTTCTTGAATGTCAAGAAAAAATACTTGACACCAATGAAAATCTGTTATATGATAGCACAGGTGATAAGTGATGGACGAGATTTTAAAGCAGACATTGTTATATGATTTTTATGGTGAGCTTTTGACAAAACATCAGAAAGAGATTTATGAACAGGCGGTTCTTGAAGATTATTCGCTCAGCGAGATCGCAAGAGATGCGGGGATCAGCAGACAGGGTGTTCATGATATGATCCGGCGCTGTAACAAGAGTCTGGAGGATTATGAAGCGAAGCTGCATTTGGTGGAGAAGTTCATGTCATGTGTAAAAAAAAAGTCCATGAGATCGATCTGCTTCTTGAGAATTATGAAGAACAGGACGAAAAAGAACTGATAAAGAAAGTGGAAAAAGCTTTCAGGAGAGATCATAGAGGAGTTATAACATGGCATTTGACAGTTTGACAGAAAAAACTTCAGAACGTATTCAAGAATTTAAGAAGCAAGGGACGACTTACAGAAGATGATGTAAAAGCGGCTCTGCGTGAAGTTAAGATGGCTCTTCTGGAGGCAGATGTTAACTTCAAAGTTGTCAAAAATTTTGTAAAAAGTGTGCAGGAGCGTGCAGTCGGACAGGATGTGATGAGCGGACTGAATCCGGGACAGATGGTGATCAAGATCGTGAATGACGAGCTGGTGAATCTGATGGGTTCTGAGACAACGGAGATTAAATTCCAGCCGGGAAGCCAGAAGACGGTCATTATGATGATGGGTCTTCAGGGAGCAGGTAAAACAACGACCACAGCAAAGCTTGCAGGAAAGTTCAAGCTGAAAGGTAAGAAGCCTCTTCTGGTAGCATGTGATGTCTACAGACCTGCAGCTATTAAACAGTTGCAGATCAACGGAGAGAAGCAAGGTGTGGAAGTGTTCTCCATGGGAGATAACCAGAAGCCGGCAAATATCGCTAAAGCAGCACTGGAGCATGCTGAAAAGAATGGCAACAATGTGATTATTCTGGATACTGCAGGACGTCTTCATATTGATGAAGAGATGATGGAAGAACTGCAGGAGATTAAGAACACGGTCGAGGTTCATCAGAGTATTCTCGTTGTCGATGCAATGACCGGTCAGGACGCCGTGAATGTTGCAGAGAACTTTAATGAGAAGATTGGTATAGATGGAGTAATCGTCACAAAGCTTGACGGCGATACCAGAGGTGGTGCGGCACTTTCAATCAAGGCAGTCACCGGATGCCCGATCCTTTATGTGGGTATGGGTGAGAAATTATCAGATCTGGAGCAGTTTTATCCGGATCGTATGGCTTCCAGAATCCTTGGTATGGGGGATGTACTCAGCCTGATCGAGAAAGCCGGCGAAGAGATCGACGAAGAACAGGCACGTAAGATGACAGAAAAACTCAAAAAGTCGCAGTTTGATTTTGAGGACTATCTGGAAAGTATGAAACAGATGCGCAAGATGGGCGGTCTTGGAAGTATCATGAATATGCTTCCCGGACTTGGCGGCATGGGTGGTCTTGGTAAAGGCAAGATGCCCGATATTGATGCGGATGATGCGGAACAGAAGATGGCAAGAGTCGAAGCAATCATTTATTCCATGACGATCAAGGAACGTCAGAATCCGGACATCATCACTCCGCAGAGAAAGCGAAGAATCGCAGCAGGAGCCGGAGTTGACATTTCGGAAGTCAACAAGATGATGAAGCAGTTCGAGCAGATGCGCAAGATGATGAAGTCTTTCCCGGGAATGATGGGCGGGAAAGGTAAAAAAGGCAAGTTCAAGATGCCTTTCTAAAGGAGATATATTCCGCAGACCATGCGTGATATATAGATAAACTATTATAAATACAAATTGTTTTATGGAGGAAAGTAAAATGGCAGTAAAAATCAGATTAAGAAGAATGGGACAGAAGAAAGCTCCTTTCTATAGAATCGTTGTTTCTGATTCTAGATCACCAAGAGACGGAAAATTCATCGAAGAAATCGGAACATACGATCCAACTCAGGATCCTAGCGTATTCAAAGTAGATGAAGAAGCAGCTAAGAAATGGTTAAACAACGGTGCTCAGCCTACAGAAGTAGTTGGAAAAATCTTTAAGGCAGCAGGTATTGAAAAATAGGTTGCTTCGCGGAGGTGCGAGTGATGAAAAATTTAGTAGAAGTAATTACGAAAGCACTTGTGGACAATCCTGAAGGCGTCGTGGTTACGGAAAAACAGGAAGGCAAGACTACCGTGATCGAAGTACATGTCGCAGATAATGATATGGGAAAGGTGATCGGTAAGCAAGGCCGAATTGCGAAAGCAATCCGTTCCGTTGTAAAGGCAGCCGCGGCCAAAGAAGACAAAAAAGTCGTGGTTGAAATTATGCAATAGCATAAAAATAAAACGCAGGTAAATTTATTTTTATCTGCGTTTTTTATCATACCTTAGTATGCAAGTGAAGCTGCCAATGACAGATTCACTGTATCTGGGGATGGAGAAAAAGTCGCTTCAAAAGACTAAAACAGACTTTTTCGGTGTAAAGTTTATCTTATGCTAAGAAAGGACAAAGTATGCAACAAAATGATTACCTGCAAGTTGGCGTGATCACATCTACCCACGGAATCAAAGGTGAAGTTAAAGTATTTCCGACAACGGATGATCCAAATCGCTTCCGTGCTCTGAAAGATGTGGTTCTTGATACAGGAAAAGAACAGATTCCCCTTGAAATTGAAGGTGTAAAATTTTTTAAACAGTATGTGATTCTGAAGTTCAAAGGGATCGATAACATAAATGATATTGAAAAATACAGAAAGATGCCGCTTCTTGTATCTCGTGAGAATGCCGTGGAACTGGAAGAGGATGAGTATTACATGGCAGATATCATCGGCATGGATGTCTACACTGAGGACGGTGAAAAATTCGGTGTCCTGGAAGATATTATGGAAACCGGTGCAAATGATGTCTATGTGGTATCGACAGAGGCGCACACAGAGGTGCTTCTTCCGGCAATCCATGACTGTATTCTGGATGTAGATACTGAGAATAGGAAAATGACTGTTCATTTGATGGACGGACTGATTTAAGCGACAGAATAGTAGGAGAACAATATGAGATTTGATATCATGACGCTTTTTCCGGAGATGGTGATGAACGGTCTGGAAACCAGTATTATCGGAAGAGCCGTGAAGAATAAAATTCTTGAGATTGAAGCCTGGAATATCCGGGACTACGCATTTAACAAGCACAGCAGTGTGGATGATTATCCGTATGGCGGCGGCGCAGGAATGCTGATGCAGGCAGAGCCGGTTTACCAGACCTATCTTGCCATTCAGGAAAAAGCAGCCCTCCCGGAAGGAAAGAGACCACGTGTGATTTATCTTTCCCCGCAGGGGAAGCCGTTTAACCAGAAGATGGCAGAAGATTTTGCGAAAGAAGACGAACTGGTGCTTTTGTGCGGACATTACGAAGGAATCGATGAACGTGTGCTGGAGGAGATCGTAACGGATTATGTGTCAGCAGGCGATTATGTACTGACAGGCGGTGAACTTCCGGCAATGATGATCGTGGATGCGGTATCCCGCCTGATCCCGGGTGTTCTGCATAATGATGTATCTGCCGAATTTGAGAGTTTTCAGGACAATCTCCTGGAATATCCGCAGTATTCCAGACCGGAGATCTGGCACGACAGGCAGGTTCCACCAATCCTTTTATCCGGTCATCATGCCAATGTAGAGAAATGGCGCAGAGAGCAGTCAGTGATCCGTACTGCAAAATGGCGTCCGGATCTTCTGGAAGATGCAGAGCTTACCATGAAAGAAAGAGAACTTGCAGAAGAGATTATAGAAAATCGAGAAAAGACTTGAAAATGAAGAATAATGTGTTAATATATAACACGTTGTGATGAAAACAAGAGATGGTCCTCTGATACGATAGAAAAGCGTATTAAGAACGTCAAAATATGAAGGAGGTTCACACATGAACGAAATTATTAAGAACATTGAAGCAGCTCAGTTAAAAGAAAATGCTCCGGAATTCCACGTAGGAGATACTGTAAAAGTTTATGGTAAGATCAAAGAAGGAAACCGTGAGAGAATTCAGGTATTCGAAGGTACTGTATTAAAGAGACAGGGCGGCGGAGCAGAGAAACATTTACAGTAAGAAAGAGCTCTAACGGAATCGGCGTTGAGAAGACATGGCCGCTTCACTCACCAAACGTTGAAAAAGTAGAAGTTGTTCGTAAAGGTAAAGTAAGACGTGCAAAACTGAACTACTTAAGAGATCGTGTAGGTAAGAGAGCAAAAGTTAAAGAATTAGTAAAATAGTAAATGCTTAAAGAGGGACAAATACGACAGGTACTTGTCCCTTTTGCTAATATAGGATATGATAACAGATGAGACATAGAAAAAGAAAAGAACTCAGATTTGACAGAAAGCATAGAAAACATATCAATTTGAAATGGATTCCCGAAGTATTTGGATGGGTATTCCAAATTGTGCTCGTCTGCCTGTGCGCATTTGTGTTTGTGTGGTATTTCGGGCATCAGATCAGTAATATCGGAGAGTCCATGAACCCGGTGATTCGGAATGGGGATGTGGTTTTGGTAAACCGGATTGTATATGATGCCAGTACACCGAAGCGCGGAGATATTATCGTGTTCAAACCAAAGGGGAATGAGAACCTTCATTCCTATATTAAAAGGATTATCGGACTTCCGGGCGAAAGTGTTGAGATCAGGGATGGAGAGATTTATATCAACAACAGAAAGCTGAATGAAAAGTATGAGACTACTGCAATTGCAGATACAGGTATTGCCAGTGAGAAGATCGTTCTCGGTGGAGATGAGTATTTTGTCCTTGGCGACAACCGGGAGAGCAGTGAAGACAGCCGGATGGCTGAT
>ENA-OQBD01001483-OQBD01001483.1-human-gut-metagenome-genome-assembly--contig:-NODE-1483-length-10870-cov-12.099320_pt1 | contig 10870 bp, 8 predicted proteins | sample MGYA00242742_ERZ504543 | MGnify/ENA primary metagenome ERZ504543 (study PRJEB26092, sample SAMD00036239) | human gut metagenome | host: Homo sapiens | study: EMG produced TPA metagenomics assembly of... | reverse complement strand
ATCTTTCGATACGCAGTACTGATAAAACTCTTTTAGAATCTTATCGGGTTCCTTACTTTCTCGTCGTTGTTTAATTTTCAAGGTCCTTAACCGGCCTTTCAGCCGGCCGCTCTTCTCTCGAGCGCTTGATAACTATACCACAACTTGCCGCAAATGTCAACATCTTTTTTCAAGTTTTTCATTTTTTTAACAGCGGCGGGATCGAAACAATCAAGCGTCCGCACCTTGCTGTCGGCTGCGCTGCGGTTAAGCAACGTGTGATATTATAGCGCGCCGATCAGCAAATGTCAAGACCCAATTTCAACTTTTTTACCGGGTTGCAATTCCGTGCACAATTTGCTATAATGGCTAAACGATATATATAATGTATAAGGAGGGATCTGCAATGCCCATTCGTATTGATAACGAATTGCCGGCGAAGCAAAGCTTGGAAATCGAGAATATCTTTGTCATGAGCAACAAGCGCGCGGACACGCAAGACATCCGCCCCCTGCATATCATTATATTAAATTTGATGCCCACCAAGATCGACACGGAGACCCAGCTGCTGCGTCTGCTGAGCAACACGCCGCTGCAAGTGAATGTGGACTTTCTGCAAGTAAGCAGTCATACTGCCAAGCACACCTCTAAAAGTCACATGGACAAGTTCTACTACACCTTTGATCAGATAAAGGACAGGAAATACGACGGTATGATCATCACCGGTGCGCCGGTGGAGCAAATGCCCTTTGAGGAAGTGGACTACTGGGACGAGCTTTGCAGGATCATGGATTGGACAAAAACCAATGTATATAGCACCTTCCATATTTGCTGGGGCGCGCAAGCGGGGCTGTACTACCACTACGGTATTCCAAAGCACCCGCTCAGTAAAAAGATGTTCGGCGTATTCCCCCACCGCAGTTTAGATGTGACCCATCCACTGATGCGGGGACTGGACGATGTATTTTACATTCCCCACTCCCGGCATACGGAAATTCTGCGGCAGGACATTGCCCAGGTAAAGGACTTGCAGATCCTGGCATACAGTGATATTGCCGGTGTCAGCCTGCTGTCCGATATGGAGTGCCGCAACTTCTTCTCTACCGGGCACAGTGAATACGACCGAGATACACTGGCCAAAGAATATTTTCGTGACAAGAGCAAAGGACTGGACATTGACAGGCCCTACAACTACTTTCCCCACGATGATGAGAACCTGGTGCCCTTGGTCAGCTGGAAAAGTACAGCCAGCCTGATTTTCTCCAACTGGCTCAACTATTTCGTTTACCAACGCACACCCTACGACATCAGCACACTATAACATGAGTAACAAAGACCGCTGTGGTAAGCACAGCGGTCTTTTTCTATGATTAATATTGTCTTTAGAATAGAAAACACATAGAAAAACAGCCCACCCGGAAAAGGTGGGCTGTATGTAATTACTTAAACAGGTAATTGGTGTTGTTAAAGGTCAGCGGCTGGTACTCGCCATTATGCGCATAGTACACAGCAGACAACTTAACAGCCACAGCAAAAGTCTTGCCGGAGCAGCTAAACACATAGCAATCTGCACCGTTAACAGTAACTACCTTATTGTTGTAAGAGATAGAACTGCTGGACGGATCCGCACTGTAGCCAACCTCCTGCCAGTTATCGTGAATGGTCTGCTTGAGCAGCAGCTTTGCATCCGCAATGCTGTAATCCGGTGTGGTTGTGATCTTATGCGGGTTGGAATACGCATCGTAAGTCTGAGCCACTTTTGTTCCCTCTTCCGCAGCCGTCGTTTCCTGGGCGGGATTGTAAACAAACGCGCCAAAACGAACGATAAAATAGATCAGGAACCAAATGAGCAGGATCAGAATCACAATCAGAGCGATCTTGCCGCCCTTGTTCTCCGGTCTTGCCGCCATCTCGTCCTGAGACGGTGTGGGGATCGGAACGAAAGGTTTACCCTTCTTAGCGCACTTCTTTTCCAGCTTGGCATTCTTCTTGTCGATCTTCTTAACCAACTTAGCGTATGCCTTCTGGCCGGCCTTCTCTGCTTTGATCTCTCCCTTAGTCTGGAAAGCATCGATGGTCGGAATGGCAATGGCGGTAAATGCTTTGCCGCCTGCGGCCGCTTTCTTTTCCCCTTTTTCGTTTTTCTTCGTAGTTTCTTTTACGAATTTCTCATAAGCCTTTGCATGCTTCTTTTCCGCTTTGGCGTTTGCCTTAGCAAGTGCCTTTTCAGCCTTTGCTTCTCTCTTGGCCGCCTTCGCTTCTTTCTTAGCAAGCTTCTTTTCTTTACTCAAGGCAGTACCCTCCTTATAAGTATAGTAGTAGTATATCATCTTGTTGCTCAAATTTCAACAAAAAAATGCAAGCAAATGCGAGATTTTTATGAACAAACTGTAAACATTAGTACGCCGGCAGCATACAGTACACAAGATTTGGTAGTAAGCAGCGGTGCGTTATGCCTATATATGATCCGGATAGCGGTGAGCGGTAATGGTGCCGTCCTTCACTTCCAATCGGCAAATGCGGGCGTTGCGGCGGTCGCCTTCAAAGCCGTCGTCCTCCACATTACGGGCGTGGTACACCGCGTACCATACGCCATCCTTCTTGATCACGCTGTGATGACCGGTGCCCTCCTCCCAATCATTGGCGCGAATCACCGGAGCATAGGTATGGTCATCCGGCACCTTTTCAAACTTGATTTTGGTCAGGTCCGTTTCGTCTGTTTTGGCTCGGGCGTATCCTATATAATAGGTAGGCTGTAAGTAGCAGTTGCCGCTGTACATTACATACTGCCAGTCCCCCTCCCGAAAGTAGCAGGCACCCTCAATGGTGTGCCAGTGCTGGCCCGGCTTATACCGATCCCGACGGAAGATCTCCTCGTCCAGGGTGGGCACCACCACCGGCACCGGGTGTCCTGCCGGGGTGTACGGATCCAGCATCTTATCCACCACAATATAAGTGCCAATCCGGTCACCCTCAAACGTATTGGTAGAATAGAACAAATACAGGCCGCTCTCGTTCTGCACAATCTGAGAGTCAATGGAAAAGGGATGCAAAATCTGCTTCTCCTGCCCAAAGGGACCCAGGGGATTATCCGCCTGACTGACAAACAGTGCCTCCCGATGACCGCCCTGATCCGGAGTATCGCCAAAGAACTCATAAGAACAATACATATAATATGTACCATCCAGTTCAATCACGCTGGGCGCCCAGAAGCTATGCTCCCCGGGCACGGTAAACACCATACCGTGAAATTGCCAACCGGTGAGCAGATCATCCGAGCTGTAAGCGTAAATGCCATCATCGCCGGTGGTATAAATGTAATATCGACCGCCACTTTCCAGAATAAACGGATCTGCCTGACCGATATAATTCTCCTTTTTTTGTTTCTAACAGCTGCATAAGTGCGCTCCTTCTTCAAAAATCAGCACCATTATACACGCTGGCGCGGCCTTTGCCTACCGATATGGACCAAATTCTTAAAATTCAGTACAGTGCACAAAAAAGTGCCAAAGAATTTGTGCAATAGGGCAGGAATCAGGCGGAATTTTGCCGTGGAATTGCAAAATGTCAACTTATTTTACGATTATGGTTGACATTTATGCAAAATCAAGGCATAATAGTACAAAATTCAATGTGAGGTAAAAAGTATGTCAGAAACAACCGCAGCTGCCGAAAGCAGCAAGAAGAAGAAAAAACTCCGCACGGTAGACATTGCCTATATCGGTCTGTTTGCCGCACTGATCGCTGTGTGTGCCCAGATCGCCGTGCCCATGACCGTGTCCTTTACCATGCAGACCTTTGCCGTTTGCCTGTGCGCCGGACTGCTGGGGTGGAAGCGCTCCACCGTGTCCGTAATCGTGTACATTCTGCTGGGTATGGTAGGACTGCCCATCTTTACCGGGTTCAAAAGCGGCGTGGCAGCCATTACCGGTCCCACCGGCGGCTACATTGTCGGCTTTGTCCTGACCGCAATGATCACCGGCGCTTTGGTGCAAAAGTTCGGTCACAAGTTTTGGCAGTTGATCCTGTTTATGGTAATCGGCCTGACTGTATGCTACGCCTTTGGCACCGTGTGGTTCATCATTGCTTACAAAGCCACATTAAAAGCGGCGCTGGCCACCTGCGTGGTGCCATTCCTGCTGCCGGAGTGTGGCAAGATCCTGCTGGCAGCCCTACTTACCAATCGGCTGATCCGCTTTGTAAAATAATTCTTAAACGACATAAAGAAACGCAAGGTGCGAAATACACCTTGCGTTTTTTATTGTCTTATACTGCATAAAGCATTTGCAACAGGTGCTTTCCCGTCGCAGTGGTAAACAGCTTTTCTCTGCCGACTTGCACAGCCTCTTCGGAAAGCCCCTCCTCATACGCATTCACCAAAAAGTCCGCCTCAATTAAAATGCGCAAAGTCAATCGGTCCACACCGGTGTAGGTATGGTGTCTGGCCACCAGATCACAAACTTCTTCCACAAAATCCTTTGGCCAATCTGCAAGCAGTTGGCATACCACCGGTGGGCCCTCCAGCTCTTGGTATTTACCGGCAGAGGAACCGTAATGCAGTTCCGCATTGTGAATACCAATATCATGAAGTGCAGCAGCTGTAAGCAATACGCGCCGCTGCGCATCGGGCAAATGCTCCCCATCGGCGATCATTTCGGCAAAAGTATACACCTTGATCAAATGCTGTATCCGCTTGGGATCTCCGGCATCATATTGCAGGGCACGGCGCAACGCTTCTCTCGGATCGTTCAAAGGGCTCATTTCTCTGCCTTGACCGCGTCATACTGCTCCAGCACCTCTTTGTCCGGCGCAGGGGTGCACAGGGACACCACCACATTCACCAGCAGGCCAAACAGGAACGCAGGCAGCAGCTCGTAAATCTTCAAAACCGGTGCCAGGTCGGCAATGCAATACTTCCACAAAAACACCATCACAGCGCCGGCAATCATACCGGCCACAGCGCCGTAGCGGTTGGAACGCCGCCAAAACAGCGCCAGCAACATTACCGGACCAAAGGACGCGCCAAAGCCCGCCCAAGCAAAGCTGACGATCTTAAACACAGAAGCATTAGAATCCCAAGCCATAAAGATGCCTACCACGGCGATACCCAGCAGGGTCACCCGAGCCACGATCATCTTGGCTTTAGCAGACAAATTCAGGTTGAACAGGCTGCCCAAAATATTCTCGCTGACGCCGGAGGAGGCAGCCAGCAGCTGGCTGTCCGCCGTGGACATGGTGCTGGCCAAAATACCCGCCAGGATCACACCGGCCAGCAGTGCAGCAACTACCCCGTGCTGGGACAGCAGATTGGCGATCTGCACAATAATGGTTTCCTTGTCTGCCAGCGCACCCATAGCGCCGTTCTTGACCATAGCGGAGCCAACTACACCGATCACCACGGCAATGAACATAGAGATCACGACCCAAATGGTGGCAATGCGGCGCGAGGTCTTTAATTTGCGATCATCTTCAATAGCCATAAACCGCAGCAAAATGTGGGGCATACCAAAGTAGCCCAGCCCCCAAGCGGCGGTAGACAAAATTTTCAACAAGTTGTATGTGGCGGATTTGCCGCTTTCCGGGTCATAGGTAGCCGTCATGGACAGATAGCCGCTCATGCTCTGCGCATTCTCCACCACGGCGCCCACGCCGCCGGCCTTGGACACGCCAAACACCAGCACCACCACCAGCGCAATGCTCATCACAATGCTCTGCACTAAGTCAGTGGTAGACGCGGCAGTAAACCCGCCGGTAGCGGTATAGCCCACGATCACAATGGCGGAAATGATCATTGCCACATGGTAGTCCATACCGAACAGAGTGCCAAACAGCTTGCCGCAGGCGGCAAACCCGGAGGCTGTGTACGGCACAAAGAATACAATAATTAAAATGGCTGCCATGGCGGTAAGAATATGTTTTTTCTCTCCAAATCGGCGAGAGAAAAAGTCCGGCACGGTAATGGCGCCAATGCGGGCGGAATACCGGCGCAGACGGCGTGCCACCACCAGCCAGTTAATGTAAGTGCCCACACCAAGGCCAATGGCTGTCCATCCCGGATCCGCAACACCGGTCAGATAGGCAACGCCCGGCAGGCCCATCAGCAGCCAGCTGGACATATCCGACGCCTCGGCACTCATGGCAGTAACCACCGGCCCCAACCGACGGCCGCCCAAATAGAAATCGTCTACTGTATTGTTGCGCTTGGAGCACACAATACCAATAGCCAGCATAGCGATCAGGTACACGGCTATAGAGATCAGAATACAAACTTGTGCACTGGTCATAAACAGTACCTCCAACAAAATTTGGCGCTTTGCAGCACTACCGGTGCAAAGCAATACAATCTATAGTACCATTTTTTGCCGCTGATGTAAAGAATAAGTTGCGTTTTTTCGTTTGATTAGCGCCTATATCCGGCAGTGATAAAAGAATTGACAAGCCGTAGGCAGGTCGCTACAATAAAATTGTATTGAGCTTATATTCCACAAGGAGACGAAAAAATGAAGCAATCGGCAATGTCGCCCCGCACCGGGCGTATAATAGAACTGGATATTGCCAAAGGGCTGGGCATTCTCTCGGTGATCCTGTATCACACCCTGCCCGCCTCACCTTTGCATACGGCGCTGGGCGGCTATATGATGCCCCTGTTCTTTGTGGTGTCCGGGCTGGTTATGCAAAGGGATGCATGCAGCTTTTCTCTCCGTCGTTTTTTGGGAGAAGAACGCCCGGCTGCTGTTTTATTACATTTTATTCAGCGCCATTTATCTGCTGTGCAGCGCGGTGACCTGTATTGCAGGCAACGGCAGCTGCAAGGCGCTGGCACTGGACGCATTGCCGCTTTGGTAGGGTGCGGATTTAATGTGCTTTGGTTTTTAAGCACCCTGTTTTTGGGCAAACTGCTTTGCAGTCTGCTCACCGGCAGCCCGCTGCCCCGCTGGGCACAAGGGTTGTTCCTGGCCGGGCTGTTTTTGCTGGCAGCCGGTATAGGCAGAGCAGTGGACTTTACCGCCCTGTCCGGCGTGGGCCGGGTGCTGGGCATGGTAGGGCTGACGGTTCTTCGCCCCATGGAGGCGGCCTTTTATCTGTTTATCGGTTCCCTGCTGCAAGGGGCGTTTCGTTCGTTGCGAAATCAGTGTACCAAGCCAGCGATGGTTGCCGCCTGCGGCATTGGCGGCACTGTGCTGACCGTCGGCAGTGGCTTGCTGGCACAGGCGGCGCCACAGGATATGTACGATTTGACTGCCTCTCGCCCGCTGCTGAGTTTGGCGGCGGCTGCACTGGGCTGCGCCGGAATCCTCGGTATCAGCCTGGCGCTGGGCAAGGTGCCTATGCTGAACAAAGGTCTCGCCTACTTGGGCGTACACGCTCTGTACCTAATGGCCATTCACAACCAGCCCAATTTATATGGCTGGCTCAATAAGCTATCTGTCAAGCTGTGCGCCGGGTTGCCCGGCTGGTATATGCAGGGCATGTTCTTTCTCCTGCTCACTGTGGCGGCGCTGATAATCGCCATGGGACTGGAGCCGCGACTGGAGCCGGCAGTGCGCGGCTTGGTTCGCCGCTGCACCGGACAGAGAAAAGATCAGACAAACCCGGAGCGCTCTTGACTTTTCGGTCCCGATTTGCTATGATACCAAGGTAACAGCAAGGACGAGAAACAGTACTCCCCCACCCTGTGCAGAGAGAACAGGCGGTCGGTGCAAGCCTGGGCAGGCGGCGGAGGAACCCATCTTTGAGCTGTGCGCCGAACGCAAAGGCTATTAAGGCGTACCGGGAGCTCCCGTTACAGAGCGCGCAGAGTGCAGGCTCAGCCTGAATTTAGGTGGTAACACGGATCAATGATTCGCCCTAAACCGATCGTCACAGATCGGCTTAGGGCTTTATTTTTTGGAGGTTTTTTGTATGAAACTGGAACACTTAGTTGGCGATCGCTTTAAGGAGCGCCCGGCAGACTGCCAGGTAGACAGCCACGCCCTGATGGTGCGCGGCGGCTACATCAAGTATGTGGCAAACGGCATTTACTCCTCTTACCCGCCCTTAAAGCGGGTGCTGAAGAAGCTGGAGCAAATCATGCGGGAAGAGATGGACGCCCTGGACGGTCAGGAAGTGCAGTTCCCGGTGGTGATGCCCGCCTCTCTGTGGGCAGAGTCCGGCCGGTATGAGAGTATCGGCAAAGAGTTGCTGCGCTTTACGGACCGCAACGGCGCCGATATGGTGCTGGGTATGACCCACGAGGAGGCTGCGGTGCAACTGGTACGGGAGTACGCCGGCACCTACACCAAGTACCCCTTTATGATCTATCAAATTCAAACCAAGTTCCGGGACGAGGCGCGCCCCAGAGCCGGGCTGATCCGTGTGCGTGAGTTCACTATGAAGGACGCTTACTCCTTCCACACCAGCCAGGAGGACCTGGACGATTATTACGAAAAGTGCCACAAGGCTTATGAGCGCATTTTTGCCCGCGCCGGTGTGCCGGAGGTGATCTCCGTTGCTTCAGACTCCGGTATGATGGGCGGCAGCGTATCCCACGAATTTATGCTACTGACCCCCATTGGCGAGGACTCTATCGTGCTGTGCGACGACTGCGGATATAAGGCCAACATGGAGGCTGCCGAGTCTATCCTGGAGCCGGTGGAAAATGCCCCCTCCCAGCCGCTGACTAAGGTGCACACCCCGGGTATGCACACCATTGAGGAGGTATGCACCTATCTGCACGCCGACCCTAAGGACAGCGCTAAGGCTGTGGTGTACCAGACCAATAATGAAGACAAATATGTGGTACTGTTCCTGCGAGGCGACTTGGAAATGAACGAGACTAAGCTCACCAACTTCTTGGGTGAGGAAATTCACCCGGCAGTAATTACCGAAGAATGTGGTCTGCACGCCGGCTTTATCGGCCCTGCCAACCTGAACGGCGACTTTACCGTGCTGTACGACCGCTCTCTGGAGGGGCGCAACAACCTGTGTGCCGGCGCCAACGAGACGGATTACCACTATACCGGCGTGGATATGCAGCGGGATGTGCCCGGTGCGGAGTACCACGATTTTGCCAAGGTGGTTGAGGGCGGTATCTGCCCCTGCTGCGGCAAAAAGAGCATTCATATTTCCCGTGGTATTGAGGTGGGCAACATTTTCCAGCTGGGCAAGAAGTACACCGAGCCTATGGGTATGACCTATACGGATCGGGACGGCAAGAGCCGCGTGCCGATCATGGGCTGTTACGGCATTGGCGTTGGCCGACTGGCCGCCGCTGTGTGCGAGGCGCACCACGACGACTACGGTCCCATTTGGCCCAAGGCCATTGCCCCATGGCAGGTGCACCTGTGCGCTGTGCGTGCAGACAATGAAGAAGTGCGCGCCTTTGCCGATACACTGTACAACACCTTGCAGGAGAAGGGCGTAGAAGTGATCTACGATGACCGTTCTGTCAGCGCCGGCGTTATGTTCTCCGACGCAGATCTGCTGGGCGTACCCCTGCGGGTGATCGTCAGCCCTCGGAACCTGAAAAACGGCGTGGTGGAGCTGACCGCCCGGGACAAGAGTTTCTCTGAGACCGCACCCACCGCAGAAGCGACAGACGCCATTTTGGCCAAGCTGGCAGAATGAGCGTAACGAACCGGCCGATACGCATTTTGTTCGTGTGCCACGGCAGTACACTAATCGAGCGCGGAAACCCTTGATATTCCTTGACTTTTTGAAGCTAACAGAAAAAATTTACTACTTATTTACTACCTATCAAAATTATTGATTGCCTTGCCACGATATAAATAAAATTGAACATTATTCGCATGAGCGACGTTACCTTATCCCAACCGGGAAACATGGAACGCCGCTATTTTTTTACCCTCATGTTACGCAGTAAGGGCAAACAAAGCCTTGATTTATGCGGCTCTTAGAGCGCGAAAATGAGAACGGCAAGGGTTGATACCTTTTCCCTCAAAACCGCGTTTCTACTGCGTAACAAATCCAACGAAAAGGAGTGACGAAGCTATGGCAGTTTTCCGCGTGGAAAAGAACAAAGGTTATACCGTTATGAGCAACCACCATTTACGCAACAAGGAGCTTTCCCTAAAGGCAAAGGGCTTGTTGTCGCAAATGCTCTCACTTCCCGAAGATTGGGACTACACCCTTGCAGGACTGTCCCTTATCAACCGGGAAAAGATTGATGCTATCCGGGAAGCAGTACGGGAACTGGAAAATGCCGGATATATACAGCGTTCAAGGGAACGTGATGAGAAAGGACGCTTACGCGGTACAACGTATGTTATCTATGAGCAGCCGCCTAAGTTGGATTTACCTACATTGGAAAAACCAACATTGGATAATCCAACATTGGAAAAGCCTATGTTGGAAAAACCTACGTTGGAAAATCCAACGCAATTAAATAAAGAGATACAAAAGACTAACTTACCAAAAAAAGAAAAATTAAATACAGATGTATCAAGTACCCATTCCATTCCTTTCCATTCCCTAAATCCCTCTCCCTTAGAGGACGCGGCACAGCCGCCGGAACGGAAGCGAAAGGAAGCGACAGACGCATACCGCGTGTATGAGGAAATCATCAAGGACAATATCGAGTACGACTATCTGATACAGGACAGATACCTTGACCGGGACAGGATAGAGGAAATCCTTGCCCTTATTCTTGAAATCGTCTGCACCAAACGAAGAACAATCCGTATCGCCGGGGACGACCACCCGGCAGAGCTTGTAAAAGCAAAATTTATGAAACTGAACAGCGAACATATCCGCTTTGTACTGGATTGTATGCAGGAAAACACCACCAAAATCCGCAACATCAAGCAGTACATGAAAGCTGCCCTTTTCAATGCCCCGTCTACGATTGGCAGCTATTACACGTCCCTTGTATCTCACGATATGTACGGCGGGC
>ENA-OQBD01001481-OQBD01001481.1-human-gut-metagenome-genome-assembly--contig:-NODE-1481-length-10872-cov-2.587715_pt1 | contig 10872 bp, 7 predicted proteins | sample MGYA00242742_ERZ504543 | MGnify/ENA primary metagenome ERZ504543 (study PRJEB26092, sample SAMD00036239) | human gut metagenome | host: Homo sapiens | study: EMG produced TPA metagenomics assembly of... | reverse complement strand
TGGCGCCCAGGACGATGAGGGTGCTGTTGAAGCTCATGATAAAGCGGTAGTTGCTGCCTGGTGCGCTTCTGCAGGCCGTTGGCGATGGACTTCAAGGTCACCAGCTCGCGCAGGCTGTCGGCGGCAATCGTGACGTCGGCGATTTCCCGGGCAATGGCCGCGCCGTCGCTGATGGCAATGCCGACGTCGGCGGCGGACAGGGCGGGGGAGTCGTTGATGCCGTCGCCCAGCATGATGACGGTATGCCCGGCGGCCTTCTCCTGCTCAACAAAGTTGGCCTTGTCCTCGGGCAGGACCTCGGCGTAGTAGCTGTCCACGCCGACCTGCTTCGCAATGACCGACGCGGTGCGGTCATTGTCGCCGGTCATCATGACGGCCTTGCGGATGCCCAGGCCGCGCAGCTGTTTCAAAACCTCGGAGGCTTCCTCGCGCAGCGGGTCGGCGATGCAGATGACACCGGCCAGCACACCGCCGATGGCCAGATACAGGTGGGAATATTCCGGCGGCAGCGCGTCGAATTTGCCGCACTCGCTCGTCGGAATGCAGCAGCCCTCGTCCTCAAAGACAAAGTGCTGGCTGCCGATAACGGCCTTCTCGCCGCCGATCTGGCTGGCAATGCCGTGGGCGACGACGTACTGCACCTCGCTGTGCATCTCGTCGTGGCGGATGCCCTTTGCGGCAGCGGCCTGCACGACGGCGTTCGCCATCGAGTGGGGGTAGTGCTCCTCCAGACAGGCCGCAATCTGTAAAACTTCGTCCTCGGTGCGGGTGCCGAACGGCACGACCTGCACAACGGTGGGCGTTGCGTGGGTCAGCGTGCCGGTCTTGTCAAAGACGATGGTATCGGCGTTGGCCAGAGCCTCCAGATACTTGCCGCCCTTGACCGTGATATGGTAGCTGCCGCACTCACGCATGGCGGACAGCACGGCCAGCGGCATCGACAGCTTGAGCGCACAGGAAAAATCGACCATCAGGATCGAGATCGCACGGGTCGCGTTGCGGGTCAGCGCGTAGGTCACGGCGGTGCCCAGCAGGCTGTACGGGACCAGCTTGTCGGCCAGCGCGGCGGCGCGGGTCTCGCTGGCGGATTTCAGCTTCTCGGAGTTCTCGATCATTTTGACGATCTGGTCGTAGCGCCCGTTGCCGGCCTGCTGCTCGACAGTCACGGTGATCTGGCCCTCCTCGACGACGGTGCCCGCGTAGACGACGGCCCCCTCGCCCTTGCGGACGGGCTCGGCCTCGCCGGTCAGGGACGCCTGGTTGACGCTGGCTTCACCGTCCAGCACCCTGCCGTCCAGCGGGATAACGCTGCCGGTGTGTACGACGATGGCGTCGCCCGCGCACACCTGCGAGATCGGCACAAGGACCTCGCCCTCGGCGGTCTGCTGCCAGACGCGGTCCACGTTCAGCGACATGCAGCGGGCCAGGTCGCCCAGCGATTTCTTGCGGGTCCATTCCTCCAGCAGCTCGCCTAGGCGCAGCAGGAACATGACGGAGCCTGCCGTGCCGAAATCGCCGCGCAGCATCGACACGCCGATGGACAGCGCGTCGAGGACCTCGACCTCGAGCCTGCGGCGGAAAACGCACCGCAGACCGCGGAAAATATAGGGCACGCTGCGCACCAGCGTATAGACCATGCGCAAGGGTGCTGGCAGGAACAGCTTGCGCGCAAAGTGGAAGATCGTCATATTGACGAGCTTTTCCTGATATTCGCGGTTGACGGCGCGGGGGCTGTTGGCGGGCACCTCGGCCAGGGACTCTGTGTCAAAGCGGAAGGCTGCCAGGCCCCTGACGATACCGGCGCGGCTCTCGGTATAGACGATGACGACGTCGCAGGTGCGCTCATACACGGCGGCGGTGCGCACGCCGGGCAGGCTGGTCAGATAGTCCTGCAGCTGGTCCGCCTCGGCCAGCGACATCCGCGGCTTACGGAGATGCAGACGGATGCGCCCGCGGCTCTCATGCAGAATATTCCATTTCATAATTACTCTCCCGGTAAATAAAAAAGGCTTCCCCCGAGGGGGAAGCCGAGAACGCCGAAAAACTCCTTGGCCCCTCTGCGAGGGGGCTCCGCCCGCAGGCGGTGGGGGAGAGAACTGTACGGCAATCCGAAATATTTCGGGCTATGGCAAGGTTCTCTCCCTCCGCCCCTACGGGGCACCTCCCTCGCAGAGGGAGGTTTTTAACAGCAGACCAGCGAAAACTTACTCAGCCTTCTCCTCGGCGGTGTCCTCCACAACGGCGTCATCCTCGGCGGCGCGCTGCTCGTTGATCTCCTTGGCGTCGGCCAGGATGTCGCCGCAGTTCTCCTGCAGGGTGGTGGCGGTCTTCATGACCTGGTCCTTCATGCGCAGGACAGCGGCGGTGCACTGGGTATACAGCTTCTTTGCATCCTTGCTGGTCAAAATCTCAATACCGGCGGAGCCAAACAGAGCGCCGCCTGCAAACAGACCGATCTTTGCCCAATTCATAGTTTAAATCCCCTTTACTGTAATATACTTGCGATGGTGTATAAAATGTGCCCCATCGGGCGAACCTGTAAGGTTTACACATAATTCTACAACGGTTAGTCACGACTGGGGTAGACTGAAAAGGCATACGGTGTGCAGAATGGATTTTTTGCTAAAAATCTCTTTGGCCCCCTCGCAGAGGGGGGCAAGAAAATCTTACGCGGTGTGGCTGCTTGCCGTCGGGCACGCCACCCGCCGCAGCTCGGTGGGGCGGCGGCCTGTGTGGCGGCGGAAGGCCGCGGCAAAGCGGCTGGGGTCCTCATAGCCGACGCGGTGCGCGATCTCGGCCACGGGCAGGTCGCTCTCCTGCAAAAGCCGGGCGGCGGTGTCCATCCGCAGCCCGCGCAGATAGCTGGCCACCGGCACGCCGTACAGCGCCTTGAAACAGATCTTCAGCGAGCTTTGGGACAGGTGAAATTTTGCGGCCAGCGCGGGCAGGGTGATGCGGCTGCCCTGGTGGGTCAGCAGATAATCGTGCGCCTGGCGGGTGTGCTCCAGCTGCAAACGGTCAAAGTAGGGCGTGCGGGGCGTGTCGGCCCCGGCATAGCGGCTGACCAGCTCGTCCCAGTGTTCCAGCGCGGCGGCGGCCACGCGGGGGTCATACATGATGCCGCTGTTTTTTTCGATCTCGCGGCGGCAGGCAGCGCTGGTCATGGCGGGACGGTAGCTGCGGCTGCTCATCATCGCATCGATGGAGTCCGCCACGGCAATGACGCGTGACCCCGGCGGGATGTCATGCCCCGACAGCCCGTCCGGATAGCCGCGGCCATCCCACCGCTCATGGTGATGGCGCACCAGTATGGCAATTTCTTTAAAAGTCGTCGATTTTGCGCAGGATTTCATACCCGGTCACGGGATGGCGGCGCATTTCCTCCCATTCGGGCCGGGTCAGCGGCCCAGCCTTGCGCAGGACGGAATCCGGCACGGCGATCTTGCCGATGTCGTGCAGGTGGGCGGCCATGTGGATGCGGGTCGTCTCGTCCTCGTCCAGGCCGAGGGCGGCGGCGAGCACAAGCACCATGTCCGCCACCCGGTCAGAGTGACTGGCTGTGTAGGCATCGCGCGCGTCCAGGGCGGCGACGATGCTCTCGATCAGGTCATGATATTGCATCAGATGGCTTGCGTTGTGCAGCGCGGTGTCCGGCTGCTGCGGTTGGTTTGCCATGGACCGCGGCTCCTTTCCGTGATAGGATCGCCAAAGGTTAGTATACTCTAACAGTTAGCGTAAACTATCTTACTGCAAGAAGGGAGATTTGTCAAGAGAGGAGTTGGGAGTGATGAGTTAAGAGTGAGGGGGGCACACTACGCTGTGGAGGGGTGCGTCGGCGGAAACATTTCGGGAGGGATAAATCCCGCCCGCTGACTGTCAAAAAAATGTATTTTTGCCTTGTTGCGTGTGTAGGGGCGACCATTGGTCGCCCGCCAGCTTACCGCAGCAACGCATTTTCCGGGACGGTTTCTTGCAAGGCAAACGGGCACGGGCGAGCAATGCTCGCCCCTACAAGCGTTTTTCGGCAGTCTGTAGCTGCCCCACATTTCCGCTGCCCACTGTGCCGAACGGGTGTTTATTTCTCCCTCTTGACAAAAGCGGTTAGTCTATGCTATCTTGTCATTGGTTAGCTTGCGCTAACCTTGAAGTATCGCTTTATCCCATTCCGGGCATACTGAAAAAGCAGTTTATAGAGAAAGGACTTTGTACCATGAGCTATCTGGAAATTGAGAAGGTCATTGGCCGCGAGATCATCGACTCCCGCGGCAACCCCACCGTCGAGGCAGAGGTATGGCTGGCCGACGGCACGATTGGCCGCGGTGCTGCCCCCAGCGGTGCGTCCACCGGTGAATTTGAGGCTCTGGAGCTGCGCGACGGCGACAAGAGCCGCTTCGGCGGCAAGGGCGTCAGCAAGGCTGTTGAGAACATCAACACCACCATCAACGAGGTTCTCGCCGGCATGGATGCCTCCGACATCTACGCCGTGGACGCCGCTATGCTGAAGGCCGACGGCACCAAGGATAAGTCCAGCCTCGGTGCAAACGCCATTCTGGCGGTTTCCATCGCGGCGGCCCGCGCGGCGGCCATCTCGCTGGATGTGCCCCTGTACCACTTCTTGGGCGGCGTGTCCGGCAACAAGCTGCCCGTGCCGATGATGAACATCCTGAACGGCGGCGCGCACGCGGCCAACACCGTGGACGTGCAGGAGTTCATGATCATGCCCGCCGGTGCGCCCAGCTTCAAGGAGGGCCTGCGCTGGTGCACCGAGGTGTTCCACGCCCTGCAGGCGCTGCTGAAATCCAAGGGGCTGGCCACCTCCGTCGGTGACGAGGGCGGCTTTGCACCCGACCTTGCCAGCGACGAGGAGGCCATTCAGTATATCCTTGAGGCCATCGAGAAGGCCGGCTACCAGCCCGGCAGGGATTTTGTGCTGGCCATGGATGCTGCCTCCAGCGAGTGGAAGGGCAGCAAGAAGGGCGAGTATAAGCTGCCCAAGTGCGGCAAGGTCTTTACCAGTGAGGAGCTGGTCGAGCACTGGAAGCAGCTGGTCGAGAAGTATCCCATCTACTCCATCGAGGACGGTCTTGACGAGGAGGACTGGGAGGGCTGGCAGCAGATGACGAAGGAACTGGGCGGCAAGGTCCAGTTGGTCGGCGATGACCTGTTTGTCACCAACACCGAGCGTCTGGCCAAGGGCATTGGCTTGGGCTGCGGCAACTCGATCCTCATCAAGCTGAACCAGATCGGCTCTGTTTCCGAGACACTCGAGGCGATCAAGATGGCGCACAAGGCGGGCTACACCGCCATTGCGTCCCACCGCTCCGGCGAGACCGAGGACACCACGATTGCCGACCTGGCCGTTGCGCTGAACACCTGCCAGATCAAGACCGGCGCCCCCAGCCGCAGCGAGCGCGTCGCCAAGTACAACCAGCTTCTCCGCATCGAGGAGGAGCTTGGCGGCGCCGCGCAGTATCCGGGATTTGGGGCGTTTAACATTAAAAAGTAAGGGCTGGAGAGGAGATAGGAGAAAAAATGCCGCGGGCGTATGCTCGCATCCGCCCCTACAACTCAAAAATTGTTGCCCAAACAACACACAAAGCCCTGTAATTCTGGTATAATACTCAAAGCCGGGCGAAATGCGCCCGGCGGTCCATACATTAAAAGAGGTGCACAATGACAGATTTCAAACAGTGGGAAGGCTTTGAAGGCCGCATTTGGAAAGAGGAAGTCAACACCCGTGACTTCATCCAGAAGAACTACACCCCTTACGACGGCGACGAGAGCTTCCTCGCCGGTCCTACCGACGCTACCAACAAGCTGTGGGGCGCGCTGCAGAAGCTGCAGAAGGCCGAGCGCGCCAAGGGCGGCGTGCTGGACATGGAGACCGAGGTCGTCTCCGGCCTGACCGCCTACGGCCCCGGCTACATCGACCCCGAGCTGAAGGACCTCGAGAAGGTCGTCGGCCTGCAGACCGATAAGCCCCTGAAGCGCGCCTTCATGCCCTACGGCGGCATCAAGATGGCAGAGCAGGCCTGCACCACCTACGGCTACCAGCCCAGCGAGAAGCTGCACGAGATTTTTACCAAGTACACCCGCACCCATAACCAGGCCGTGTTCGATGCCTACACCCCCGAGATGAAGAAGGCCCGCCACAGCCACATCGTCACCGGCCTGCCCGACACCTATGGCCGCGGCCGTATCGTCGGTGACTACCGCCGCGTGGCGCTGTACGGCATCGACTACCTCATCAAGGCCAAGCAGAACGACTTTGCCAACTGCGGCGACGGCACGATGACCGAGGACGTCGTCCGCCAGCGCGAGGAGATTTCTATGCAGATCTCCGCCCTGAAGGGCATGAAGGAGATGGCTGCTGCCTACGGCTTCGACATCTCCCAGCCCGCCGCCAACGCAAAAGAGGCCGTCCAGTGGCTGTACTTCGGCTATCTGGCCGCCATCAAGACCCAGAACGGCGCTGCCATGTCCGTTGGCCGTGTGTCCACCTTCCTGGACATCTACATCCAGCGCGATCTGGACAACGGCACCCTGACCGAGAGCGAGGCCCAGGAGCTGATCGACCACATGGTCATGAAGTTCCGTATGGTCAAGTTCGCCCGCATCCCCAGCTACAACCAGCTGTTCAGCGGTGACCCCGTATGGGCGACCCTCGAGGTCGGCGGCATCGGCATGGATGGCCGCTCCATGGTCACCAAGAACGACTTCCGCTTCCTGCATACGCTCGAGAACATGGGCCCCGCCCCCGAGCCGAACATGACGGTGCTGTATTCCAGCGCCCTGCCCAAGACCTTCAAGGACTATGCGTCTAAAATCTCCATCGACACGTCCAGCGTCCAGTACGAGAACGACGACGTCATGAAGCCTGTCTGGGGCGATGACTACTCCATCTGCTGCTGCGTTTCCGCCACCCAGACCGGCAAGGAGATGCAGTTCTTCGGCGCACGTGCGAACCTCGCCAAGTGCCTGCTCTACGCCATCAACGGCGGCGTCGACGAGAAGCTCGGCGAGCAGGTCGGCCCCGCTTACGCCCCCATCACCGCCGAGTACCTCGACTACGGCGAGGTCACGGCCAAGTACGACGTCATGATGGACTGGCTGGCCGGGCTGTATGTCAACATCCTGAACCTCATCCAGTATATGCACGACAAGTACTACTATGAGGCTGCCGAGATGGCCCTGATCGACACCGATGTCCGCCGCACCTTTGCGACCGGTATTGCCGGCTTCAGCCATGTGGTCGACTCCCTGTCCGCCATCAAGTACGCCAAGGTCAAGTGCATCCGCAACGAGCAGGGCCTCGTCACCGATTACGAGATCGAAGGCGATTTCCCGAAGTACGGCAACGATGATGACCGCGCCGATGACATCGCTGTTGAGCTGCTGCGCAGCTTCCTCGAGAAGATCAAGCGCCGCCACACCTACCGCAGACTCCGAGGCTACCACCTCGATCCTGACCATCACCTCCAACGTCGTCTACGGCAAGGCCACCGGCGCTATGCCCGATGGCCGCAAGGCGTACACCCCGTTTGCCCCCGGCGGCAACCCGAGCTACGGTGCCGAGACCCACGGCCTGCTGGCGTCCCTGAACTCCGTTGCCAAGCTGCCCTACCACTGGGCACTGGACGGCATCTCCAACACCCAGACCATCAACCCCGATGCCCTGGGCCACAGCGAGGACGAGCGCGTCACCAACCTGGTGCAGGTCATGGACGGCTACTTTGACCAGGGTGCCCACCACCTGAACGTCAACGTCTTTGGCGTGGAAAAGCTGCTGGACGCCATGGAGCACCCCGAGAAGGAGGAGTACGCCAACTTCACCATCCGTGTTTCCGGCTACGCGGTCAAGTTCATCGACCTGACCAAGGAGCAGCAGCTCGACGTTATCGCACGTACCTGCCACAAGGTCCTGTAATTTTGTAAGCAGAATAGGGCCCGCAGCCGCGGCTGCTGGGCCTTTTTTGTGGTATACTGTGTTCATACCGCCCGGTAGGGGCCGGGCATGTCCGGCCCGCAGGTTTGCGCAAGCTACCCGTTCACGTTTTACAGCAACCCTTTTCAAATTGCATTGTAGGGAGGGGTCTTGACCCCTCCGCGGCGGCCAGAGGGCTGGCCGCCCTACAAGCGCCCGCAAAAGGAATGCGTAGGGGAGGGATGTATCCCTCCCGGGACGTGTGCGGCAGCCGCGGGGCGTCGAGGACGCCGCCCCCTACCAATTCATTTTCCCAATAAACGGAGGCAAACTTATGTCCGAAACTCTAGGCTACATCCATTCTGTTGAAACCTTCGGCTTGGTCGACGGGCCGGGCGTGCGGTATATCATCTTTTTGCAGGGCTGCGCCATGCGCTGCCAATACTGCCATAACCCCGAGACCTGGGCGTTTACGAAGGACACCGCCAGCACCCCGCAGGAGGCATTTGCTGCCGCCTACCGCTACCGCAACTACTGGCGCGGCAACGGCGGGCTGACCATCAGCGGCGGCGAACCGCTTTTGCAGCTGGACTTTGTCAGCGAGGTGTTCCGTCTGGCCCGCGCCAAAAAGGTGCAGACCGCGCTGGACACCAGCGCCCAGCCCTTTGCGCCCGACAACGCCGAATGGATGGCCCGCTTTGACCGTCTGCTGGAAAACACTGACCTCGTCATTTTGGATTTAAAGGAAATTGACGACGAGAAGCACAAAAAACTGACCGGCCACAGCAACAAAAACATTCTGGCTATGGCACAGTATGTGGCGGCCAGGGGCGTGGACCTCTGGATCCGCCATGTGCTGGTCCCCGGCCTGACCGATGACGCCGACGGCCTGCGGCAGATGGATGCCTTTATTAAAACGCTGCCCACCGTGCGCCGCGTAGAAATTCTGCCCTACCACACGCTGGGACTGTTCAAGTGGCAGAACCTCGGTATCCCGTACCCGCTGGACGGCGTGCGCGTACCCACGGCGGAGGAGGTCGAAACCGCGGAGCAGATTTTGCATGTGCGCGATTATCCCGATGCACCCAAGGGCAGCACCACAAAGTAATTTCTACAAAAATACTGGGAATTATTTTGGAAAAATGCTTGACATCACTGCTGCAATATGGTAAAGTATATGCGTGGTTAGCGTCTACTAACCATAACCAACCTCGAACCGTCAACCGGCTGTTTGCCTCTCCGGTGCGGTTCCTGCCAATAACAGGCTGCGCCTCCGTTTTGGCGTTTTGCTCTGCGCCTTTTTAGCGGTCTGCTTATTGCGTTTTGCCCCCATCGTTCTCTGCTCCGGACGGTGGGGGATTTTTTTGTGCGAAGCGCAAAAAATCGCAGCATCACGGCCACGGGAAACCGCTGCCGCCCCTTTTGCGGTTTGTATGTAGGGCGGGGTGCCCTCACCCCGCCGCGGGGCGTCGGGGACGCCGCCCCCTACAGTGGCGAACCGCGAACTTTCCCGCTATGGCAGACGTCCGCAAAAAGGTCATCCCTCCCGGGACTATTGCAACCCTGTAGGGGCCGGGCATGCCCGGCCCGCGGCCTGACGAAAGCGCCTGTCTGCGGGAACCACCCCGGGCGGATATAGAATCCGCCCCTACGGGAAATCGCTGCCGCCCCTTTTGCGGTTTGTATGTGGGGTGGCGAACCGCGGGCGTACATCCCGCAAGCCTATCTTTCAACAACAACCGCCGCCCGTCGTGGAAAACTTCCCCGGCGGGCGGCGGTTTATTGCGCGTAAATAGAATTTATTTGCTGATCCTGTCGATCACGGCCAACTCGTCGGGCGTGAACGTCGTGTGCTCTACGGCCTTGATGTTGTCCAGAATCTGCTGCGTTTTGGAGGCACCGATCAGAACCGTTGTGACCTCGTCGTGGTGCAGCAGCCAGGCAAGGGCCATCTCGGCCAGGGTCTGACCGCGCTGCCGGGCAAGGTCATTCAGGGCACTGATCTGCGCAAGGCGCTCCGGCGTGATGTCCTTCTCCTTCAAGAACCGCCCGTCGGTGTGGACGCGGCTGTCGGCGGGGATGCCGTGCAGATAGCGGTCCGTCAAAAGCCCCTGCGCCAGCGGACTGAAGGTGATGATGCCCTTGTGCAGCTTCGCGGCGGTATCCTTTAACCCGTTGTGCTCAATCGTGCGGTCAAAGATCGAATACCGGTTCTGGTTGATGACGAACGGCACATGCAGCTCGTCCAGAATGGCCGCGGCCTTTTCCAGCGTCGGGCCGTCGTAGTTGGACAGACCGGCGTACAGCGCCTTGCCGCTGCGCACGGCCTGCGCCAGTGCGCCCATCGTCTCCTCCAGCGGGGTGTTGGGGTCCATGCGGTGGTGGTAGAAAATATCCACATAGTCCAGCCCCATGCGCTGCAGGCTACGGTCCAGGCTGGCCAGCAGATACTTGCGGCTGCCCCAGTCGCCGTAGGGGCCGTCCCACATCAGGTAACCGGCCTTGGTGGAGATGATCAGCTCGTCGCGGTAGACGCCGAGATCGTCCCGCAGAATTTTACCAAAATTCCGCTCGGCAGCGCCCGGCTCGGGGCCGTAGTTGTTGGCAAGGTCAAAGTGGGTGATGCCGTGGTCAAATGCCGTGCGGCAGAGCGCGCGCATATTCTCATACGGGGCGGTGTCACCGAAATTATGCCACAGCCCCAGCGAGACCGCGGGCAGCATAAGGCCGCTGGCCCCGCAGCGGCGGTAGGGGATGACCTGATAGCGGTTTTGTGCGGCTTGGTACATGGGGAAAGCCTCCTTTGCTTTTCTTTCATTATAATATCCGCGGCGGGTGCAGACAATGTGAAAGCTGCACAAAAAGCAGCATCAAAATTCGACACTTGACATAAATCCGATTTCGGACTATAATGGAATCCGAAATCGGATTTTAAAGAGGAAAGAAAA
>ENA-OQBD01001479-OQBD01001479.1-human-gut-metagenome-genome-assembly--contig:-NODE-1479-length-10884-cov-2.386911_pt1 | contig 10884 bp, 11 predicted proteins | sample MGYA00242742_ERZ504543 | MGnify/ENA primary metagenome ERZ504543 (study PRJEB26092, sample SAMD00036239) | human gut metagenome | host: Homo sapiens | study: EMG produced TPA metagenomics assembly of... | reverse complement strand
ATACCGATGCAGACTTCCCGTACATAGCGGGCAAAAATGCCCTTGGCGTCAGCGTCACCGCGCTTAGCGCGGTCAATCAACTCTACCGGTTCTTCTCCGTCTGCCATCCGACGCAGCGCCGTGGCCGAAGCGTATTTTTCATAGCAGCCGCACTGTCCGCAGGAGCAGGTCAGCCCATCGGCGTGGGTGATAGTGTGACCCAACTCGGGCGCAAGACCGGTGGGGCTGAGCCAGCACTGACCGTTCAGCACAATACCGCCGCCGATGCCCGTGCCCAGCGTCAATAAAAGCCCTGTCTGCACGCCTTGCAGTGCGCCGCCGTGCAACTCGGCCTGCAGGGCAGCGTGGCCATCGTTGATAATCGTTGTGGGCAGACCCACTGCCTCGTGTACGAGTGCGGCCAACGGCTCATCTGTCCAGCTGAGGTTATTGGCCGTCACAAGGCCGCCCGCCACCGTGCCCGCTGCGCTAATACCGATGACATCGGGCCCGAAAGGGGAAATTTCAGCAGCCATCCGTGCGGCTGCATCGGAGGCTTTTGCGGGGGTTGGACAGCTCCACTTGTGCAATATTCGCAAATCATCGTCGAAAATTCCGAATTTGATCGTGGTTCCGCCAAGGTCGATGCCGGCAATTTTCATGGCAGTTTCCTCACAATCTCAAATGTTGCTGACAGCCAGCTGACCGCCTTGCCAGACATACTGTACCCGCCAGTCGTCGCTCCATGCGACACAATCGGCAAGGCAGCCGGGGGTAAGTTCGCGGCGCAGTCCAAGGCAGGCAGCAGGCAGGGTGGACGCCATGCGGCAGGCCTCGGCGGCAGGGATGCCAACGGATTGCAGATTGCGCACTGCGCCATCCAGATAAACACCTCCGCCATCCAGCGTTCCATCCACGCAGCGACTGACGCCGTTTTGCACGATGTAGCCCTGCCCATTGAAGGTATAACGCCCATCGCACAGGCCGTGGGTGGCCACACTGTCCGATACGGCGATCATCCGATCCGCGCCTTTTATCTTATAAATCAGCTGCAATGTTCCGGGGTGTAGATGGACAAGGTCGCAGATGCACTCGGTGGTAACACGGTCGTCCAGCAACGCAGCAGCCACAACGCCGGGATCGCGATGGTGCAGCGGCCTGCAAGCGTTGAATGTGTGGCACAGCCCTGTAAAGCCTGCGTCAAAAGCTCGCCGTGCGGTGGAAAAATCCGCATCCGTGTGTCCGGCCTGCACGCGCACTCCGTGAGCTGCCTGCGACTGCCCCAGCGTGATGGCCTGTGGCAGCTCCGGCGCAAGAGTGATCTGGCGGATGATATCCTCATACCCCTGGGTCAGCTCTCGATAGGCGGCAGAGGATGGGATACGCAGCGCAGCAGGTGGCATTGCCCCCGGGCGGACCGGGCTTAAAAACGGCCCTTCCAAATGCACGCCGATAATGCGCGTTCCGGGCAACTGACCGGCAGCCTGCTTTTGCATGGCGTCCTTTACAACACCCAACGCTCGGCGCATGACGGGCAGCGACTCCGCGCCCAAGGTAAGCAGCACCTCGGTTACGCCGCAGCGCAGCATCGCCGCAAGAAAATCGGGAAGTGGGTGCGCGACCTGCTCGGGATCAAAGCCCTGCCCGCCGTGGCAATGCAGATCCACAAGGACCGGGGGTAAGAACATCCACTGCAAAAAGTCAGCCGGACCGCCGCCGGTAATGGCAGTGATCCGACCATTTTCGACGGTTACAGTTTTATCCGTCAGGAATGTGCGCCCGGTCAAAAAGCCTTTTTGATAAAAAATTTTTCAATTGGCGGTAAATTCCAGTTGCAGATAGGTCAGTTTACCCTTAACGCTTCAAGCGATCCGACCTTGGGTCTGAGCAAGTCGTGCTTCCGCAGCGGGGGCGTCAATACCGCGCAGGATCATCAGAATTGCGGTCTTGGCGCTGTAATTGCACTGCTCCAAGGCAGCGCAGGCAGCGGCGGTGTCAGCGCCTGTGGCGGTACGCACGATGCGCACGCAGCGTTCCACCAGCTTTTCATTGCTGGCGCGTACATCTACCATCAGGTTGCCGTAAACCTTGCCAAGCTTGATCATGGTGGCGGTGGAAAGCATATTCAGCACCATTTTTTGCGCTGTACCGCTTTTCAACCGTGTGGAACCGGTGACGACCTCCGGCCCGGGGCTGGGGGAGATGCCAATGTCAGCGCTCGTGTCCACCTCGCTGCCGGGGCAGCAGGTCACGCTGATAGTCGCCGCGCCAAGGCTTTTGGCGTAGGCTATTGCCCCCAGCACATAGGGAGTGCGCCCGCTGGCCGCAATGCCACACAGCACATCCTTGCCAGAGAAATGCAGTTTTTCCAAATCCTCGCGACCAAGGTCGCGGTTATCCTCCGCCCCTTCGACCGGCACAAGCATGGCACTTTGACCGCCCGCAATGACGGCGTCCACCATGTCGCGCCCGGCACCGAAAGTGGGCAGACACTCAGCAGCGTCCAGCACGCCCAACCGCCCGGACGTGCCGCAGCCGCAATAAATCAGCCGCCCGCCGCTTTGCAGGGCGGCGTAGATTACATCAACGGCCTTGGCGATCTGTGGCAGCTCCGCCTCAACCGCAAGGGCGACCTTTTTGTCCTCCTGATTCATCAGGCGGACGATTTCAAGCGTTGAGACCTCGTCAATATGGCTGGTAGCAGGGTTTCGCTGCTCGGTAGAAATTGAATCAAGTTTTACCATAAACGTTTCCTCACATTCGGCAGGGATTGCCTCTGCCAGCTTATCCTGGGACAGCACCGTACAATTCCCGCCTAATGGCTTTAAGCACCCTCCGGCGGCTGCGGCACCTAGATTATGCGGTATTGCCTTAGCCCTTAACGCCGCCGACAGTAAGGCCTTTGACAAAGTATTTTTTGCAGGAAAGGATATAGAATGATGATGGGCAGCGTTTGAGACGATGATGACAGCCGACTTGATGGCGATGCCCAAAGACGTCTTGTCTGCCGAGCCTGCGCCATCACCCACCATGGCCGTACCGTTGACGATGTTGCGCAGGAACAGCATGACGGGATACTGATCTTTGTTGAGGTATATCAGAGAGTTGAACCAGTCGTTCCAGAAGAAGACCGCGTAGTACAGACCCACCGTAGCGATGGCCGCCGTAGACAACGGCACAACGATGCGGCGCAGGATGCCCCAGTAGCCAAGGCCATCAATGAGGGCCGCCTCCTCCAGCTCATGGGGCAGTCCTTTAAAGGCGTTGACCATGATGATGAGGTTGAACTGACTGATGCAGAATGGCAACAGCATGGCCCAGCGGGTGCCAGTCAGATGCAACGAGGAGACAAGCAGGTAGTTGGGGATCATGCCGCCGGCAAAAAACATCGAGATAACAACAAGTTTCATAAAAAATTTGTGGCCCAGCAGGTAATCTTTGGAAAGGGGATAGGCGAACATGATGGTCATCAGCATGGCTATGGCTGTGCCGCAGATCGTGTAGAAGAATGTATTGCCGTAGGCCTGGAAGAAGTTCGGGTAGGTGAAGATCTGCTTGTAAGCGTCCAGATTGAAGCCCACCGGCCAGAAAGAAACCTGATTGTTGATGATTGCTTTCGAGCTGGAGAAAGACAGCGCTGCCATGTACACAAAGGGCAGGAAACAAATCAGCAGCGTAAGGATCATGACGAGGTTCACAACGCCGTCAAAAACGCGGTTTTCTGTTGTTTTATAGTATCTACTCATTTTGCTGCCTTTCTTAATACAAGCTCTCGTCCGTCAATTTTCTACTGATCGCGTTGGAGTCCGGAAACCAGAATCAGACCGATAATGCCGCCGAACAGACGATGGCCGTTGCGTAGGAGTAATTCTGATTTTGCAGACCAGTGCGGTAAACAAGGGTGTCGATGATGTCACTGACGCCGGAGTTGGAGGGTGTGTACATCAGCAGGACCTTCTCATATCCGATGCATGAGCATACGGCCAACGTTCATAATCAGCATGACCATGATCGTCGGCATGATAGAGGGGATCGTCACATGGAATATCTGCTGGATGCGGGTCGCACCGTCCATCTCGGCAAGCTTCATACAAATCGCTGCTGATACTGGTGATGGCGGCCAGATAGATGATAGCCGTCCAGCCGGTGTACTGCCAGGACTCCGAAAGGATGTACAGCGGGCGGAACCAGCTGGATTCATTCATGAAGTAGATGGGTGTCATGCCGAAAACGTTGTGCAGGAAGTTGTTCAAAAGACCCGTGCTGGGGGAGAGGACCTCGTTCATGATGGCGATGACAACGACAGTTGAGATGAAGCGGGGCATATAAGAAATCGTTTGCACGATCTTTTTCAAGTATTTGCTGCGAACTTCGTTCAGCAGGATAGCGAAGATGATAGGCAGCGGGAAGTTGATGGCCAGATTTTCCAGCGAGACAACCAGCGTGTTGCGGAAGGCGCGCCAGAACGCGGGGTCTTTTAAGAAGCGTTCAAAGTAGCGCAGAGTCCACTCGGTGCCGAACATGCCTTGGCCGGGACGGTAGCGCCGGAAAGCCAGAATGTTGCCAACCATAGGCACATACTTGAAAATGATGAAATACAGTACCGGCAGAATCATCATGGCATACTAATGCGCTGTAATTTTTTTAAGTGTTTAGGGTGTGTGAACGCCGCTTGGCCTTCTCGGCCGGCGTAAGCTTTGGTTTGCCTTACCCATGGATTGCGCTCCTTTTACAATAAAAGCACGGGGGCATATCCTCCCTTGGATCTGCCCCCTGCTGAGGATCAGTACGGATTTTTACTTGTTATCGTTGTACATCTGCAGGTATTCGTCGATACTCAGGTTCTTCATCTCAGCAACATAGGCATCCCAATCGGTGTCGGTGCTCTTCTTGCCTGTGATGAAGGCATCGGCCCAAACCTCGAAGGTGTCACCAAGCGGGGTGCGCAGGCTGGCGGCGTCCTCAGCAGTCAGGTCATCAAACTGCGGCGTCGGGGGCACAGGCTGGATGGCATCGGGCATAGCGGCAACCTCAGAGTTGATCTTGGCGTAGTTCTCATCGTACTTGGACATCTCACGTGCGTTGATCCAGACCATCTGGGTAACATCTGAGCCACAGCCGTACTTAAGCTGCATGGACTTGTAGATGCCGTCAGCACTGTTGGCGATCTCATCAGAGTAGACGATCTTGTCGCCGTCCATGGTGTAGGTCTCGCCCTCAACACCAAGGCACCACAGCTTTGCGTTTTCCTCAGAGTAGAACATCTCATCGATGGTACGGACAATGCGCTCGAAATCATCGCGCTCAGCGGTCTTTGCAGGGAACATGATGCCGGAACCGGTACGGCTCTTGGGCTGGTGATGTGCGCCTCCAGGGCCTTCCAGCGGAGCATACATCTGCAGCTTGAAGCCATCGATCTCAGTGGCAGCCTCAACACCGCCGATTTGGTCGTAGTAAGCGTAGGTCGCCATCGAAGCGCCGGTAGCCATTTTCTGACTCCACTTGTCGCCATCGATGGGATCTGCCATCTCGGGGTCAAGCAGACCTTCAGCATACAGCTTGCTCAGGAAAGCGAAGTACTGCTTAGCCTTGTCATCGATCGCACCAGCAAAGTGTTCTTTGTTTGCGTAATCATAGCTCAGGACATAAGAACCATCAGCACTATTCTTACCAACGCTGATACCATAGGAGGGCATCGTCATGCGGAACAGAACGCGGGGACCGGCAAGGATGGTCAGCGGGTAGGAATCCGGATGGTCTTGCTTGTAGGCCTTCAGGATTTCGTACAGGTCATCGAAGGTCTTGGGAGCATCGAAGCCCTTCTCCTCAAGGTAATCCTCACGCAGGATGAGACCACCGTCATAGAAGCTCTTGTCCGTCAGGGAGGGCATATAGTAGCGCTTACCGTCCTGCAGATTCAGCTGATTGACATCGTCCTGCAGACCCATTTCCTCTACGCGGGCGTTGAAGTTGGGTGTCCAATCACTGTAATCGCTGATGGGAACAAGAGCGCCGTTCAAAGCCAGAGATGCATTCTCACCTGTTGTGGTCTGGTAGAGAATGACATCGGGTACATTCTCGCCGGTGTTCAGGGCGAGAGAAACCTTTGTGGAGTAATCGGCAATGGGAATTGCCTCAACGTCAAGTTTGACATTGCAGCGCTTCTGCACTTCGGTGAAGGTCAGCCAATCCTCTTTATAAGGGAGGGTGGCGTTATCCGATAGGTAGATGCGGATGTTGAGGGGATCCTCGCTGGAATAATCCGGCGTGCCGGACTCGGTCGAAGAGGCAGCGGAGCTGGCAGATGTGCTTTCAGCGGGGGAACTGGAACTGCTGCTGCCGCAGGCTGCCAGTGTGCCAACTGTCATGCAAGCTGCCAAGGCCATTGCCACGGTACGGCTGACTGATTTTTTCATGTAATTTCCTCCTTTTAAATAATGCCGTGCGAATTCTCCTGCCGCAGCGGCTAGTGTTCCGAGTGATGGATTCTGGCTACGCTTAAAGAACTATTGTTTCTTAAGCTTTTGGTTTCGCGGAATATTTGTTTCAGTGCCTCTATCATATGCCATTTTAGAACAAACGTCAATAGTAATGTGAAATTTTCATGATTATTTACAAACAAACTCCTGTAACTTTAAGCAAAACGGAAAATTTCCGATTTAACAAAAGAATGGAAAGGTTGAAACAACCTACTGTAAGCATCCCTGAAAAAAGGGGCACAGAAAAGCCAGCCCCCGTAAGGGAGCAATCAAAGTGTATCAGCGTAAAGTAACTGGCAAAGAGCTTTTCTGTAAACACCTGTTCGATCTATCGTTTGCTGAAGTGTCGGAACGAAACAGGAAGCTACGAAACTCAGATGAATTTCCGTGGAAAGAAGCCCAAATCGTCAGATGCAGAACATCAACATATCCTTTCACTTCTGGAGAAACAGCCGGATGCCACATGTCTGGAGATCATTGAAATGTTGAATTTGCCTGTCAGCATCGATACAGTCTGGCGTTTTCTTCAGAAAGCAGGATACCGCCGCAAGAAGAAGTCTCTTCATGCCAGTGAACAGGAACGCCCCCGATGTGGCCGAGAAGAGGAAAAACTTGAACGGCCTTATATGTGGGTTCAGTGTAAGTGACCTTGTATTTCTTGATGAAAGTGGTTGCAATACAGATATGACAAGGCGGTATGCCTATTCATTTGGAAACCGATTTGCTTCCTCATCTGAATGGCAATTCTGTCCTCGTAATGGATAATATGAAATCGCACCATGCAAAGGCAGTGAAAGAGTTGCTGGACAGTTCCGGTGTTCGATACATTTATCTTCAACCGTATAGTCCCGATCTGAATCCCATTGAAAAGCTCTGTCGATGGTCAGGCCGGGGTATCGCTGGCCCTTCTGTACTTGCTGAACACCTCATAAAGACAGCGTTCAATCTCCTTTTTCCGCTTTTCCTTTTCCTTCGGAGAGAGTATCGGCGTAAGACTTTCCAGCACAATGCTTTTCCCCTGAAAATGGACGGTTTTGGTTTCACTCTGATAAGTAACGGATTGTACCATTGAAGCCTCCTTTGCGTAGTTGGTTGACTGCCAGCATTTCCCGCATTGTCCCAGTGGGGAAAAGCGAAAGGACAGCACCCGGCAAGGAGTGCTGTCCTTTCGTTCTTCTCCACACCTCGGGCCAATTTGGCCCGAGGTCAGTATTGCCAATTTTCGTAGTAGTGCGCCGCCTCCTCAACAGCGCAGAAGTCAAAGACTTCATAAAGCTCAACGAGCACCTGATGAATGTCCTTTGCATGGAACCCACAGATTTTCCATGGCTTTGATAACATAGCCACGGCAGGCGTCGTTGCTCCATTCCTCATTCATAGTCAAGACCTTCTTTCTTATAAAGCAAAAGAAATGCGCCCGCACAGCATGACGCTATGCAGACGCATGAAATTACATTATCATAATTGTACTGATATATTGTACCTTCATAGCCAGACTGTCCCGGAGGGGGGAGCTACGCGTTTTTTTAGCTGGTGAAGGTCATGGGAATTGTGAGAAAGTAAGATGGACACGGCGATACCCTCCTATGGGCCGCCGTGGGGTTACTGAATATCCAAAGAGAAACGGCGGCTCTGAAAATTGAGCCGCCGTTTCATGGGCGCATAGAAATGTATCTGCTGTACGACGGCTTTTTTTCTTTTGCCGTCGTGCGGCAGATTTCTATTGATACTTTTCTAAAAGTGCCGTTGCTTCTGCTTGTGACATTGTTCCTGCTTCAACTTCTGTATCGGTATATTCTTTAAGGGCATTGAACAGTTCTTCCTGCGTATCAAATGGGCCTATACTCTTGTAGGTATTCCCATCAAAGACAAATGTTTGATACTGCTCAGGCTGTGCGTTATCAGGCATAGAAAAGAACAACTGATCGTCACTTGAAGAAGCTCTTTTTCCTACCATTTTCCCCTCTAAAATAGATTTAAGGATTTCATCGTAATACTCAAGTGCTTCTGTCGCTTCTGCTTCTGTCCATTCTCCAGCATCGACCAACTTTTGAATATTTTCCGTTTCATTTTCAATCCATGCGGAAAATTCATCATAAGTGAAGTAGTCTGTTTCCTCGATGGGAGAATAGCTTTGCCATGTTTTGCCCTCGTCTGTACTCTGCTGAATATCTGCTCCGTCTTGCCTGAAAAGGACGGAGGATACCGAGGGCTGCGTTTCGATAAGTGTTTGGGTATCTGTTTCGTCATGGCCTTCATTAGCGAAAGCAGAGACACCACCGACGCATAAAGAAAAGCATAGCAGAACAATAATTCCAATTTTTTTCGCCATAGGTTTTACCTCCTTCATTTTAGTAGTTGGCGTTTTGCCTCCTTTCGCAGACATAGTACATCTTCTATGTTGGATGATTATAAAATCAATGTTGTGCCAGTGTTGAACAAAAGAAATCTCTGCTTTTCTTGCGGAACTCGAAAAGCAGAGACTTCTTTCAAAACTGTATTGTAAAACTCATGCCTCTATCGTTTGGCATGGGAACAAACTGATATTTCAAGCGCAATTTATCCAAGATCGTCTGGACAATGTATAGACCAAGCCCATTTCCCCCGGTTGCTTGGCTATGGGCTAAATCTGGACGATAAAATGGCTCAAATATGTGTTGTAGCTGTTCGGGTAGTAATACGCTACATTCGTTAGAAACTGATAGCTTATTTTTATCAAATACAACCAATATTGATTGTCCAGCCTCCGTATAGTTGACCGCATTTGAAAGGATATTCGATATTGCTTTTCTCAACTGGCCCTCTGGAAGATATACGAAAGCGTCACTTGAAAGCTCTATTTTGAACTTAACTCCCTTGGCTTCTGCAATTAAGCGATACGGTTCACACAGTTCTGTAAGGAGGGCTCTCAATGAAAAGTTGCTGCATGGCTCATTATTACCTTGTGTTTGCAAGCGTGAAGCGTTAAGTATATCTCTAATCATATCCCCAAGCTGTTCAGTAATTTCTTTGCACTTGGGCAAATAGGTTTCATAATCACGGTATTCCCCAATGCCTAAAATCATATTTTCCAATGTCGCATTTAGCTCTGTAACAGGTGTTTTTAATTCATGGGACGCTGTTCGGAGAAAATCAATCTTCTCTTTTTCTGCAAGACTGACTTTCTCTTTTTCCAATTCCAGATTGCGGATAGTCAAAAGTAAGGATTGATATAAATTGTTAATATCAGTAGCTAAAGCTCCAATTTCATCCTTTGACGATACAATCGCTTTTGCGTCTGGCTCCAATTTCAACATTTGATTAGCAGATTTTGAGAGCGATAAAATCGGAGTGGTTATGCCTCTGGAAAAGAAGTATGAAAACAATGCCGATATAGCGGCGCAACAAAGTATAGAAATCGGAAATGTTTTCAACATGGTTTGAGTAATGAGCCGGGGCATATCTATTTCTGACAAAGTGCTCGCCCCTGCATTTGTCACTAATATATTCGTGACAAGAACATTTTGGGCAGGCGCAATTAGGAAAATCAACAAGTGCGCTATAAAGGAAATTAAAAGCATCATTGCAAATGTAAATAAGAATATCTTTGGAAATAATTTTATCTTCTTCATATTGCTTGCCCCATCTCAAACTTATAGCCTATTCCTTTAACCGTTGTTATGCAATCCAAACGGAGCTTTTTGCGGATATTACGAATATAGGCATCTATTGTGCGGTCAATCACATCACAATCGTATCCCCACACATCGTCCAAGATTTGATTGCGAGACAGGACTAAACCTTTATTGTCAATCAGCACTTTCAGGATTTCCAGTTCCTTTGGGGTAATGTCTATTTTACCGTTTTCATCACAGGCCGTATATCCAGAAAAGTCAACGGTAACATCTCCAAGCTTAATCATATTAACAGCAGGTTTACTCTGACTTCTGCGGAGAAGCGCAGTAATCCGTTTACCTAAAATGAGCATGGAAAAGGGCTTTGTTATATAGTCATCTGCCATTTCGTCAAAACTGTTGGATTGTGTATATTCATCATCAAGTGCTGTGAGCATTATAACAGGAATGTTGCTGACTTTCCTAATTTCATGCAAAACAACGATACCCGACATTTCGGGAAGCATAATATCCAGAACAATTATATCCAGTTCTTTTTCACGGAATATTTTTAGTGCCTCACTACCAGTAAAAGCAGAAAAAAGCGTATGTCCAGCTTCTTTCATATATTCGCATATCGCCTTGTTTGTACCTTGATTATCTTCAACAATCAAAATTTTCGCCATTAAGAACACCTCCCATATGTTTAGCGCCTATTAGGAAAACACACTGTCAAAGGGGTTTGTAGCGGGGGTTAGCCCGCTACTGCGGTATCTTCCGTAGTGTTGATTTCAATGTACTCGGCAATCTTGCGGAGCTCGTCAGCAAATTTG
>ENA-OQBD01001474-OQBD01001474.1-human-gut-metagenome-genome-assembly--contig:-NODE-1474-length-10896-cov-1.847618_pt1 | contig 10896 bp, 14 predicted proteins | sample MGYA00242742_ERZ504543 | MGnify/ENA primary metagenome ERZ504543 (study PRJEB26092, sample SAMD00036239) | human gut metagenome | host: Homo sapiens | study: EMG produced TPA metagenomics assembly of... | reverse complement strand
ATTCCTTTCCTAAAAAATATGTAACACCTGTTTGCTCAAAATCATTGTACCATGAACACCCAACCGAACCAATAATTCTATTGTCTTTCTTGAGACAAACTGTATATGCCAAATAATCATTTTCCGGGTTATCCCTTTTATCATATTCAACGGCTTCTTCTATCCAATCTTCAATCCATTCAGAACAATTACAATCAAATCCTATTGCTTCCAAGCTACCATCTTGTGCCATCTCTGCAAAACTCTTCTCATCTCCGTACTGAATAGAACGAATTACTAATCTATCAGTTTCAATTTTTCAATTTCATCACTCCCTCTAACGATAAACCGCTCTGGCAAATTAATGCTATAGCGATAAAATAATCTTTTTTATTTCGTCAACCTTTTCAGATAATTCTTTTAGTCCCATCTATTACATAATCAGATGACGGCAAAATATCTTTTAACATTTGAACATAAGCAATTCTGGCATACTTTAGGTATGTCTCCATCTCTTGTCTAATCTCCTCACCTGTAGCGTTTTTCATGTCTCGCAAAACCTTTCTTGCCATTGCAATGTCTAATGGGGTATCTATGAAAATCGCACAATCAATATAGTTTCTTAAGGCTTTGTGACAGTATGCAAAAGGATAATCTAGCAATAGATATTCACAATCTGAATTTTTATATCAATAACATCTTCTACCAATGGACTCAAATTCCATACATTATAATCTGCTCCTTGTTTCGTCCATTCATAAAAATTATCAACTTCACCTTCAAAGAATAATCGTCAAAATACAAAGCTTTCGTATTTGCGATTTGATTCTTCAGTTCATTAACTATAGTTGTTTTTCCACCTGCTGTCACAGCAGCAATTGCTATTACTTTCATTTTACCCCTCCTAAGATATGAGTGCAAATTTATGTTGCACTCATTTACATTCTAACCTACACAATTCTACCACACCGCCCATCTCCCAGCAATTATATTTTATCTACTCTCTAATAGATTTACTCATCCTTTTTGCGATTTTCCATCTTCTCATACAGATTAGTGTTATACAGTCTGTACAACTCGCTGTCCTTGTCAATCACATTGTCAAACGGCACCATTCTGCTTCCGCATTTTATCAGTCCGCATCCTGACGGTGAGTCTATCACATAGTTAAGTTGCTCCTCTGATATTTCCAGTGCCTCCACTATCTTTTCTATGTCCTTGCTTGACTGATTTAAAAGAAGTATGAATGCTGAGTTTGAAAGCATTGTGGTGCTTGTCTCACTCATTAAAAGGTCCACGATGTTCTGTGTGATTCCTGTACACAGTCCTCCCTGCTTTCTTACCTTCTTCCACATCTGTCTAAGGTATTCCGCACTGAATGGTGAATTAAGGAGCACATGCACTTCATCTATGTAGAACCATGTTGCCTTTCCGTGTTCTCCGTTTTGTATGATTTTCTGCTGTATTGTCTCCATCATCACAAGCATTGCAAGTGGGGCAAGTGATTCTCCAAGGTCCCTTATTCCGTAAACAATGAATCTGTTGTTTACGTTTATGTTTGTCTGATGATTAAATATGTTAAGTGCGCCTGTCACAAATATTTCAAGTCCAAGTGCAACGTCCCTTGCCTCCTTGTCCTCCTGCTCCAGCAGTCTGTTGTAAAGGTCCTCCATTGTTGGAACGTACTTTTCCCTGCTTCTTGCAATGTCCATGTACAAATCCTTTACACATCTTGAAATGATTGACCTCTGCTGTGGTGTTATTTCCTTCATTATCTGCTCACAGATACTTAGCATGAACTGGCACTTGTCTCTTACCCATCCCTTACTGTCCAATACATCAAGATTCCACACATCCATGTCCATAGGGTTAATGTAGTTTCTTGTGTTTGTTGAAATGTTTATGTAGGTGCCGTTGTATTTTTCAGTGACATCCTCATATTCATTCATTGGATCCACTGCAATTACATTGTCATCTGTTGAAAGTAAAACCGAGCCCATTTCCATTTTTGCCTGAAATGACTTTCCCGCACCTGACACACCGAATATAAATCCGTTGCCGTTTAAGAGTTTCTTTCTGTTTCCCACAATTATGTTTTTTGATATCTGGTTTACGCCATAGTAAATGCCGTTTCTGTCACAAAGTTCCTGCACGTTAAACGGCATCAGCACTGCAAGACTCTGTGTAAGCATTGTTCTCATTGTTTCAATCTGTCTTACTCCTATGGGAAGTGTTGTGTTAACTGCTTCCCTCTGTTTGTACATGCATGTGTCAACAGCACATCCTGCTCCCTTTGAAATGGAATCCACTGTCTCACAGATGCTTTCAAGTTCATCCCTGTCATCTGCCATGACAATCATTGTCACTGAAACATAGTAAAGGCTTTCGTCATTTTCCCTTACATTATTCATTATCTCCTCTATGTCCTTTTTCTTCTGTCTCGTTGCATATGAAATGTCTGATGAAAAGTCATTGTTTCTGTTTCTTGTTCTCTGCTGTTTTATTATGTCTGACTCAATGCCCAGATACTTTTTCTGCAGCATCTTCATTGTCAGGTCCTTTGGCACCGGAACCACATCCACACTTGTAACCGAATGTACTGGCAGAAATGTCAGCTCCGTAAAAAATCTGTCAGAAAGGTATGTTGGATATTTCTTTATGAAAAGAACCCTTCCAACCTTTCCTTCATTCTCAAAATAATCAGGATGATATTTTATCCTTGTGTTGCAGATTTCATTTCTAAAGTCTGTTCCTGTAATTCTTCCCTGTCTTATGTCAAAGTTAAATTCATCCTCCCTTCCAAGTCTGTAATAGTCGTGAAGAATCTTTAGTCGTTCATTTCCTGTAAGTGGTGTCAGCTTTGAACCAAGTTCGGCAAAACTTCTAAACATTGATGCCTCAATTGTTGCAAACTGTGCCTTTGCCTCCTCAAAAGTTCTTTCTCTCAATTGTTATGGTAAGATATCTTTCCTGCTCAATTCCCTGTCTTCCCTCAAGTATCTTTTCCTCAATGATTCTGTTGTAACTTTCCCTCATCTTATCGAATCCGTCTTTCTGTACTTAAGCATTACCTCATTTCTCAGCACATCCATGTCCTTGTTTTTATTGTTGACTGTTATCTTGAATGTACAGTCAAATGAATTAAGGCACCTGCAGTATCTCTGAAAGAAGCTTTCCTGTTCCTCCTCTGAACGTGTGGCATAATTGACATCACTGAATCTGTATGTCTTTGAATATTTTCCATCCGCCACCTCAAATATTCCGCTTTCCGAAATCTTTAGTATTTCTATTGTTTCCTGCACCGACTTTGGTGATTTGTAAAGTGGCTCTGATGCCTTCTTTATTTCAGAAAACCTGTCCTTAAATATGTTCATTCCTGTTCCTCCGTTTATTTTCCTGTGTTAAATTTTCCTTTATGTTTCTCATTTTCTGTTTTTTGTTACTTCTCCTGTTTTTCCTTTTGTCTTCCTTTTTTCTCTGCCGTTCCTCTTCCATTCTCATTCTTTTTATGATTTTCTCACTTTCCTCTGAAATGTACATAAGTGGTCTGTTCTTAAAAGCGAACCACAGTTTTCTTTTAAACATCTGTGTAAAACTCATTCCCTGATATGAATAAAATCCGTTTAATGCAAGTGGTGCCACCACGGGAATAGCAATGTATGCACTTCCCGTAAGCCCCACGTATCTGTATGTAAGAAGAACTATTGCGCCGCCGCATGCAACTGATGCGATGGAAAATATCAGCTGTCTTGCAGTAAGTCCCATCACCACTGACTCCTGATATTTTTCTATGTCCTTGTTAATTGATATGTTCATCTGTTCCTCCTGTTTCTATAATCCAAGTGCCTTACTTGTAAGATTCTGTGCTCCCTTCACTGCTCCGACTGTCATTGCCACGCTGAATGTAAGTTCACACATGTACATCAGTGCCTTGGTCCAGTCCGCGTAATCACTTGTAAATGTAGGAAGTCCTGCATTTAAAAATGCATTGCAGACTATTATTGCAAGTGCCATTGTCACAGCTTCCAGCACTATTGACAGAAAGTACTTTGCATAACTCACTGCCGAGTGACTTACCACTCGGTTTCCGCTTACTGTTGAAAACGCAAGTGCACCAAAGGGTACAATCACAAGTATTTTTAAGAATCTGAAATACACGGTGTATATGAGCATGAAACCGCAGAAGATGATTACAAGTGCAATGATTACTGCAAGTATCATCATTAAAAGGCTTTCCCCGAATCCAAGGTCCTTTATGATTGTCTGCTGTTCATCTGGTATCTTTAGCTTGGTTGTTGTTTCCCTGTGTCATGAGCCCCACCAGATTTCCTGCTGATGAAAAGAATGCCTTCATTATTGTCACGTTGTTTGCAACAAGCCATTCTGCTATTCCTATTCTCATTAACATCCTTAGTATGGTTTCAAATCTTACCTCTTCCTTTACGTCAATGCTCTCCGAACAGAAACCTATTACAAAGAACAGAACCACCAGTGACGAACCAACCGCCACAAATATGGGTTCAAGGTTTGCCACCACTGCCCATGGGCCTCCGTTCTTGAAACTTACCGGGGATTGCCCCAGCAGTTCAAAAACAAGAGACACCTTGTCATTCCAGAAATCAACAACCGTCTGCAAAAGATCAAGGATTACACCGCCTAAGCTAAATATGTCCATAATCTCTTACCTCCCTTCGGTAACGCCCCCTCGCTTTGCTCGTCGGCAAGTCGGTCGGTGCGTTCCAAAATATTCACTTCGTTCATGTTGCACCTCCCTCTAGAATCCTAATATTCCAAGTACTGATGAAATGCCTGCCATCATTACTCCTGCAACAATTCCCTTAAGTGCCGAGTTCATTGTTGATGAATCAGCTGCCTGATATGCCTGTGCAAACTCCATTACATTTTTTGCAAGAATGATTACGCCGATTGCCCCAATGATTGCAAGCACCAGTGTCTTTAAGTTATCAAGTGGTTTTGTAACTGAACTTGCATCTCCCGCAGCAAGTACGTTATTTACCTGAAATACTGTCATATACATTGCCCCAATTAAACAGTTTTTTATGTTTCCAATATTTTTCTTAAATCTCTTCATATCTGATTTTCTCCTTATCTGCTTTGATATTTTTCTAGTTTCTCTTTCATTTCCTCAATGGATGTTTCTGGTTTTAAATATTCAAGCAAATACTCCAAATCCATTTTTATTGCTAATGCCTTTTTTGCTTCGTCCATTTGCTCTGCTGAAAAATCCATTGTACATAGTCTTGTTGTAAGCTCCTCTCTTAAGTCTTCATCTGTTGGTTTTGTCTCCATCTGAAACTCACTCTCCTGTAATGCTGCAATCTCTTGTGGAGTCAAATCAATAATGTTAACTTTTTCTCCTGACTTCTCAACTTCTTTGATTTCTCTTTCACTGTAAATTTTTAATCCATCCTTAATTTTGTTACTTTTCCTAATATTGTGTGTATAAGGCTTTGCCCCTCCATCTTCTGTTTGTTTAAAATTCTTATGGTCAAAAGGCCAATATTTTTCATCAAATATAGGATTAAATCCCTTTATGAAAATAAGGCAATTTTTGTTATCCATATTTCTTACTTCATCAGGATTCATAAGGGATCTGCCAAGCACATCATAATTTCTTGATGCCGAACCATGTACACCTCTTGTTTCACCTGTTGACCTTTTGTCTATAGTGCCTTTACCAAGTACTCAGATATATATTCATGGGTAGACTTTTCATTTCCACCAAGATATACAAGGGTGTCACAGTTACCTGTAATTGTTTCCCAGGTTTCTTTAAACAGTGCCTTTATTTGTGCCAAATTCTGAATAATGATAATTGCGCTGATTCTTCTACTTCTCATAGTTGACAATAACGAACAAAAGTCATCAGGTAACGCCACATTGGCAAACTCGTCCAACATAAGTGTGACATCAAGTGGAAGTTTTCCTCCAAACTTAAAGTCAGCCTGATAATAAAGTTCCTGAAATAGCTGTGTATAAAGCATCCCAACCAAAAAGTTGTATGACTTGTCTGAATCGGGTATTACACAAAACAATGCTGTTCTTTTTTTTCCTGTTTCGTTTTTGTCCCTATTCCCTAGTTCTTCAATATGAAGGTCATCCTTTGACAAAATTCTCAATATCTGCGGATTTTCTAATAATGCTAACCGTGAATTTGCTGAAATAATAATTGACCTTACAGTATCTCCTGCACCTCTTACCACTTTCATATACTGCCTATATGCCGGATGATGTTCACCAAGTGAACTTGTATCTACAAGTTTTTTCATTCGTATAGTTAGTTTTGAATCCTTCTTGTCATTAACCTCTGCCTCTGACAGCAACTTTAAAACCGATTGAAAGTTCTTTTGGTTTGATGGCATCTCAAGCCATACATAATAAAACAACGCCTGAAGTAACATCCCCTCCGCATGTTCCCAAAATGGGTCTGTAGGGGCTGATTCCTTTGGCGTTGTATTACTAATTAAATTTGTGACCAGCTTTATCACATCATTTTCTGTTCTTATATAATTGAATGGATTGTAGCAATCCGACTTAGCCATATCTATCAAGTTAAGTACTTTTACGTTATATCCGTTTTTCTTCAACATACCACCAGTTGCTCTGAGCAGCTCGCCCTTTGGATCTGTTGCGATAAACGAACCCTTTGGTAACATTTGCATTATGTTTGGCTTTACAATATAAAATGTTTTACCTGCACCTGAACCACCGATTACAAGCATATTGTTGTTTAGCTTTGTAACTTTAGTATCTGTACTCATCCTTACGTGCTTGCTAAGTATTCTGTTCTTCTCATCAGATTTATCACTTATAGATTTATTTACCTGATCTATGTTTGCGAAACTTGCAGTACCATACTCCTTTTCCATGCATAAAATTTCTTCTGCTTGTAATATACAAAAGTACTGCCATTGAATAAATAAGTGTTCCGACTATCATAGCCTTTAAACTATGTTCAGTCCAATAATTTTTAAATGGATGATCTAATGCATCATTTACCTTGTTAAGTAAAGTTATTACATCCATTCCTTCTTTCCATACACCACTTATAATGTATGAAATAAATAAGACAAAAAGTTCTCCTACAATAAGAAAAGGAACTAACATCTTGTTATTTCTTTTTTGCAATAGGCTTACTTTCCCTTTCCTGATGTTTCTTCACTTTTTCCTTTTTCGCTGTGCGTGATGCTCTGCTTGAATGACTGCCGGAACTTGCCGGGCGGTGTGCCGGTGTACTTCTTAAACATGGCGTTGAAGTGACAGATACTGCTGAAGCCGAGTGTATCCGCAATCTCGGCGATTGGAATGCTGGTATTCATCAGAAAACCCTGCGCCTCACCAATCCGGCGTTTCATCACATACTGCATAGGCGGCACGCCAAACTCCTGCTTAAACACATGCGCCAGATAATACTCGCTCACGCGCAGTCGCTCCGCCACCATACGCAGCGTGATCGGCTCACAGTGGTGTGCATCCAGATAGCGCCGCACGCGGTGCGCCAGCACAGACGGCATTTCACGCTGCTGCTCCTGCTGGTGGATACGACTGCGGAGCAGGGAATCGGTCAGATTCAGCATTGCCTCTGCCAGACTGCAGCACACGGCATGCAGGTTTCCCGCATCGGCGCTGAGCAGATACAGCAGGTGCATGGTCTCGCCTACCTGCCTGGCAAGCTGTCCGCACGAGACAACCGGATACTCTCCTTCTGCAATCAGGCAGTTAGGCGGCAGACCTTCTGCATTGACATCGGTAATTGCGATGCTGTACGACCGGATCTGCCGCACCTGATCGGGTTCCTCGCCGTGCAGCACACCCTGATTGCAGATAACAATGTCGCCCTCTCCAATCGGGTAATACCGGTTATCCACCATGTACTGTCCTTGTCCGCTGCACACATAGAACAGCTCCAGACGGTCGTCGTGCATATGCGGAAGTATAGACTGCTGGTTGTTGTAATTGCGGTCGATCGAAATGCAGTTGAAGAATGTTCCGCTCAGTTTACGCGGCTTGTTTTCCATGTATGCTCCCTCCTAAGAATCACAAGATTACGAAAGCCTTCCCTCGATTTTCTTTCTTCCCCTCGGAAAATCCTGCTGTTTTTTTCCCACAAGAACACGATAACGCTCTCACAGACTTTATTTGTATAATAATCACAAGAAAAGCGCAAACGATTCAAAACAGCAGTTTATATCGTTGTTTTATTCGGTATTTTTACATCGATCTTCTTTGTGTGCAATTATTATATAATTATTATATCATAAAACACAGAAAAAACTTACTAACATACTGCTTTTTGAGCAAGCGCGTCAATTCAGGTTTCAGAGTAAAAAATGGAGTGCAAGAAAAAAATTGGCAACAAGGTAAGAATCGGTCTGCTGGGTGCAGGCAGAATCGGCAAGCTGCACGGCGAAAATCTGGCACATGCCGTACCGAACGCAGACCTCTACGCAGTGGCTGATCCGTTCATGAACGATGCGACCCGCGCATGGGCAGCGGACATGGGTATTGAGAAGTGCTACGATGATCCCGAGATGATCTTTGGCGATCCGACCATCGAGGCCGTGTTCATCTGCTCCTCCACCGCAACGCATGCAGACTTCATCATGCGCGCTGCGCAGACCGGCAAGCACATCTTCTGCGAGAAGCCGATCGACACCAAGCTGGCAAAGATCGAGGAAGCCCTCGCTGCGGTAAAGAAGGCAGGCGTTAAGCTGCAGGTCGGCTTCGTTCGCCGCTTTGACCACAACCACAAGGCCGTCCGCGATACGGTCGCTTCCGGCAAGCTGGGCAAGCCCAATCTCATCAAGGTCACTTCCCGCGATCCTGATCATCAGCCGATGAGCTATATCAAGGTTTCCGGCGGTATCTTCATGGACATGACCATCCATGATTTCGACATGGTTCGCTATCTGGCAAGCAGCGAGGTTACCGAGGTTACCGCTTACGGTGCAGCGCTCTCCGGTGCAGGCTACGAGGAATACGGCGATGTGGACACCGCCATTGTAATGATGAAGTTCGAGAACGGCGCACTCGGCGTGATCGACAACTCCCGTGCCGCACACTACGGCTACGACCAGCGCACCGAGGTTCACTGCGACCAGGGCTGCGTGCAGGTTGCAAACGATCTGAACAACACCGCCATGATCTCCTCTGCCGCAGGCGTCGAGGTTGCAAAGCCGACCTGGTTCTTCCTCGAGCGCTACAACAACGCATTCATCGCAGAGGCAAAGGCGTTCACCGATGCCGTTCTGAACGACACCGACACGCTGGTAACCGGTTTTGACGGTCTGCAGCCGGTCAAGATCGCCATGGCAGCAAACCTGTCCATGAAGGAAGGCCGTCCGGTCAAGCTGAGCGAAATCGAGTAATTTATCCTCGCATTACCACAAGCAAAGAGAAGAGAAAGAGTTAAGGCAAGCCGCCGCACCCGGCGGCGGCTTCCGTTTTCTGAGAAGAGAAAGAGGGGTTGCTCCTTATGAGTGAAAAGAACAACACTGCCTCCCTTGGCTGGGGAACCCGCATTGCCTATGGTTTAGGCGACACTGCCTGCAACGTTGTGTTCGGCATGATCACCGCGCTGCTCACCCTGTTCTATACGGATTACTGCGGTATTCCGGTCGTTACCGTCGGTCTGGTCATGCTGATCTCGCGTATTTTTGACGGCTCGTCCGACGTTATCATGGGCATCATCGTGAGCAAGACCAAATCAAAATGGGGTAAGGCCCGTCCGTGGATTTTATGGATGAGCGTACCGTATGTTCTGTGCGCGGTTGCGATGTTCTGTGTGCCGCACAGCAGCACAACCGTTCAGTTCTGGTACATTTTTGTTACTTATAACCTGTGCACCACCGTATGCTACACCGCAATCAACGTGCCCTACGGCACCCTGTCCACCATGATGACCCGCTCCTCGCACGAGCGCGACCTGCTGTCCGTTGTGCGTATGGCACTGTCTCCGATCGGCAAGATCATTGCCGTAACCTTTACTATGCCGGTCGTCAAGCTGTTCGGCAACGATCAGGCCGCCTGGATCAAGACCATGAGCATCTGGTGTGCCATCGCACTTGCTCTGCTCGTCATCTGTTTTGTTCGCTGCAAGGAAACCGTTAATTTTGAATCCACCGCACAGGAGCAGCCCAAGGTTCCCGCTTCCCGCGCGATTAAAGCGCTGCTTGGCAACCCGTATTTCTGGGCAACGCTCATTCTGTGGACTGTCACCTGCGTTCATACCACCATCATCGGCACCGACCTGCCGTACTACTGCAAATATGTTCTCGGCAACGATGAATGGTATTACAGCGTCATTTACACCTCCGAGATCGTCGCACTGATCGTTGGCGCGCTGCTGTGTCCGATGCTGCTGCAGAAATTCAACAAGCGCAATCTGTCGCTCGCCGGCTGTATCGTAGTTGTTATCGCCCATGCCCTCATTATGGTAAACCCGATGAGCTTCAGGTGGATTCTGGTAATGACCATCATCCGCTCGCTCGGTCAGGCTCCGCTGACCTCTCTGGTATTCGGCATGATGGGCGATGTTGTAGAGTACGGTCAGTGGAAGAGCCATCTGCGTCAGGAAAGCCTGATCTTCGGCGGCGGCTCGCTCGGCTTTAAGATCGGCACCGGCATCACCAGTGCGGTTATGACCGCCATGCTCGAGGGCGCAGGCTTCCTCAGCTCGGTTACCGGCGGTGCCATGCAGCCGACTTCTGCCCAGCAAATGATTTCCTCTATCTTTAGAATCGGTCCGATCCTCGTTTGGATCGTTGCCATTATCGTCCTGCTGTTCTACAAGCTGGATAAGATTTACCCACCATTATGAAGGAACTCACCGAGCGTGAAGCGCGCGGTGAAATGTAAAGGAGACTGTCTTATGCTGAAACTCGGATATAACGAAGC
>ENA-OQBD01001473-OQBD01001473.1-human-gut-metagenome-genome-assembly--contig:-NODE-1473-length-10896-cov-3.358715_pt1 | contig 10896 bp, 9 predicted proteins | sample MGYA00242742_ERZ504543 | MGnify/ENA primary metagenome ERZ504543 (study PRJEB26092, sample SAMD00036239) | human gut metagenome | host: Homo sapiens | study: EMG produced TPA metagenomics assembly of... | reverse complement strand
GTAGGGGCGAGAAAATGTACTCCTTACGGTGAAGAGATGGCGCTTGCATACGGAGAGAGGCTTGCAGAAGCAGGAATCCAGATTATCAGCGGCATGGCAAGAGGGATTGACGGAGCGGCACAGAGAGGGGCGCTGAACGGAGGAGGAAGAACGTATGGGGTGCTTGGGTGTGGAGTGGATATCTGTTATCCGAGAGAGCACCGGGGACTCTACTGTGATATTTTGAAAGAAGGAGGACTTCTGTCAGAACAACTTCCCGGAGAGCCGCCTCTTGCAGGCTATTTTCCTGCCAGAAACCGAATCATCAGCGGACTGTCTGATCTGGTGCTTGTGATGGAGGCAAAAGAACGCAGCGGTTCCCTGATCACAGCAGATATGGCGCTGGAGGAGGGAAAGGATGTATTTGCTCTGCCGGGGCTTGCGACAAGTCCCATGAGCCGGGGATGCCACAGATTGATCGCACAGGGGGCAGGGATCCTTTTAAGCCCGGAAGATTTGTTGGAAATGTTAGGATATCAAAAGGAAAAACTCTGTCAAAAACCAGACAAAAATGAAAAAATGCTTGAAACAACAGAAAATATAGTGTATAGTTGTCTCGGTTTGTATCCAAAAGGTGTTCAGAGTCTGTCTGTTGAGACAGGGCTTGCACCGCCAGACTTGATAGAGCAATTGATGACATTAGAATTACAGGGATATATCAAAGAAGTATCTAGAAATCAATATATCAAAGTCCGTTAAAAATAAGTACGGGCTTTATGGAGGAAGTATTTTTATGGCACGTTATCTTGTGATCGTGGAGTCACCGACAAAGGTGAAGACAATTAAAAAATTTTTAGGGGAGCAATTATGTAGTGACTGCGTCCAACGGGCATGTGCGTGATCTCCCTAAGAGTCAGCTTGGTGTTGATCCGGAAAATGATTTTGAACCGAAATATATTACGATTCGTGGAAAGGGAGAGATTCTTGCAAAGTTAAGAAAAGAAGTAAAGAAAGCGGATAAAATTTATCTTGCAACTGACCCGGATCGTGAAGGAGAGGCAATTTCCTGGCATTTAACCAAAGCATTGAAGCTGGAGGACAAAGATGTCAGCAGAATCAGTTTTAACGAAATTACAAAAACAGCGGTAAAAGCATCCTTAAAGACACCGCGTGAGATTGATATGGATCTGGTTGATGCACAGCAGGCGAGACGTATGCTGGACCGTATGGTTGGTTACCGGATCAGCCCGTTGTTATGGGCAAAAGTAAAAAGAGGGCTGAGTGCCGGTCGTGTACAATCCGTTGCTTTACGGATTGTGTGTGACCGTGAGGAAGAAATTGATGCATTTATTCCGGAGGAGTACTGGTCTTTAGAGGCAAGCCTCCTGCCGGAAGGTGAGAAAAAACCGATTACAGCAAAGCTGCTGGACAAAGGCGGCGAAAAGTTTGAGATTTCTTCCGAGGAACAGATGAATCAGGTGCTTGCGGAATTAAAAGGCAAAGAATTTAAAGTCTGCGATATGAAAAAGGGAGAGCGCACAAAAAAAGCGCCGCTTCCGTTTACAACCAGTACTTTGCAGCAGGAAGCTTCCAAAGCGCTGAATTTCCCGATCTCGAAGACGATGCGGATTGCACAGCAGCTGTATGAAGGTGTGGATATCAAAGGACAGGGAACGGTCGGTATCATCACCTATCTGCGTACGGATTCCGTTCGTATTTCGGAAGAGGCGGATGAAGCAGCGCGTGCCTTTATTTCCGAAAGCTACGGAGAGGAATATCTGTCTGACGGAGAAGGAAGCAAGAAGAGCAATGCAAAGATTCAGGATGCGCACGAAGCGATCCGTCCGACCGATATTAACCGTATTCCGTCCGAGATTAAAGAGTCGTTAAGCCGGGATCAGTTTCGTTTATACCAGCTGATCTGGAAACGCTTTGCCGCAAGCCGTATGGCAAACGCAAAGTATGAGACAACAACCGTTAACATTGCAGCGGGAGATTATACATTCCGCGTTTCTACTTCCAAAGTAGCTTTTGACGGATTTATGCTGGCCTATACGGAAGCAGATGATGAAAAGCAGGAAAAACAGGTACTTTTAAAATCAATTGATAAAGATACAAAACTGACACTGGAAGAATTCGATCCGAAACAGCATTTTACACAGCCACCGGCACATTATACGGAAGCTTCGCTGGTAAAAACACTCGAAGAACTCGGAATCGGACGCCCAAGCACCTATTCCCCGACCATCACAACGATCATTGCCAGACGTTATATCACAAAGGAAAATAAGAACCTTTATGTGACAGAGATCGGTTCCGTTGTCAATTCCATTATGAAGGAATCTTTCCCGACTATTGTAGACGAACATTTTACTGCAAATATGGAATCTCTTTTAGACAGTGTTGCGGAAGGACATTTAAACTGGAAAACGGTTGTTGCGAATTTTTACCCGGATCTGGAAGAGGCTGTGGAGGCCGCGGAAAAAGATCTCGAAAAGATTACCATTGAAGATGAAGTGACGGATGAAATCTGTGAAGTGTGTGGCCGCAATATGGTAATCAAGTATGGACCGCATGGAAAGTTTCTGGCATGTCCGGGATTCCCGGAGTGCCGGAATACCAAGCCATATTATGAAAGATTGGTGTCGCATGTCCGAAATGCGGAAAAGACGTGGTCATCAAAATGACACGTAAGGGCAGAAGATACTATGGATGCATTGATTATCCGGAATGTGATTTCATGAGCTGGGGACGCCCGGTAGAAAAGAAATGTCCGCGCTGTGGAGGCTATATGGTAGAAAAAGGAAACAAGCTTGCATGTGCGGATGAACATTGCGGTTACACGGAAGCAAAAGAAAAAGAAACAGAATAGTCGTAAATTTTTCGAAAAATATTGAATTGTCTGATAAATAGTGCTACACTCATGGTATCTGTGATAAAGACAGGAGGAAAAACATGAGTGTTCAACTTCTAGACAAGACAAGAAAAATAAATAAACTGCTTCATAACAATAATTCGTCCAAGGTGGTATTTAACGATATCTGTGAAGTCCTGACAGGAATTCTTGATTCCAACATCCTTGTAATAAGCAAGAAGGGAAAGGTTTTAGGTTCCAGTGTATGCAAAGGGGTTGAGGAACTGCAGGAACTGATCGTGGATGAAGTCGGCGGATATATTGATGCAGAACTCAATGAGCGTCTTCTGGGAATCCTTTCCACAAAAGAGAACGTAAATCTGGAAACACTCGGATTCGGAGATGAATCCAAAAAGTACCGGGCCATCATTACCCCGATTGACATTGCCGGGGAGCGGCTGGGAACCTTATTTGAATACCGGTGCGAAACGGAATATGACATTGATGACATTATTCTGACAGAGTACGGAACAACGGTGGTAGGACTGGAAATGATGCGTTCTGTAAACGAAGAGAGTGCAGAGGAAGCGAGAAAGGTTGCAATCGTAAAATCTGCGATCAGCACACTTTCTTTCTCGGAACTTGAGGCAATCACCCACATCTTTGATGAACTGGATGGCAATGAGGGAATTCTTGTTGCAAGCAGAATTGCGGATCGCGTGGGAATTACCCGTTCCGTGATTGTAAATGCACTTCGTAAGTTTGAGAGTGCGGGCGTGATCGAATCGCGTTCTTCCGGCATGAAAGGAACTTACATAAAGGTTGTCAATGATGTGGTTTTCGATGAACTTGCAGAACTGAAAAGAAAAATGCAAAATAAAGGATGGAACCGAGAGGACAGCAAAAGGACTTGTATGTAAATATAAGTCCTTTTTTGTCATTTTATGTAAAAAACTACTTGTATTTTGCTTGATTTATACTATAATTAGTATGATACGATAATTGGGAATACTAGATAAGGAGGCACAAAATTGCTAAGTACAGATGCTTTCAATTATGTGAATGTTCTGGATAAAGCTGCTGATGCGAGCTGGAGCAGGGAGAACATTCTGACTAACAATATTGCAAATGTAAACACTCCGGGATATAAGAGAAAAGACTTAAATTTTGAAAATACATTAAAAACAGAACTGGGCCGCTGCAAGCATGAGTCCCTGGATTCGAAAATGAAAGACGTGGATCTTTCCAGACTGAATCCATCGGTTTATGTGGACAGTTCCAATTACTCCTATCGGCTGGATGGAAGCAATGTAGATATTGACACGGAAGAAGTGGAACTGGCATCCGAACAGATCCACTATCAGGGAATTACAGCCGGAATTAACGGACAGTTTGACCGTATGCGTTCCGTGATTAAGTAAGGGGGAAAGATAAATGGCTTTATTTCAGGCGTTTAATATCAGCGCGTCAGGCATGACCGCAGAACGGTTTCGTACCGATATCATTGCGGAGAACATTGCAAATGTAAATACAACATCAACAGAGAGCGGCGGTCCGTACCGACGCAAAATTGTAAATTTTGCAGAACGGAAAGTTACCCCGTTTTCCCAATATTACGCAACTGCATCGCAGAATCCGGCAATCGGAAACGGTGTAAAAGTAACTTCCGTAAAAGAAGATACGGAAACAGATTTCGTGAAAGAATATGATCCTTCCAATCCGGATGCGGATGCGGACGGATATGTATCCTATCCAAATGTAAACACGGTCACGGAAATGACCAATCTGATCGATTCTACCCGTGCATATGAGGCAAATGCGACTGCATTTGATGCCACAAAGAGTATGGCAACCACGGGACTTTCCATAGGAAAACAATAATAAAAAGTAAGTTATACGAGAGAGGACAAAAGCATGGATATCACACAATTGTCTGGAGTTTCTTCTGACTATCTGAATACATTCGCAAAAAAAGAGGCACTTGTTCCGGGAGACGATGACAGTTTCAGCGCGGTGCTTTCAACGGCTATGAAATCGGTAGATGAAACCAATGACCTGCAAAATACTGCGGAGTCGGAAGAAGTACGGTTCGCACTTGGGGAAGCCGAAAATCCACATGATCTGCTGATTGCAGAGACGAAAGCAAATGTAGCACTGCAGTATACGGTTGCAGTGCGGGATAAACTGATTGACGGATACAAAGAGATTATGCAGATGTCAATCTAGTAAGTGAGGAACGAAAACATGCCAGAACAGTTACAGAAAATCCTTGACCGTGTGGTTGAGTGGTGGAAAAAATTTTCCAATAAACAAAGAATGCTGCTGATCAGCCTTACCGCAGTGGTGATCCTTGCGCTAGTGATACTGGGAGTTGTTGTATCAAGACCGAGTTATACAACACTGATTGACTGCCAGAACGCAAAAGAAGCCAGTCAGGTAAAAGATCTGTTAGACGGCGAAGGTGATATTGATTATAAGGTAACGGATACCACACATTTTGAAGTAAACAAAAAAGATGAGAACAAGGCAAACTGGCTTTTGGGATCCAATAATATTGATACAACGGGATTTGACCTGTCAGATCCGAACATCAAGGATTATATCGACGGAAGTTTTTCTACCACGGAGGCAGATAAACAGAAACTTGCCAAAAGTTATATGGAAGATAAACTGGAGAATGTGCTTGCTGCGAATGACCTGATTGATTCCGCAAAAGTTACACTGGATATTCCGGATGATGACGGTACACTGATCTCACGGATGCAGGAAAGTTCTGCCAGCGTTTCGCTTGCCCTGAATGGTTCTATGGATTCGGATCAGGCGTATTCGGTGGCGCGCCTTGTGGCAACCGCCCTTGGAAATGATTCGACAGACAAGATTACCATTCTGGATCAGAAGACATCCAAAATCTTGTTTTCGGGAGCAGACCAGGATGATGATGCCACGGTTGTTTCCGACAGTCTGGACATCAAAGACCGCATTAAGAATTCCGTGGTCAATGGTATCAAGGATGTAATGGTCAAGTCCGGTATGTATTCGGACGTGCAGGTTGCGCCGAACCTTGATATTGATATGTCCAAGGTGGAAAAGGCGGTTCACAATTATTCACACAATGATGGACAGGATCAGGGAGAACTGACAGAAAGCTCTGAGTATAATTCAGAGGCAAAAGGTGGACAGGCTGCAACTCCGGGAACGGATTCCAATGATGATACGCCAACCTATGTGACACAGGATGGCGAGATTACAGAATCTTCCGTGTCGGATGTGGATAAAAAATATTCGCCGAATGAGGAAATTATAAAAACTATTTCAAACGGTGGAGCGATCAACTATGATAACAGTTCCATTGCCGTGACTGCCACACGCTGGGTTGTTTATGATGAGGACGAATTGAAAGATTCCGGGCAGCTGAAAGGGACAACGTTTGAAAAGTTTAAGAGCGCACACAGTGATCCGGTACAGGTGGATGCAACGCAGGATGAAATTGACCTTATCGCAAAAGCTACCGGAATTCAGTCTAGTGCAATCAAACTGGTCTGTTATGAAAGACCGCAGTTTGTGGAATCCCAGAAGAAGGGATTCGGACTCACCGACATTTTACAGATTCTGCTTGCGGTGCTGATTTTTGCGTTGCTGGGGTATGTTGTATTCCGCAGTACCAGAAAACAGAAAGTGGAAGAGCCGGAGCCGGAACTGTCTGTCGATGCCCTGCTGGCGGCTACTTCAGATAACGACGATGAAAATCTGGAAGATATCGGGTATTCGGAAAAATCAGAAACCCGGAAACTTATTGAAAAATTTGTGGATGAAAATCCGGATGCGGCAGCACTTCTGCTTCGCAACTGGTTAAATGATGATTGGGAGTAATTTATGAACAACGACTCATATACTGGAGTACAGAAAGCAGCGATTCTTTTGATTACGCTGGGACCGGAAAAGGCGGCAACCATTTTCAAACATTTAAAGGAAGATGAGATTGAAGAATTAACGCTGGAAATAGCGAATACAAGAAGCGTATCGCCACAGACCAAGGAGGAAGTGCTGGAAGAGTTTTATCAGGTATGCCTCGCACAGCAGTATATTGCGGAAGGCGGTATCGGATACGCAAAAGAACTTCTGGAAAAAGCACTCGGAAACGACAAGGCACAGGGAGTTATTGCAAAACTTACAGCATCTCTTCAGGTTCGTCCGTTCGAATTTATCCGAAAGACAGATCCGGCACAGCTGCTGAACTTTATACAGGATGAACATCCGCAGACGATTGCGATGATCCTTTCGTATCTGGCTCCGGCACAGGCGTCCCAGGTACTGGGAGCTCTGCCACCGGAAAAACAGGCTGATGTTGCAAAACGTATTGCAACTATGGATCGTACTTCTCCGGATGTGATCAAGGAGGTAGAACGCGTACTGGAGCGGAAACTTGCATCTCTTGTAAATCAGGATTACACCATCGTCGGTGGTATTGATGCAATTGTTGGCATTTTGAACAGTGTCGACCGTGGAACAGAGAAATCATATTATGGAATCCCTGGAAATCGAAGAGCCGGAACTTGCGACGAGATCCGCAAAAAGATGTTCGTGTTCGAGGATATTCTCTGCTCGACGAACCGTGCAATTCAGCGTGTGTTGCGTGATGTGGAAAATGCAGATCTGGAGCTTGCACTTAAGAATACAACGGAAGAAGTACAGAATGTGATCTACAAGAACCTGTCAAAACGTCTGGCTGCAATGATCAAGGAGGATATGGACTTTATGGGTCCTGTTCGTATGAAGGATGTTGAGGAGGCACAGCAGAAGATTGTTGCTGTGATCCGTAAGCTCGAAGATGCCGGAGAGATTGTAATTTCACGTGGCGGAGGTGACGATATCGTTGTCTAATTTACTGAAACAATGTTATGTCGTCAGTTCGGGAACTGGTACAAGAATTATCAATTCCAATGACGGGGTACGCCAGAAATTAAAAGAACTGCAACAGGAACAGGCTCCGGAACAGGTAGATGTATCAGCAGAGGACGGACAGGAGAATGCACCGGCTGGTTTCTCACAGGGAATTCAGGCAAAAACCGTGCAGATTGATGTGGAAGCCCTGCGCAGGGAAGCACTTGAAAAGGCAGCTGTGGAGGCAGATGAGATTACTTCCACGGCAAAAGAAGATGCAGAACGTATCCGTGGGGAAGCGGAAGAAAAAGCCCGTACCCTGTATGAAGAACAAAAGAAACTCGGATACGAAGAGGGTGCCAGATGCCGGGAAGAAGAATTAAACAGGGAACATGAGAAGGCGATGGAGTCTCTTCATGCACAGAAAAAACAACTGGAAGAACAGTATCATGAAAAAATGTCGGTGATGGAAAAAGACATTGTGGACGCTGTGATTCAGGTATTTGATAAAGTGTTTAAGATTCAGTTTGAAGAGAAACGTGAACTTTTGCTTCAGCTGGTAAATGGAGCATTACTTGACATTGACCCGGGAGATAAAATACGGATTCACACGAACCGGAGCGATGAGGAAATCCTTAAAGAACATCTTGCACAGATGCAGGATATTGTAGGAAAAGATGTTGCCATTGAATTTGTAAAGGATAATAAATTATCGGATGGACAGTGCAAAATAGAAACACCGTATGGCGTGGTTGACTGTGGGGTAGACACACAGTTGTCTGCACTGCTGAAGGATATACGTTCACTGGTATAAACGGGAGACGAATTTGGTTAAAGAAGCGGAAAAGTATTTACAGCTGATGGACCGCCAGTATTATAAGAGTTATGGAAAAGTAGTCAAGGTAGTAGGTCTTACCATTGAATCTGTCGGACCAAAGGCACGTATGGGAGATTTGTGTAAAATTTACCCGAACGAAAAGGAAGAGGAATATGTTATCGCGGAAGTGGTCGGTTTTCAGGATTCCAGACTGATCCTGATGCCGGTTGACAGCGTGGAAGGGGTTGGAACCGGATGCATTGTGGAAAATACCGGACATCCCCTGTCAGTTCTGGTTGGAGAAGAACTGCTTGGGCATACGCTGGATGGAATCGGACGCATGACGGATGGAACGGAAGAAATTCACGGTTCGTATTATCCGTTGGAAAATACGCCGCCGGATCCGATGGATCGCCGGATTATCAGCGAGGTACTGCCGCTTGGCGTAAAAGCGGTGGACGGACTGATTACGGTTGGAAAAGGACAGCGTATCGGTGTGTTTGCCGGTTCCGGTGTCGGGAAAAGTACCCTGCTTGGCATGTTTGCAAGAAATACGAAGGCAGACATCAATGTAATCGCACTGATCGGTGAGCGCGGCAGAGAGGTCCGGGAATTTATTGAACGTGACCTTGGTCCGGAGGGAATGGCACGGTCTGTTGTCGTGGTCGCAACGTCAGATAAACCGGCACTGATCCGTAATAAGTGTGCAAAGACTGCAACGGCTGTGGCGGAATATTTCCGTGATCAGGGAAAAGATGTACTGCTTATGATGGATTCCATGACACGATTTTCCCAGGCACAAAGAGAAATCGGACTTGCATCCGGGGAACCACCGGTTACCAGAGGGTATCCGCCGAGTGTGTACGCACAGATGCCAAAACTTCTGGAACGTGCCGGTACAAATGAAAAAGGATCGATCACCGGACTATATACGGTTCTGGTAGATGGAGATGATTTTAATGAGCCAATCACGGATACGGCGCGGGGCATTCTGGATGGACATATTGTTCTCGACCGTAAGCTGGGACATAAAAACCATTATCCGGCAATTGATATTTTACAGAGTATTTCCCGTGTTATGAATTCCATCGTAACAAAGGAACATAAGGCACTTGCCGGAAAATTAAAACAGGTGCTTGCCACATACAGTGAAGCTGAGGATCTGATTAATATCGGAGCCTACAAAAACGGATCGAATCCGGATATCGATTATGCAATCCGAAAGAATAAAGAAGTAAATGAATTTCTGTGTCAGGATACGGAAGAAAAGTTTGCTTTTGATGAAGAAGTGGAACTCTTAAAAAAGGTGTTTGACGACTGATCAATGGACAGAGGTTTTAAATGGCAAAATTTGTTTATCGTATGCAGAACATACTGAACATTAAACAGAAACTGGAGACACAGGCGAAAATGACATACAGCCTGGCAAACCAGAAATATCTGGAGCAGCAGAAGATTCTGCAGGAATATATGGTGCGCAGAGTCGGATATGAGCAGCACTGGAAGAAACTGATGCAGGGAAATTTAAATCTGCAGGAAGTCGAACATGCGCGGGCAGATGTAAATGCCATGAAAACGATTGTCAGACGACAGATGGTAGAAGTCCACAAGGCGGAAAAAGAACTGGAAGATGCCAGAAACCGCTTAAAAACCGTGATGCAGGAACGAAAGGTTCAGGAAAAATTGAGGGAAAAGGCATTTGAAGAATTTTTACAGAACTGTCAGTATGACAGCTGGAGTGTTGGAAAAACGGTAAAACTTACCCATAATATTGATCTTTCGAAGGTTGATTTGCAATGGTGTGCATATTTCTCTGGGGATTTTGAGGGCGGCGGTCACACGATCAGTAATGTGAAGCTGCAGGTAAAAGGCTCGGATCACGGATTTTTCCGTTATCTGGGTAAAAGCGCAGTTGTGAATGATCTGAAGATCTCCGGTAAGATCACTTCAGAGGGAAGCTGTAAAAATATTGGCGGAATTGCCGGTGTGAACTATGGTACGATCGGGAACTGTTCCTTTGAAGGAACTGTCAATGGAAAAACAGCAGTCGGAGCGATCGCAGGGATCAACAAACCGACCGGAAAAATTGTAAACTGCAGGAGCAATGCAACAGTGACAGCCACCAATCAGACCGGAGGAATCGTTGGAAATAACGAAGGACTTGTGTCAGAGTGTACATCGGAGTGCAGCATCAATACAGATGAGCTGAAAACCACGATGGATATTGGAGGCGTTGACATTGGTACATTAAATCTCACAGGGCGTGTAATAGACCGGAATGATATGGGCGGAATTGTGGGTGTTTCGACTGGAATTGTCAGTGAATGCATCAATCAGGGAAAAATCGGTTTTGCACACACGGGTT
>ENA-OQBD01001471-OQBD01001471.1-human-gut-metagenome-genome-assembly--contig:-NODE-1471-length-10899-cov-2.372818_pt1 | contig 10899 bp, 13 predicted proteins | sample MGYA00242742_ERZ504543 | MGnify/ENA primary metagenome ERZ504543 (study PRJEB26092, sample SAMD00036239) | human gut metagenome | host: Homo sapiens | study: EMG produced TPA metagenomics assembly of... | reverse complement strand
TCAAATCGTATAGTCGGCAGTTATGTCTTATCGGGATTGCTTTTTTCGGTACAATTCTATTACGGTTGTAATGGCGTCAGTCTTCTTGTTCTGGTTCCTTTTAAATCTCAATATTGGAAATGATAGATTAAAAAGAGCTATCATCTGGTTCGGTCCACTTACTTTTGCAGTATATCTTATTCACGACAACAGTAATGTTAGAAATATTCTGTGGAAGACTTTACCGATGGAACAACTGTACGCTGGTGGAATAATGATGTATCTTGGCGGTTTAATTGTTATTGCCCCTACGATTTTTGTTGTCTGTTGCGCAATAGAAAAAAGTAGAATTCAAATATTCAATCTAATTGGGATTCAGAAATTCTTACATAAATGGGATTTGCTTTTTGATGAAATAAAAGGCAAATGTCTCTTGTTGGTAAAATAAAGTAGAACTGATAAGGAGAACTTATAGAAAGATGTCAAAGAAGAAAGGCATAATTGGTTCGACATTGCAATTAACGGTTGCAGTGCTCTTTATTAAAGTTTTGGGGCTTGCTAAGAAGTCGATTATTGCAGCAGTTTGTGGTGCGACTGCAGAAACAGACGCATTTTTTATCGCATCAGAAGTGATTGCCGCGTTATGTACTGTCTTCTTTTCGTCTATTTCAATTTCACTGCTCTCAATGCATACCAATCGGTTACTAAAAGAAGGGCGTGATGCATCGAACAATCTTATTAATGCGGTTCTAAAGATATTTATCCCAATTGCTTTTGTTATTACAATTATATTCGTTTCGTTCTCTGACGAAATATCCAGAATATTGGCGCCTTCGTATGAGGGAGCCCAGTTGCAGGATCTATCCTCGTATATTCGAATAATAGCGATTGTTTTTGTTTTTAGTTGCTATTACCAGATCATTAATGTTGTACTTGAAACGGATAAAAGATTTCTTCCTGGAAAAGGTCAAGCCTTCTTTCAAAATTTATTTGTTATTGTTTCTGCATTGCTGTTTTATCCTAAGATGGGAATCTCTGCATTGTTATGGGCCTTTGTTTTGGCTGGATTTATTCAATGCATACAAATAACTTGGAATGCCAGAAATTGTTTCAAGTTTAAACTGAAAACCTCAGATGAGATAGCAAGCATTAAGATGCTGATTTCGCTGGCAGGCCCGTTGATTGTAGGCAATGCAATCTACGAAATTAACGATATTGTTGACAAGCAGATTTCATCAGGCTTAGGTCACGGCGGTGTCTCGGTACTATCTTATGGAGCATCCATTAATGAGATCGTTACATCTTTGATTGTTACATCTCTTTCTACGGTTCTTTTTTCCCATTATGCAACATGGATTGCAGAGGGGAAAATTGAAAAGGTAGGGGATAATCTACAACAGTCACTAGAGTATTTGTTCGTAATTATTATGCCGATTATGGTCATGTGTTTTGTAGGTGGTGACCTAATAGTTGGGGTACTATATGGAAGAGGCAGTTTTAGTACGGAAGCTATTTCAAGAACAAATGGAGTTGTTATCGGGTATGCCGCAGGTTTCTTTTTCCAAGCGGCGAGAGCAACTATCGTTAAGGTTTATTATGCTTTTCAAGATACAAAAACCCCAATGATAAATGGAGCAATATCCGTTGGCGTCAATGTCGCTCTAAGCATTACGTTATCAAAATTTCTGGGGGTTACGGGTATAGCTTTGGCAACGAGCATTTCTATGCTTGTTGTTACTGCTTTGCTCCTTCCGGGGGTGAAAAAATACACTCCAAGTTTTTCCATGAAGTCTAGCATTACCGACGGCCTGAAAATTTTATTGGCTTCTGGGATAGTTTGGCTTACAGCAGCCCTTATAAAAACTACATTACAGGGGGATATATATCTGCAGTTTGTGATTATGGGCACCTATATTGTTCTCGCATACGCAGCATTAATCATGCTGCTGAGAGTTAAATGTATAAACCGGATTATAAAACGTTTCAAAGGTGCAAGGTGATAATATGACATACGAAGGGTTCAGACTCAAGGTGAGTAAGTATTGGCGCAAGGGTTTTGCACAAGCGCGCCAAAAAAAGTTGTTGGGTAAAGATTTTACTATTATTTCCAATAACTGTTGGGGCGGGATGATTTACGAGAGTTATAATCTTCCGAAAAACTCCCCAACAGTAGGTTTGTTTTTCTTTGCAGAGGATTACATATGTTTTCTGAAGGATTTGAAGGGATTCGTAACAGCTCCTCTCAAATTTATTAGACCAGAAGATTCAAAGTGGAAGACGAGGCCGGAATTGGTAAATGATAAACGATTTGGTCACTATCCGATAGGTCAATTGTCCACCGGGGGGGGGACAGTCGAAATCTTTTTCTTACATTATCATAGCGAGCATGAGGCACAGGAAAAGTGGGAGCGCAGGTGCAATCGCATAAATTGGGATAGAATCCTTGTGAAGTTTAATGACCAAAATGGAGCTACGCAGGAAACGCTTGACGAGTATTTACGCATTCCATATGATAAGCTCTTCTTCACCTGCAAAGAATGGGAAAGGATGACATCGGATTGCTTTGTCATACCTCAGCCCTCTTTCTATAAAACAATTACAGCATCCCATGAACCATTCGGCAAAAGTCGATATGTTGACATAACGGAAAAAACTCAATACACTCTATAAATGATTTCTGATTATAACAAGTGTATAGTTTTTTTCGCCTTCGGACATTATCAATGGACAAGTGATAAAAGAAGGACAATCAATAGATGTTGTTCCAAATTCATCAAATCTATTATACCGTTTCCAAGAATTTATCTATCCAGGAAGTTATTCCGCTTTTATTTTCCATAATTATCGTTTTGTGCAACCGCAGGAAGTATCCATGCATCCCTCCACTGTATTCTGTTTTTCTAATCCTCTATATCACACTATTGCGTCGTGCGCCTGGGTTTAATGAAAGCATATGTTTCAAGCTAAAGCTGAGGCCGAATGTGGTTGTATGGGCGGGCAACTTGCTGAACTTGGTCCTTTATGTACCGTATGGGGTAACAAGCTGGCAGTGGAAGCGAGAAGGCAAGAAGGTAGTTGCAGTTGGTCTTGCTTTGTCTGTGTCCTGTGAGGTACTCCAGTATTTGACCGGGCGAGGCATGGCAGATGTAAATGACGTATTATTCAATACGTTGGGCGCTGCGGTAGGGGTTTGGATTTCGGCAAAGGTATATTCAAAGTGAGTTGAATGGAATATGCAAACAACAAAACTATATGTCGAATACATTATAATCGGCATGGAGACGTTGATCTGGTTAGGCCTGCTCATTTTGCTGATTCTAGGGCACTCCAGCAATTGCCATTTTTGATTACTGCATCCAAAATTTACTCACGTCCATATTCATGCTTGGTACATGTTATGTCCTAGGACTTTTGGTAGACCGAGTGGCAGATCAGTTGACGAAGAAAACGAAGGAAAAGATAAAAGGAGACTATCCGATTGAGGCAAATACTAGCATCACCGTATGGGATAAGGTTAAGCAGGGCTCGTTTGCAGCAGTCTCATTATCCCGGATTCGAATCCTTCGTTCTACTATGCTGAACTTTGCAATAACCGGTTTTGTGGGAATGCTGGTTGCGATTGTTGTGTACCACAATGGGCTATTGTGTATAATAACTCTATTTGGATTTGAGATTATGGCTTTGATTGCAAGGTGGGCACATAAAAGCCTTCTTGAAAGCTATTATAGCAAAACTCAGCAGATAGAAGCGGACATCAACAACGAACTCTAAAACATTGGAAGCACAAGAAATAGAGAGAAAATACAAAGGGGCGAAAAGCAGTGAGCAAAGACAAAAATCAAAATGATACGCCGCTTGACGCGAAAATTTCCGGCGCTGTGGCAGCCCTATCATCCATGAAGGAAACACTGGATCAGATGACGGACCCAACGTTACCGGATACTGTTAACGATGCAATGGCATCCCTGTCGGCCATGTCGAAAGCCCTAGCTCAAGCAACAGACAGCTCGATACCAGAATCCCTCACCGCAGCTGCTGACACATTACAATATAGACTAGAGAAATTGCCTCCAATGGATTATACAGGAATAATGACCGACGTAGTAAATACGACAGAATCATTTTATAGTAATTGCTTTGGAAAAGAGCGTCTGGCTGAAATCTTTTCTATGGTAAAACTTTTCGGTGATTCACCCGAAGTGAAGGGACTTCAAGCCATGCTGGATGCCTATGGCCGTGACGGCGTAATAAATCAGGAAGGTGTCCATGCCTACATAAATGATTTTGGCAGGTACTGGGAGCATGCAGCCAAAGCAAAAGACCGGGATGAATCGGCTGTTCCAGCTCAGAACCTGACGATTATCAAACTCATTTCAAACCCCAAAAAAGAGGATCTACCCAAAGGAAGCAAGTCCGTATTCGAGGAACTTTCTAAAAGTGCTGCGGCAAATCTGGCACAATCAAATGATGTCCTGTTCGATGTCAAATCAAAAGAATTCTATCGCAGGGAAACACCCGACCAGAAAATTTCTCCAAAACGAGTTTCAATGGCGGTTAGCGCCCAGCAGGTTTTTGAGGACATTTCTCAGGATGCGCTGATAGCTTTTGAGAGCAAATTGTTCGAGAATGCATCTTTTGCCTGCCAGGATCCAGTTGGCAAAATGATACACGACAGAATAGAGGCCTGGACTGACCGGGTTGACCTGGAACAAGATGTATATTATCATGCCCGCAGGATCGAAGACGGATGCGACTATTACAACGATGATGAAATGATGAAAGTGCCGACCAATGTTACTTCTCAGGGCCGGTACAATGACATTGGCAGAAGTTACTATTATATAGCGGATACCAAAGAGGGCGCGATTAAGGAAATCACCAAGCATTGTGGCAGCAAAAAGCCTAGGGTTCAAGTTGTGGGCCTTCATCCTACCCAGCATGTCGAAACCCTGGATTTGTCTGAGAAAAATAAAGGGCAGATGCGCCTTTCTGGAGCATCTGCGCCGACAGGCGAGAACAACAAGGGGAGTTGTGAGAGAATATATGCTCCCCAATTACGTGGCGAATTGTTCCGGGATCTCGTATAACAGGAATAAATACAAGAGTTTCCCAATCCGCCAAGTACAACTGTATTGTTCTCTGGAACGATGGTTATTTTGACTTCGTTGATGGCACCCGAGAAATATTTTGAATGAGAACTGGAACAGCAAGTCATGAGTATTTCTCCTCATTTTATGAATACCAGCATATTGTCAAAACTGTTTCTCTCTACGAGAACGAGGGTTGGGAAGAAGAACTGAAGAAGCAATTTGCCGCATTGAGGAAAAGGCTTCGCTCCGATTCTACAATCCGTTCAGCTTGAAGAAATGGAATATAGATTGTGACGCAAACAAAATGCTCTCTGTGTAACTCCGCAGAAGGCATTTTTTTCTCAATCCCATTTCTCGCTCTTAGCCCTGAGTAGTTCCTGTGTAATCGCTCAACAATTGCCGACCTGTGAAAGAGGCGACTCCTGTGCGATAATATAGTTATCGAGAACTTTTGAGAATTCTCAGTAATTCTCAGTAATTCTCGATAATTATTGAGAATTCTTAAAAAATTCTCGAGTAGAGGAGACATCGTGATGCAAGTGAGTCAGATGAAGCAGGCAATAAGTCAGGAACAATGGAAACAGCGCATTGTGGAGTGCCGCAATTCAGGGGTTCCGGTCAAGGAGTGGTGCCGGGAGCAAGGAATAAGTTATTCTACCTACTACCGCCATGAGCAAGCATTATTGAAAGGTGCGCAGGATTCCAGCGACATACCGATTTCAGAGCAGGCACCGCAAACATTACCAGTCCCATTCGTAGATGCCTCTGAAATGTGCCAAACAACCTCCAAAACCCATACAGATAGCATTGTAATCCAAGTCTCAGCTCCCAGCTTTAAACTCAAGGTTACCGGAGAAGCTGCAATGAAGGCATTGAAAGAAATCGAACGGGTGCTGCGCAATGCTTAAAGATGCCACAGGATTTAAGAAGATTTACATTGCAGCCGGAAAGACGGATTTTCGCAAAGGAATGGACTCGCTGGCAGCAATAGTCAGTTTGCAATTTGAACTTGATTCATACGAGACGGATATTCTATTCCTGTTTTGCGGTAGTACTCGACGTGTAATAAAAGGTCTTGTATGGGAGGAAGACGGTTTTTGCTTTGCGGAAACTCTACCCACTACAAACGTCTGCATCCCGAGAGAGCCTCTGCTGTAGAGGCTCTTTTTTCGATTTGACCGAAAAGCAGGATTGAAGCCTGACAGGCCTCTCTCCTCAGCTCAGCGCACACTGTGCATGGGCAAAATGCCAAATGCTGGCTGGGGTTCGATTGGACAGTATATGCTCCAGTTTTACCAGAGGATCACGCTGCAGCGTCTGTAAACGCCGGTGACTGGCCACCCGACTGCCGTGGTAGTATACTTCTACTAAATTTTTTGTGACACGGACATCGACTTTTTCGCCAATCAGGTTATACGGCACAGAATATTTGTTCCTGCCATCGGAAACCAAATAATCATTGGGCACTTTTGCGACAGACCAGATCGCTGATTCAAACGGCGTTGCGGGCAGAGGCAGCATATAAGGCTGTTCTTCCTCCAGATAAGCACTGCGGCGCGTGCCGGTGCGCTGTTGAAACTCCCGACCGTTCAGTTCTTCCAGCTTTTCAGCAACAGCCTCGTTGATTTCTTGCAGGGAAAAGAACTTGCGGTCACGCAGCGCAGCAATAATCCAAGTTTCTGCAAAGCGAACAGAAGCCTCTGCCGAACTTTTGTCCTTCGGACGGCGCACACGGGCCGGAACAATAGCAGTGCCGTAATAGTCGGCCAGTTCCTGGTAGCTGCGATTGAGGACTGTATCGTACCGGGTATTGGAGGACGTTGCTGTCTTGCAGTTATCGGGAATCAAGAGTCTTGTTAAGCCGCCGAAATAGTTGAACGCATGAAACATGGCAATTCAACCAGTTCTCCGTTTTCATACCAGCGCAGGCTTCCGTGTAGGCGTAATAGCTGCAGGGTAATACGGCCACAAACAGATAGGCAGAACTCTGTTGACCTGTGACAGAATCATAGATGGGAATCGTATCGCCGGCCCAATCAACTTGAATAGCGTCTCCGGGTTTGTGTTGGATACGCATGGCCGCTTTGGTGACGCGTGCCCACTTTCGATATTTGTCACCGAACTGCGTGCTCATATAAGGTGTCTTTCCGGTCTCGTAACACTTGCTGCGGTATTCCTCCCACAGTAAAGTCAGCGTTACACCAGGCTTAGCCAGTTCCCGGTGAATGTACTGGTAGTCAGGTTCAACATACAAACAAGCATTCTTGTACTTGTTTGGAAAGAGCAACCGTTCCAGATCGGCATTGGTAATGTCATCATCGAGAGGCCAGCAAATCCCAAGTCGATCCGCAGTTTCAAATACTGCCTTGCTGGTTTCGCGGGATGCGATCTTATTGCGTTCCATTTCGCGTTGGCTGCACCCCATACTTCGAAGCATAAGAATTTTCCTGTAGTCTGTCATTTCGATGGACCTCCTTGAAAGTAGTCACGGCATTTTTGCTCGTGCCTCTTTCATTATTTAGGAAAATTGTCTGGGTGGCAAGGAGTCCCGACAAGGTGGCAGAAAATCTCCGGCGAAATGGCGGAAAAAGTCCGTGCAGATGGCAACCTCGCGCCGATTTATGCACTTCCTTTGTCATGTAGGAGTTTATATGTCATCAGGATACTTTTCCATCCCAAGGTAGTACTCAATACTAGTGATGCCCTCACCGGCAAGATTGGCAATGTCATCGAAGGGAATGATGACCGGCAGCTCTTTCTCAATGCCCACAGCTTTTCTATCACTGTCCTGCATGACTTTCAGCTCTCGATAAACTGGGTCGATCATAACAACTGTGCCAGTCAGACTTATGTACTTGCCGGTACTTTCTGCGGCCTTCATAAAGTACCGCACTACGACCTTCATACCTTTTTTGACCTGCAGGAGCTTGTCGGAGAGAGTGTTCTTCTCCTCATCGGAAAGCTCGACTTTCTTCACCAGAAGCTTGCTGGCTCCCTCGCTGGAAATTTCATCATCGAAGCCACGCAGCGCGGCGAAGGGGCTGAATATCTTTGCCCGGTTTGAGAGTGCCATCCGGGGATACTTTACGGGTGGCTCTGGGCGGCTGAGATGGAGGATGTCCGCATACTTCTGTGCGACGTTTCGCCCCTCTTGGGTATTCTTGAAGTCTGCCATAGAATCCTCCTTGTTGCATTATTTGGCCTTGTGGCCGCCGATCTGCCCGTTGCGCTCCCGCATGGTAGCGCCGTCTAAAAAGCTGGTACCTTTCAGTACCGCATTTTTTCCAAAGCGCTTCCGGATATCCAGCATGGATTCCTGAAGCTTCTTTTCTTTTTCCAGCTTCTTTGTGTCGGTAAACAGATTGAGCTGATATATGCCATCATCTTTTACCACCCGGTTTGCAGTGATTGTAATACGGCGTACCAGAAGACGGGGATCTGTGATCTGCTCAAACAGCTCTGAAGCTGCCTGGATCAGGCTGCCTGCCAGATTGGACGGAGGATCCAGACGGATCGTACCGTGTGCGCCTTTCGGAACTTTCCGGCCGTAGTGATCGATGTGAACTTTCTCCGTGATATGAGCCGCTGTCGCAGTTTTCACGGTCATAGCCGATTCCCAGAGTCAGAGAATCCGTCGTCAGATTCTGTTCCAGAAGACGGTAGGAGAGACTTTCTGTCATCTCCTGGACGACGATCCGGGCTTTCTGATGGTCATAAGGGCAGGAGAGCACCTGGCCCCTCACTGGTGCTGTTGTCCGAAGGGCGGTATGATTTAATATCCTGCATGGTGCACGGCTCGATCCCCCAGGCATGATCGATGAGGATTTCCGCATCAATACCAAATTCCTTGTAAATCTGAGGCATGTTACCTGACTGTCCAAATGAATCAGGAACATATCCGACATTCATATATCCGCCAAAAGTTTCGCAACGCTTCATTCCGTAATACATATTACGAACAATGCTTTCACCTGAAATAACTAACTGGTCAGTCTGTGTATACCAAGGTCCGATTACTAACTTCTTTTCCTTAACTAATTTTGTTATTCTGTCTTTATCCTGTGGCATCCACTTAATATAGTCATCAAGTAATGACCCCTGTGCGTCAACCATAAAATATTTAAAATCAGGGTTGCTTTCTAAAGTATCTAATACGTCCTTTAAATCTTTCATAAGATAAACTTTAGATCTTGATGTTGTAAAATACCATTCTCTGTCCCAATGTGAATGAGGTACTACATGTACTTTTCTTTTCATTACAATCCTCCTAATGTTTTTAAAAAAACGCAGGGGCAACCCGGCCCCTGCCCTAATAGTTTTGAAAGTTATTATTTAAATTGATTTTAGTTTTTTTAATTACTTGATGTCTTCAAATGAGATGTCAATTTCGTCTATATCTACATCTTCTGAACCTGCTTCGCTCTTATCATTGAAATCTACGAAAAATGTAGCAAGCATAGCTATAACGAATGCACCAACTAAGATACCTACAAGGTAAGCCCATCCGTGTGTTATTGATACGAATCCGTAAACACCACCTACTGGAGGGATATCACCCTTACCACCTAAGATAGCGATAACTGCTGCACCAATTGCTGCACCGAACATATTTACAGGAATTAAAATCTGTGGCTTAACAAGTGTAAATGGAATAGCACCTTCTGTGATTCCTACAAATCCCATAGCCCAGTTACTCTTACCTGTTTCTCTAAATTCAGCTGAGAATCTCTTCTTTTTGATTACTGTTGCAATAGCGTATGCTAAAGGTGGCATACAAATTGCTGCGTTGATGAATACGTTTGGCTGATAAATTCCTTCTGCCATTAATGCGTTTCCTGCCATCCAAGCTGACTTGTTGATAGGGCCACCCATATCACTGGCGATCATTGCACCAAGGATCATAGCCATTACTAACTGTGAGCTCTGGTTCTGGCACATTGAACTAATCCAATTTACTAACCATGTGTTAATTGCTGCAAGTGGTGTAGCAAGAATAACACCCATTATTATTGCAACAAAACCTGTTGCTATTAAAGGACAAACAACAAGTGGCATTACTGAACCCATTGATTCTGGAAGGTGAATGTGCTTCTTAGCCCATTTTACTGTGTAACCAGCGATGAAAGCTGCGATTACGGCACCTAAGAAACCTGCGTAAGTACTTGATGCAACTGCACCACCGATGAAACCAGCACCGATAGCTGGCTTATCTGCAATACTGTAAGCGATAAATCCTGCTAATACAGTATTAACCATTCCAATACCTGTCCAACCTACGTTTTCAATTAACTTCATGATGTGCCATACGCCTGTTTCCATCTGCATATGGATCTAATGAAGTAATACCAAAGCATAATGCTATAAGTTTTGGTATGGCAACTACTAGTGATGCTTCCGATAATAAGAGGAAGCATGTAGCCGATACCAGTCATCAAATGACCTTTTGACGTCTTTAAAAAATTGTTTCATGTCTCTTTAATACTCCTTTTTTTATTTAGTTTATCTTTTGTATTTTTTTACATATATGAATATGTATTTTCCTTTTGTAATTAAACATTAATTGTTTAATTCATCTTTTGTGTATTTCAGTAATTTTATCTTTTGTATTTAGTATTTAATTTTATCTTTTGTATTTAGTTTTGTAAAAAATTTGTCTTTAGTATTTTTGATTATCTTTTGTACTTTATCTATCTAAAAATACTTTTTGGCTATTATTTGCTAACTGCTGCAACACATTTCTTTAATACAGCCTCAGGTGCCTTAATGCAGATATTAATATCTACACGGATAACCTTCTTGCCTTCGAAACGGTCCATGCCAACAATCTTCT
>ENA-OQBD01001470-OQBD01001470.1-human-gut-metagenome-genome-assembly--contig:-NODE-1470-length-10911-cov-3.269102_pt1 | contig 10911 bp, 8 predicted proteins | sample MGYA00242742_ERZ504543 | MGnify/ENA primary metagenome ERZ504543 (study PRJEB26092, sample SAMD00036239) | human gut metagenome | host: Homo sapiens | study: EMG produced TPA metagenomics assembly of... | reverse complement strand
AACCATTTCCAGCGGTCCGCTGCGATAAAGGTCTGGTACAGCTGGAACAGCAGGTTCCGCAGACCCTCCGGCAGATTGACAACCGAATCCGGTACCATTTTCAGCCACTGGTCCATTGTAATACCGTTCACAGGTCATCCCCTCTTTCTTTTCATTTTACTGCAAAAGAGGGGCGGCGCTGAACCGTCCCTCTTCCTTTGTACGCGTTTGTTGATTTACTGTGCTGCGGAATCAGCGCTGATATACTTGTCAACAATAGACTGTACAGTGCCGTCGTCCTGCAGCTCCTTCAGAGCGCCGTTTACCTTGTCGAGCAGCTCGGTGTTGCCCTTCTTGATAGCGATCGCGTAATCCTCGTCAGCGTAAGCAGTGTCAAGGATCTTGAGGCCGCTGTTTGCAGCAACATAGTTCTTAGCCGGCTCCTGGTCGATAACAACGCAGTCGATCTGATCATTTACCAGTGCAGCAACTGCGAGCGGACCGTTGTTGAACTGCTTTACATGCTCCTGACCGTAGTCACCGGTGCAGTAGATGTCGCCGGTGGTGCCGGTCTGAACGCCGATGTTCTTGCCCTCCAGATCATCCGGAGAAGCGATATCGGAACCATCCTTAACGATGATGACCTGAACGCCCTTTGCGTAGGAATCAGAGAAATCTACGTTCTCCTGACGGTCCGGGGTAACGGTCATGCCGGCCAGAGCCACGTCGATGGTGTCGCTCTGCAGCGCCGGGATCAGGGAATCGAACTCCATATCGGTGATCTCGAGCTTCATGCCCAGCTTGTCAGCGATAGCAGCAGCGATGTCCGCATCGATGCCCTGTACGTTGCCGTCGTCGCCAACGAACTCGTACGGCGGGAAAGTAGCGTTAGTGCCCATGCGCAGCGTGCCGCCGTCCGCAGAGGTAGAGGTGGTGGAATCCTGTGCGTCACTGCTGGAATCAGCGGTCTTGGAGCCGCCGCAGCCGGTCAGCAGCATAGAACCTGCCAGTACCATGCTCAGCATAGCAATGGAAAACTTCTTCATTTGTGTTAACTCCTTCCGATTTGACCCGTGCAAAACGGGTATCTCTTTCAAACACTGATTATTATACAGCGCGTTCTATAATAATGCAACCTAAATTTCAGCGAAAAACTATGGAAAAGCATTTATTTTTTCAGCAATCATGACACAAGCAATCGGTAATTCGTTAATTGCCAATTAACGCTCTGCATTTTTGCAGCATAGTCTGCATTAACCACAAGGAGGTGCCCTATGTCCCCTGTTATATATGTATCGCCTGCGTTTCGCACGGCCTGCGCCGAGCCGCGCGGCGCGCTTCTCCTGCTGCACTCCGATCCGGTTCGCTCCGCGCCGATTGTCGGCAGTGCGGCAAGCGGTGCGCGCCTGCTCATCCTGCGTGAGCAGAACGGCTGGTGTCATGTACGCACGCGCACGGCCTGCGGCTGGGTTTCGAAAACCGACATTGTGCTGTTTTACTGTCGTCCGGCTTTGTGAAGATTTCGTCAAATCAGTTAATTTTTTGACAAACAAGGTGTATTTTCATCAATTCCGCCCATTTTTTACTGATGATTTTGCATTTTCACTTGCGTTGCTTAAAGCGATACAGTATAATGTAAAATGTTCGATGCGACAATCGCAAGGAGGTACGAAAAAGAGTGTATCAGATTTTGAAAAAGCAAACGCTGAACGCAAACACCAAGCTGATGGTGATCGAGGCACCGCACGTTGCCCGCAAGGCAGAGCCGGGTCAGTTCATCATCCTGCGTGTCAGCGCAGAAGGCGAGCGTATTCCGCTCACGATCGCAGATTTTGACCGTGAAAAGGGTTCTGTCACGATCATTTTCCAGGAGGTCGGTGCAACGACGATGGCGCTCGGCGCGCTGAATGAGGGCGACTGCCTGCATGATTTTGTCGGTCCGCTCGGCAAGGCGAGCGAGCTTGAGGGTCTCAAGAAGGTCGCTGTTGTCGGCGGCGGTCTGGGCTGCGCGATCGCATATCCGCAGGCAAAGAAGCTGCACGAAATGGGCGCTGAGGTTGACCTGATCGCCGGTTTCCGCAACAAGGACATCATCATCCTCGAGGACGAGATGAAGAACGCCTGCACCAACCTGCACATCGTGACCGATGACGGCTCGAACGGCCGCAAGGCTCTGGTTACGCAGGTGCTCAAGGAGCTGATCGACGCGGGCAACCAGTACGATGCCGTTATCGCCATCGGCCCGATGATCATGATGAAGTTTGTCTGCGAGACCACCCGTCCGTACGGCATCAAGACCATCGTTTCCATGAACACCATCATGGTTGACGGTACCGGCATGTGCGGCGGCTGCCGTCTTACCGTTGGCGGCGAGACCAAGTTCGCATGCGTTGACGGCCCGGATTTCGACGGTCACCTCGTTGATTTTGACAGTGCAATGCGCCGCGGTGCCATGTACAAGGCACAGGAGCGCGCGGCGGTAGAGCGCCGCGAGGAGCATTGCAATCTGTTCAAGAAGGAGGTCAAGTAATCATGCCGAATATGAATCCGAAGAAGTGCCCGATGCCCGAGCAGGCACCGGACGTCCGCAATAAGAACTTTGAAGAGGTAACGCTCGGCTACACCGCTGAAATGGCGGTCGAGGAAGCACAGCGCTGCCTGAACTGCAAGAACAAGCCCTGCATGACCGGCTGCCCAGTACAGGTTAAGATTCCGGAGTTCATCGCTCTGGTTGCCGAGGGCAAGTTCCTCGAGGCGGCTGCCAAGATCAAGGAGACCTCCGCACTGCCCGCTGTCTGCGGCCGTGTATGCCCGCAGGAGAGCCAGTGCGAGTGCCACTGCGTACGCGGCATCAAGGGTGAGGCCGTTGCCATCGGCCGTCTGGAGCGCTTCGTTGCAGACTATGCCCGCGAAAACAGCACCGAAAAGGCAGTCAAGCCGGAGTCCAATGGTCACAAGGTTGCCATCGTTGGTGCAGGCCCGGCCGGTCTGACCTGTGCAGGCGATCTGGCTCGTATGGGTTACGAAGTTACCGTTTTCGAGGCACTGCACACCGCAGGCGGCGTACTCATGTACGGTATTCCGGAGTTCCGTCTGCCGAAGACTATCGTGCAGAAGGAAATCGACACGCTGAAGGACCTCGGTGTTGAGTTTGTTCTGAACTTCGTTGTCGGCCGTTCTGAGACCATCGACGAGCTGTTCGGTGACGGTTACGAAGCTATTTTTGTAGGCTCCGGTGCCGGTCTGCCGACCTTTATCGGTGTTCCGGGCGAGAACGCAAACGGCGTTTACTCCGCAAACGAATACCTGACCCGCATCAATCTGATGAAGGCGTATAAGGAAAACGCCGACACCCCGATCTACCACGCCAAGAAGGTCGCAGTAGTTGGCGGCGGCAACGTAGCCATGGACGCCGCTCGCTGCGCTAAGCGCATGGGCGCCGAGGAAGTTTACATCGTGTACCGCCGTTCCGAGAAGGAGCTTCCGGCTCGTCTCGAGGAGATCCACCACGCGAAGGAAGAGGGCGTTGTGTTCAAGTTCCTGACCGCGCCGCTCGAGGTGCTGTCTGACGAGAACTTCAACGTCACCGGCCTCAAGTGCCAGCAGATGGAGCTGGGCGAGCCTGACGCATCCGGCCGCCGCCGTCCGATTCCGGTTGAGGGCAGCGAGTTTGTACTCGACCTTGACTGCGTCATCGCGGCAATCGGCACCAGCCCGAACCCGCTGATTCGTCACACAACGCCGGGTCTGGAAACCAACCGCAAGGGCTGCATCGTGGCTGACGACGAGCACGGCATCACCTCCAAGGACGGCGTATTCGCCGGCGGCGACGCCGTTACCGGCGCAGCTACCGTTATCCTCGCAATGGGCGCTGGCAAGCGCGCTGCGGCTGCAATGGACGAGTACATCAAGAATAAGAACAAGTAATTTTTGTTGGATATGAGGAAAGAAAAACCAGGTTGCGCATTAAGCCGCAACCTGGTTTTTGCGGTGCGTCCGATATGGACAGCAACAAAGAAGCCGGGTGTCAGCAAAAACTGACGGAAAAACTCCCGAACCGATGAACAGAAGTCATATAGCAGGCCGTATCGGGACGGACGAGTGTGCCGCTCTATACAAAGTCCAGTGCTACTCGACCTGCTTGCGGATAAAAACTAACAACTTGTGAATGGTTTTTTGAAAGGTTCACCGTATCCTATAGGTACGGTGAACCTTTTATTTTGTGTAGGCGAGAGGAGGTACGCATTTGGACCGGAAATACATTCAGTCAGTCAAGCCGCTGACCGATCACGTTCTGCAGGTCGATTTTATCTCTGGCAGCCGCCTGCTGCTGGATATGAAGCCCTATCTGGATAAATTCCGATTCCGGTCACTTCCGACCCGCAGGTGTGGAACAGTGCGGTGACAAACGGCATTTTTGTCCGCTTCGGCGATGTGGAAATGAGTCATAACGAGCTGTTTTCCATGGCCGAGCAGGAACACTGACACAGAAAAGGAGGAAAATGGTATGAGTAAAAAGCAGATGATACGACGGCGAGGTTTGTGCAGCCTGCTGGCGGTGGCGATGTGTATAGGGGTGCTGCCCCCAACAGCCGGGGCAGCCGTGACGGCAAAAAACGACTGGGAGATCTTTGATGCCTCGGACACCTACAATCTGCCGAGCACACAGGAGCAGATTTTGCAGGAGATGATCCAGAATCCCAAATTTGCGGAGCAGTGGGCGGGCATTGCAAACAATGTTCTGCCTAAAACATACTATAACGACACCAATGAACACGGCTATCATGAGCCGTATACCGCTCTGACGGCGGCAGATTATGCGAAGGTACAGTATACAGCCAAGGGTCTGCGGGATGCTGTCAGCAGCGTTGTTGACCAGAGCGCGGTTCTGAACGGCTCGGGTGTTTTGAACAGCCTTCCGGAAGAAGAAACCCCGGTTTATTATGTCTCTACCAGAGCGGAGAGGGAACGCGATGACCATCACTCTTATGTAAGTACCGGCTACGGCTACTATGTGCAGGCGTTCTACGACTTTGAAATTCAAGGCATTGCGAACCGGTTTGAAACGCCTTCCATCGAGGCGGATGACACAACGGCGTCGCTCGAGCAGAAGGGCTACCAGTTTAATCTGGGCGGCAGCTCGGACAGCTACAAGGTGACGGCGGAAAACCGCAACGACTTCGAAAACACGGTCGAGAAAAGCTATACCTATGAAAAGAGCACTACAACCTCGACCACGGTCTCCAATACCTATTCGCAGAACTGGACCGAGGAGACCACGATAGGCGTCGAATTCAGCGTACCCGTTCTGGCTGCGCTTTCGCCCACCGCCAAGGTCGAGCAGAGCTTTTCCTACTCCTATGGCATGGAAAAGACCTACGAGAGCAGCAAGGAGGAGTCCTACGCGCAGTCCATTACGGATACCATCTCCGTACCGCTGCCGGCGCATACGGGTCTCGACATCAATGTCGATGTGACCGACCTGCAAACGACCATTCCTTATACCGGTGCAGTGCGCATCAAGTATAAGACCATGCTTCTCTCGGTTACCGGCTATCATCAAACCATGAGCTCGATAGACCACTGGAAGGGCCGGGAGTTTGAGCAGTACACCTTCGGCCGGAACGGCAGAAGTGCGATCGAGGATCTGGATGCCCGCATCCAGAACCGGACTGTCCTCGGCTACGACCCCGACGGTCTGGATATGATTACCCTGTATCAGGGCGAATTCAAGACGGCAGCCGATCAGCTGTGCTCCGGTCAGCCGGTTGCACCGTACTTCGGTTCGTTCCACTACACCTCCAAGAACACCGTCATCACCCCGCAGAAGGTGTACCCGATCTATGCACTCGATCGTCTGGTGCCTGATACCGAACAGGTTTCTTTGTACGAGCAGCAAAGCCTGCGTTTGGACAGCATCAAGGTCGAGGCGAAAAACGAACACGACGTGGACTGGTACGGCTTCAATCCCCGCCTGAGCGGCGAATGGACAGTTGTGGACGAAGGTTTGAACGACGCTTCGGAGTATGCCGAGGTCACGACAAACCGCAACGGCTACCCTGTTCTCAATGCGCTCAAGCCGAATGACGGAGCACAGCTGTTCCTGCGCTATCAGCCGAAGGATACGATCGAAACCACGGATGATTTCAACAGCGAGCGGATTGAACTGACCATCCTGCCCGTTGTGCTTTCCTCGGTTACGGTAGAGGGCAGCTTTGAGCCGTTCTACTTCAACGACGGCAGCAACACCGCCGATGTTTCCGTACTGACTGTGACCGCTCTGGACGAGGACGGCAACGATTTTGATGTAACCGGCAAGGTCAAGTGGTATGCAGAAGCAAACGATGACATTACGGTTGACGAAACCACGGGCAGCATCGAGTTTACCGCACCGGGAACCTATCAGGTTTATGCCGTAGTGAACGGCACGGAATCCAACCGTGTACCGCTGCAGGTTCTGCCCGAACGGCAGCTCGATACGCTGACCGTGAACGGCACGATTCCCAATCTCATCTATAATGATGATACAGCGAACACCTTTGACCTGAGCACGCTCGATGTGGAGGCCAAGGATCAGTACGGCGAGGACATGACGCTTGACGATGGCCTGTTCGAGTGGCGGCTTGCCACGGACAAGGGCTATGCCGAAATCAGCGGCAGCGTAATCACCGGTCTTGTAGTCGGCACGGATACGGTTACCCTGTATTATCCGGTCGGACAGGACGAGCAGAGCGAAACGGTCTATCGGACGGCACAGCCACTGCCCGTACAGGTGACGGCAAAGCCGTATCTGAATGAGCTGTATTATAATGACGGCGCTCCCGCCGCAGTAGAGGGCGCAGAGTATGATCTGTCCCGCATTCCGCTGCTGGCGCGCGACCAGCACGGCAATCCCTGTGGAATTCCGTCGGACATCGAGTGGACGCTGGCAGACACCAATCAGACCAATGCCACGATTGAAAACGGAAAACTGCTCGTTGCGGTTGGCAGTGTCCCGGATGCCTCCTATGCGGATGTGATTCTGGAAGCCTCCTCTGTCTCTGCCGGCAAGACGGCAAAGAATGTCGTTGTTAAGGTCGAGCAGCAGCCGACCCTCAAGACAATCCGCGCCGACATGAAGGACGGTTTTGTCCTGCGGCTGGATGAAAATGCGGTTCTTGCAGATCAGTTTACCGCTGCCGGCTACGATCAGTATGGCAGAGAAATGACCGGCGGCAGCTTTGAATGGGTTAGCTCCAAGCCGGATGTGGTTTCACTCGAAAACGGAACACTCAAGGCACTGAAAGAAGATTCTACCGAGATCTATGCCCGTTTCGGCGACATCGAGAGTAACCACATTACGCTGACGGTCAATGCCCCGAGACGGCTGACTGCGATTACCGCAGACGGAATTCCGTCGTCCGTTCGGAAAAACACTACGCTGGATCTGTCTGCAGTTAAGGTAACGACGCTCGATCAGTTCGGCAAGGCCTTTACTCCGGAAGAGCTGGAGGCCTATCCGGCTTCTGTACGATGGACGCTGGAAAAGAATGATACGCACGCTGTTATCAGCGGAAATACACTCAGCTTTGGTGATCAGGATGGCACGATGACCCTGATCTGTGCTGCGGTCAACGCAGACACCAATGTGATCGTGGAAAAGAAGATTATCATTCGCATCACAGACTCTACCTCCGGCGGCGGTTCCTCCGGCGGCGGCGGTGGCGGAGGAGGCGGCGGCTTCTCCGCACCCAGCTATTCGGTATCTGTAGATGATGTAAAGCACGGCACTGTCACCGTATCTCCCAAATCCGCATCCAAGGGCGACACTGTGATCATCACGGCAACCCCCGACAAGGGCTACACCTTTGAAAGTCTGACCGTGCTGGACAAGGACGGCAAGGCACTCGAACTGACCGACAAGGGCGGCGGCAGGTACACCTTTGTCATGCCGGCGGGCAAGGTCACGGTGAAGGCGGTCTTTATGGATGACAACACCATGCTCAACTTCTTCACCGACGTGCACGCGGAGGATTACTACTACGATGCAGTCCTCTGGGCGGCGCAGAAGGGCATTACCGGCGGTATGAGCGACACGCTGTTCGCTCCGAACGCTGCCTGCACCAGAGCGCAGATCGTCACTTTCCTGTGGCGCGCGGCGGGTTCGCCTGAACCGAAGGCGCTGAGCAGCTTCGCGGATGTTCCGGCAGATGCATACTACGCCAAGGCGGTTGCGTGGGCGGTTGAGAATGGCATTACCGAGGGCACGAGCGATACAACGTTTGCACCCGGCACCATCTGCACGAGAGCACAAGGCGCAGCGCTCCTGTACCGTGCGGCAGGCAGTCCGGCGGTTAGCGGCAGCGCGGCCTTCACCGATGTACCTGCCGATGCATACTACGCCGATGCGGCAGCATGGGCAGAGCAGAAGGGCATCACCGACGGCATCGGAAACGGTCTGTTCGGTCCGCATAACAACTGCACGAGAGCACAGATCGTTACGTTCCTGTACAGACTGTACGGCAGCAAATAAGCAAATCAACCGATGGAAAGCGGCGGCGGGGGAATACCCCTGCCGCCGTCTGTTTACCGATTTTTTGCCGCCATCTCACGCTTTGGAGCGAGCTGCATTCCCGGACAAATCGCTGCGATAAGAGCGGGAAAATCGAAAACAATGTCATATTTTCGGTAAAACTGCGGAAACGTGTCATAATTTCTTCTTTTTTTGTCAAACCCGGTTGACAAAACACGATAGATGCGCTATAGTGAGGATAAAAGAAGATGATGCAGTCGCTTTGACCGCATCTCAAACGATAATAGCAAACCCACCGAAAGGTGGCGACGCAAAGCTATAGGGCCTTACCCCTCATCGAGAGGGCTGGCAGCCAGTTACCGAAAGGAGATTGCCGGATACGAAGCGGCTTTTTCGTATTGTATGCGCAGTTTTTGCAGCAACTGCCCTTCCGATGGGCGTTACCGCAGCAGCAGTAAATGATGTTGTGGATATGAGTAATTCCACCCACGGTTATGTTACCGTAAACTACTCCTCGAGTGCAAGGCTCAAGGTTGGTATTCAGTACAACGGCGGCAAGACCGTGTTCTACGATTGCCCGAGCGGCAAGGATGCTTCCTTCTCTCTCGATAAGGGCAACGGCAAGTACACCGTAACGCTGTACCGCAACGTTTCCGGTACGTCCTATCAGCAGGTCGAGTCCAAGTCCATGAATGTAACCGTTAAGGACAGCTACGCTCCGTATCTGGTCTCCACTTCCGAGGTTCAGTTCTCCAAGGGCGACACGGTATCCGCTAAGGCTGCTGAGCTCTGCAAGAACGCCAAAACCGATGAGGCTAAGGTTATCGCCATCTACAACTACATGGCAAGCCGTTATACCTATGATAACAAGCTGGCGAATGAGATCACCAGCGGCAAGATCACCAAGTACATCCCGGATACCGCCGCTACCCTGAAGGGCACCACCGGTATCTGCTACGATTTTTCCTCGCTGTTTGCAGCAATGTGCCGCAGCCAGGGCATCCCGTGCGCACTGACCAAGGGTTACGCCGGCTCCAGCTACCACGCTTGGAACAAGGTAAACTTGAACGGCAAGTGGTATCAGATCGACCTGACCTACGCGGTTACCCGCAGTGTAAAGAACGCAAAAACCCTGCATGACTGTGTATCTCCGCTGACCTACACCAACACCAGCGATGCGCTTGCAGTAGCTGCGGCTTAACACTTTTCTATTTTATTTTGTATGCAAATGGTCCTGATTGGATATGTTTATGTCCGATCAGCGGCGATTTATTGCATAAAAAAACGATTCCGGATTGAAATCTTTCTTCGCTTTTTACAGTATTTGTTTGTTATTCGCGGGCATTTATGGTATACTGAAGAAGAGGATCCGGAGGATTTCTGTCCTGCGCAGGCAAAGGACTGTGTATGCAGTCCGGCGTGTCTGCCGACAGAAAAGATCGTGAAAATTCTGTGCATGACTTCCGTAAAGGGATACAGGTACAGACAAAGGCACAGCCGGTGAAAACCGGTGTCGCAAAGCCAGATGGGCCTAAACGGAGTTTTTTCTCCGCATGGCAGCCGGTTGCCAAAGGTACTTTGTTACCCCCTTGCAGAGCTATGCGCGCTGTAAAAGGGGGTATTTTATTTGGAGACTGAACAACCATTCTGCGTTGCCAACAGCCATTTCAAAAAGAACCAACCATCTGTGCTACTCGATAAGGAGTAAGTTGTACAGACAAGGGCACCACCGGTGAAAGCCGGTCTCGCAAAGCCAAGGGCCTAAACGGAAGGTATTCCGCATGGCAGCCGGTTTCCTAATGCAGCTTCTTCATAGTAGTCTTTTACTATTGAAGGAGGGGTTTTCATGATGAAAACAGGAAAAAATAATCGATTCTTAGCCAGCATTCTGGCGGCATCCATGATGCTGACGATGTCTCCGTTCGCATTTGCAGCGGATGAAACGGAGCAGAAAGAAATGACAACGCAGGAGCAGGTTCAGTCTGCTGCTCAAAATGAAACAAACGCAAATCCCGCAGTGTCTCAGATGGACAGTCAGTCTTCTGAGGGCACAAACTCCGAAGCGCTTAAGACGGAAGGTCAGTCTCCTAAGGACACAAGCTCCGAAGCGCCTAAGACGGAAGACCAGTCTTCTAAGGACGTAAAACCTGCAGATGAGAACACCACTGCAGGAGACAGCACATCCACATCGAAGACTCCGGCAGAATCGGAGAACCCGACAGAATCGGAAACTCCGACAAAACCGGAAGCACCGAAAAACGCTGCAAAGATCGGCGAGAACGAGTATCCGACTGTTGCTGCCGCGATTGCTGCAGCAGACGGTAGCGAATCCATCGTTCTGCTCCGTGATGTTACGGAGAATATCACCATCAATAAGTCTCTGAACGCTCAACCTCGGCGGGTTTACGCTGTCGGGTGAT
>ENA-OQBD01001469-OQBD01001469.1-human-gut-metagenome-genome-assembly--contig:-NODE-1469-length-10911-cov-4.780694_pt1 | contig 10911 bp, 12 predicted proteins | sample MGYA00242742_ERZ504543 | MGnify/ENA primary metagenome ERZ504543 (study PRJEB26092, sample SAMD00036239) | human gut metagenome | host: Homo sapiens | study: EMG produced TPA metagenomics assembly of... | reverse complement strand
ATAAAATAGTAAAGCACAGGCAGATTTCACTGCACCAGAATTTAGTCTTGCACATAAGGCATGTGGAATTTAGTCTCGCACACTATTTTCAGATGCCCGGTTAGTATGCATAAAAACATAAATCATGGGTGCTTACAAGTTCATTATAAGGCAAAAAAATGGAATTGTTAAGGTGCATTACAGAATTTAATCCCGCATATTTACTGAGATAATCCACAGCTGGAATTTAGTTTTTCATTTAAGTCAGAGGAAGGAGAAAGGAGAATTCTTGCTATATTATGTTAAAGAAACTCAAATAAAGAACTCAAACAGAAACTTAAATTCTGAGTTCCTATTTGAGTTCTTTTCATTTTTTCTAAAAATCATTTTCCTTTTTACTTTTCTTCTTTCTTTATCCCAGCCTTCTCCAGAATCCCGTTCCACATCTGCTCTCGCTTTTTCTCCCGTTCTGTCTTTCCGTCATTCCACTTCTGTATAAATGCCATCTGTTCCAGATCATCTCTCTCTTCCATAAACAGCCTCTCTTTCTTACATTTATTCAGATGAATTATTTCCTGTACCTGACTATTATATGCGTGTCCGCAATGATTCTTTCCACTTTGCACGTTATATTTGCAGGAAGTGCATCTCCGTACTTGACCGGACTGTTGATCACGCTTGGTATTGCCATCTTCGCAATGATGTTTGACATCTTCATACTTCCCATCAGTTCATTTTTCTTCAGCGATTTCAGTGCTTCGGTTGCCGTGGAAGGACGAAGTCCGAATTCCTGTTCAATATTCTTCTGATAGACAGATCTGTTCTGAGATTCTACTAAAATATAATTTAAAATATTCCCCTGTGCACAGCTGATCCCGATTGTTTCCTAAGTATTTCAGGGCAGATTTTAAAAAAAATCAATCAAAAAAGAGACAGCCCATCATTTTGACAAGCCATCCCTTTTCGTCATATTTTATAAATCCTACGCTTCAGACTCTTTCTTAGCTCTAAAGTAAGCCTTCAGAGAATTGATCACAATAACAAGTCCGAGTGCCATCAGCAGAACTGCGATGATCAGCTGCAGTCCTTCTACAAGGAATACTGCTGAGCCGGCCTGGTAAGCTTTTACAAGACCGATTGTTCTTTCTACCAGTGCGGTTCCTGTTACGCAAAGCATGATAATAAGCGGTGGGAAAAGCATTTGTTGCTTCTTCCTGTCACTTTCAGGAATACGCAAAGTGTTACAAGTACCAGAGCGGAAAGCAGCTGGTTGGCCGATCCAAACAATGGCCAGATATTTGCATATCCAATTCGTGTCAGAACATAGGCACATACAAGTGTAAGGATTGTTGAGAAGTAGGTATTGCAAAGGAATTTTCTCCATCCTTCTGCATGTTCCATATCATCTACACTGAAGAGTTCCTGGAAACTCATACGTCCGATACGTGCTACTGCATCCAGACTGGTAAGTGCAAGTGCAGATACGCACATGGTCATGAAACACTGTGCTACATAAACCGGAACTCCGAACATTTCAAAGAATCCTGCAACACCGCTTGAGAATACCTGGAATGGTGTTCCGGCTGCCGGTGTTCCGTCTGCTGCTGCAGCTGCACCAGCTACGCAAAGTGCGAGAACTGCAAGAAGACTTTCCAGAACCATGGCTCCATATCCAACCTTCAGCATATCTTTTTCATTGGATACTGTCTTTGAAGAAGTACCGGATGAAACCAGGCTGTGGAATCCGGATACGGCACCACATGCTACCGTAACGAACAGGATTGGGAACATATCTCCTAATGTGTCGTTGTGGAATCCTGTAAATACAGGAAGATTCATTGTCGGATGTGCAACTAAAAGTCCAAGTGCTGCTCCGGCAATCATTCCGATGAACATATAAGTCGTCATGGCATCACGAGGCTGTTTTAAAAACCACATCGGAAGTACTGCTGCAAAGAAAATATATACAAATGTGATATAAGTCCATGTATCTTTACCTGCTGTGATCGGTGCAAGCATACCAATTGCAAGAGCTGCTACTGTAAGTACAAGACCAATTACTGTTTCTTTCCATCCGTGGAACTGGAATTTTTTCTGCACAAGACCGAATACCATGGCAAATGCAATGAATAACAGGGAAATGGTTCCTGCAGCTCCGTTTGTCTTAGCTGCATCTGCAAGTTTTAAAGCTCCGTCTACTTCTGTATATGCATTGAATGTACCTGCAACCATATCTGCAAATGCTGCGATAACAAGAAGTGTGAACAGCCAGCAGAACAACAGGAATAATTTTCTACCGAATTTACCGATATATTTCTCGATCAAAAGCCCCATAGACTTTCCGTCATTTTTAACACTCGCATATAAAGCACCGAAATCCGTTACTGCTCCGAAGAAAATACCTCCGATCAGTACCCACAGCAAAACAGGAACCCATCCAAATACCGCTGCCTGAATTGCACCGGTAACAGGACCTGCACCTGCAATTGACGAAAACTGATGACTGAATACGGTCCATCCGTCTGTCGGAACATAATCCTTTCCATCTTCAAATTTCTTTGCCGGAGTCTCTGCTTTTGGATCGATTCCCCACTTATTAGCGAGCCAGCGGCCGTAGAATACATATGCACAGCTAAGAAGTACTGCTGCGATCAATACGATAACTAATGTATTCATACTAATCCCTCTCTTTCTCTTCCAGTTAAAATAATTAAGTTTTAATAAGATAAATAAAAATTTTATTAAATTATTATAGTGGTGTTTTAACTCTTTAAAGTCCTTTTGTCAATGGACTTCTCGCAATTTCGGCACGTTCACATGATTTTTTAGAGTATGCTCTGTTTTTTTGTGCATTTTTCCATACTCCGCGTTACAAAAATCATATGACCGCTTTCTCGAAAAGCACTCCTGTAATATACAATTTGTCCGTGACACCTGCATCTGACTCCAGAATATGAGACTCCAGAATATGACCGGATATATTTTTATATTGATATTGACATTTTTTCTCAACCGAACTATACTGAATTTTGTAAATGAAACGGGGAGCTTGTTTGACAGGCTGAGAGGAAGTTCAGAACTTCGACCCATATACCTGATTTGGATAATGCCAACGTAGGAACGTATATTTTGATGATAACGGGAGATACATTGGTATCTCTCTTTTTTTGATATGCGGCGTCAAATACCATCAGCATACTCTGATGATATTTGAGAAACAGGATTTCTTATAATAATATGAAATGATACCAGGGTCAAAAGGTCAGAAAGCCGATGCAAGCTTGCTTGCAAGAGGATTTTTGACCTCTTGACCCGCCAAAAACATGAGTAAGTAGCCATTTTTCAAAGAAAAATGAGCGGATTACGAATGTTTTTGAGGATTGCGAGAGTGCAAAGCACGTAGCAATCTGGTATCAAAGGGGTCAAAATACCTTTTGACCCCAACATCATGAAATTCCACATTCAACCAGGGTTTACACGAAAATGAATAAGGTAAAGTTGAGATTGAGCGAGAGTTCATGAAGGGGTACACCACCACGGGTGTAATTCTTTGTGGACTCTTTTTTTATTTTTAAGAACTTTTCCGTTTTGAAAGGAGGTTTTTCCATGATTACAGTTAATGGCAAAGAAGTTGCTCTGACCGGATCGCTCAGTGTTGCGGATTATCTGGAACAGAACAATTATCAGCTCAAACGGATCGCCGTTGAAATGAATGGTGATATTTTGCCAAAATACAGCTATTCTGACACCATGCTCAAAGACGGGGACCGTCTGGAGGTTGTAAGTTTTGTAGGAGGAGGCTAAAAAATCATGCATCATACACTTACAAAAAAAGAAATCTACACCGCCCTTGACGAGCGGCATTCCCCGGAGACGCAGAAGCTTCTCTCTGCAGGAAATGTAGCGATCGCAGGGCTTGGCGGCCTTGGCTCTAATGTTGCTTATGCGCTTGCACGGATCGGTGTCGGTCATCTTCACCTGATCGATTTTGACGTAGTTGACATTACCAATTTGAACCGCCAGCAATATTTCATGGAGCATATCGGAATGTACAAGACGGATGCCCTGAAATCCCTGCTTCTGAAGATCAATCCGTATCTGGATATCCGCACAGATTGTATAAAAGTTACAGATGATAATCTACAGGAATTATTTGCAGATACAACAATTGTCTGTGAAGCTTTTGATAATCCGGAAGCCAAAGCAATGCTGGTCAATGGAATTCTGGAACATTTTCCAGAGAAAAAGCTGGTATCGGCAACCGGAATGGCCGGCTACGGAAGCAGCAATACCATTATCACAAAACGGATCATGAAAAACTTTTATCTGTGTGGTGATGGCGTGACAGCACCAACTTACGGTCATGGACTGATGGCGCCGCGTGTTGCCATCTGTGCCGCACATGAAGCCAACATGATCACGCGGCTGATTCTCGGTGAAGAAGAAATTTAAAAACATAAGAAAGAAGGAACTTTATTATGAGTACAAATGAAGATAAATTTATCCTGGGAGGTCATGAATTCACTTCCCGTTTTATTCTCGGATCCGGTAAATTTTCTCTGGATCTTGTAAAAGCCTGTATCGAAAAAGCAGAAGCTCAGATCATCACACTTGCCCTGCGTCGCGCAAATGAAGGCGGTCTTGCAAATATCCTGGACTATATTCCGGACAATGTAACCCTGCTCCCAAATACATCCGGTGCACGTAATGCTGAGGAGGCAGTCCGTATCGCCAGACTTTCCCGTGAAGTCGGATGCGGCGACTTTGTAAAGATCGAAGTCGTTCATGATTCCAAATACCTGCTTCCGGACAACTACGAAACCATCAAAGCAACAGAAATCCTTGCAAAAGAAGGCTTTGTTGTCATGCCGTATATGTACCCGGATCTGAATGCAGCAAGAGCACTTGCTGATGCCGGAGCTGCCTGCATTATGCCGCTCGGCTCTCCAATCGGTTCCAACAAAGGGCTCAGCACAAAGGATTTCATCCAGATCCTGATTGATGAGATCGATCTGCCGATCATCGTTGATGCCGGAATCGGTCGCCCTTCCCAGGCTTGTGAAGCCATGGAAATGGGTGCTTCCGCTGTCATGGCAAATACTGCTATCGCAACTGCAGGAAATGTTCCTGCCATGGCAGAATCTTTCAAAAAAGCCATTGAAGCCGGACGCAGTGCTTATCTTTCCGGACTGGGACGCACCATCGAAAGAGGCGCAAGCGCATCCTCACCTCTGACAGGATTCTTAGAGAATTAGGAGGCAGTCAAAATGGAAAATTCACATATCAACGAAAGTATTTTAAGTGAGGAAATTCTGGAGGACCAGAAAAAGAACCGGATCGATCATATGACCTATCTTCCGGGTATGGAGGACATTGGTTCTGACGTGATGGATCAGGTAGTGAGCGCCATGAATGCTTATGATTATGACAAATATACGGAAGCAGATGTAAAGCGTGCTATTGCACACGACATCCGTACACCGGAAGATTTTGCTGCTCTTCTTTCTCCTGCTGCTCTTCCGCTTCTGGAGGAAATTGCACAGGCTGCCCAAGAAGAGACGCGTAAGCATTTTGGCAACAGCGTTTATATGTTCACACCGATCTACATTGCCAACTACTGTGAGAACTACTGCATTTACTGTGGTTTCAACTGCCACAACAAGATCAACCGTGCGCAGTTAAATGACGAAGAGATTGAAAAAGAGATGGCTGCAATTTCCAGGACAGGGCTTCAGGAAATCCTGATCCTGACCGGTGAAAGCCGCAGTAAATCTACCGTCGAATATATTGGAAATGCCTGCAAGATCGCGCGCAAATATTTTAAAGTTATCGGACTGGAAATTTATCCGGTTAACTCAGATGAGTATGCATATCTCCACGAATGCGGTGCAGACTATGTAACCGTTTTCCAGGAAACCTATAATTCCGACAAATACGAAACCCTGCATCTTGCCGGGCATAAGAGGATCTTCCCTTATCGTGTAAATGCACAGGAACGTGCACTGATGGGCGGAATGCGTGGTGTCGGCTTTGGTGCCCTGCTTGGCCTGGATGATTTCAGAAAAGATGCTTTTGCAACCGGATACCATGCTTATCTTCTCCAGAGAAAATACCCGCATGCTGAGATCGCGTTCTCCTGTCCGAGGCTGCGCCCAATCATCAACAATGACCGGATCAATCCGATGGATGTCCATGAGCCACAGCTTCTCCAGGTAGTCTGTGCTTACCGTCTGTTCATGCCATTTGCAAGCATTACGGTATCTACCAGAGAATGTGCACGTGTAAGAGACAATCTGACACAGATTGCTGCAACCAAGATTTCTGCCGGAGTCAGCACCGGAATCGGAAGCCATGTGGATGATATTGAGGATAAGGGAGATGACCAGTTCGAGATTTCTGACGGACGTTCCGTAGATGAGGTTTATCAGGCACTTCTTTCCAACAATATGCAGCCGGTTATGAGTGATTATATCTATGTATAGAGATCTTATTGCCGTAACAAACCGCCATCTCTGTTCCCGTCCTTTTACAGAACAGATTACCCGTGTCTGCAAGCTGCATCCGAAAGCTCTGATTCTGCGTGAAAAAGATCTGCCGGAAGAGGAATATTTTTCTCTTGCCCGGCAGGTGAAGGAAATCTGTGAACAGTTTGAAGTTCCGTTTATTCCGCATTTTTATCCAGCCGTTGCGAGAGAACTCGGCTGCGACAGGCTACATTTACCACTTCCACTTTTGCTTGAAAATCCGAAAGTGGTTTCCGATTTTCATACAGTTGGAACTTCCATCCATTCTGTTTCTGAAGCAGTCGAAGCGGAAAAGCTGGGAGCTTCCTATCTCACAGCAGGACATATTTATGTTACCGACTGCAAGAAAGGGCTCCCGCCACGGGGACTTCCATTTCTGCAGAATGTATGCCAAGCTGTGCAGATTCCGGTTTATGGCATTGGCGGAATCAAAATTGATGAAGCACAACTGTACGAACTGAAAAATGCCGGTGCTGCAGGAGGTTGTGTGATGTCAGGGATGATGCACGTCTGACCGGTCATTCCTCAAAATAAAAAAGGCACTATGCAGGGTAGCATATCAAACTGATATTGTCACCTTGCACAGTGTCTTTTTTATTTCACCCGAAACTGCACTTCTTTGCCAGCTTCTACTTTTATATTTCTGTCTGTCCGTACAATAATATGTTCATGATTCATTGTTTCAACATAATACTGTCTGTAAAACCCAAGAAATTCTTCCTGTCTTACAATTCCTTTCACAGAACCTTCTGCTGCAAATTCCAGTTCCTCCGGTCTGCAACATATTGTATTTCCATGGATATCAGTAAAACGGTTGGATATTCCAAGGAAATCTCTTGCAAAATCATTCTGTGGATGCAGATACACCTCTTCCGGCTTTCCAATCTGAACCAACTTTCCCTGATCCATAATAGCGATCTGATCTCCAAGTACCATTGCCTCTTCCTGGTCATGCGTTACAAAAACCATTGTAATTTCATATTTCTTCTGGATTTCACGGATTTCTTCCCTCATTTTTACCCGAAGTTTCGCATCCAGATTACTAAGCGGTTCATCCAGAAGAAGCACCTTCGGTTTTGTGATCAGAGATCTGACCAGTGCTACTCTCTGCTGCTGTCCTCCGGAAATTTCCCCGATCGATGCCCCGGCATATTCTTCCATATCTACGATTTTCAGATATTCCATACCCATTTCTCTGGCTTCTTTTTTTCGGATGCCACGGAACTTCAGACCATAGATCACATTTTCCAGAACACTCATATGTGGAAATAATGCATAAGACTGAAAAACAGTCGATACCGGACGCTTCTCCGGAGCCAGTGTGGTGATATCCTGGCCATCAACCAGGATTTGCCCTTTATCTGTTTTTAAAAATCCACTTATCATTTTGAGTGTTGTCGTTTTTCCACAGCCGGATGCTCCCAGAAGACACAACAGTTCTCCCTTTGGAAGGGAGAGTGATAAATCTTTTACTACTTTTTTTTCACCAAAACTTTTACTTATGTTTTTCAGTTCTAAATACACGTTTCTTTTTCCCTTTCCATGCAACAATTATCGAAAACAGCACATTTACTGAAATTGTGATCACAATAATAAATGTCGCAATCATAGATGCTTCTCCATACCGACCTGTATTAATGCAATCAAATAATGTAAATACTGCAATCTTCTGTCCCGGTGTCACCAGGAAAATAACTGCTCCTGCTGTAACCATCGCACTTGTAAAATTATTGATAAATCCCGTTGCAAATGCCTGCTTTACATTCGGAAGAATGACATCTTTCATTACCAGAAATTTATTCGCTCCAAGATCCCGCGCTGCTGCATCAAGCTCTGTACTGATCTGCAAAAGGGAGGATGCCGAAGCCTTCGTTGTAATTGACATCTGTTTATAGATCATATTCAAGATAACAATGACCGCTGTTCCGGTAAGTTTTAACGGTTCATGATTAAATGCCAGAATATATCCGATTCCAAAACAACTTCCTGGAAGCATATACGGAAGTGTAATAATAAAGTCCAGTACTCCGCCAAATTTTATCTTTCGTCTTTCAATATAATACGAAAGTAAAATACCGATCAGACTGCCAACTATTGCTACAATAAGCGCATATTCCACACTTCGGATAAATGTATCCATATTCCGTTCCAGAAGTGCATCCAGATACATCGTTGTAAATGTGATTTTCCCACGTAAATTTCTACTGAAACTGTTTAGAAAAATGGATCCGTATTCAAGCGCCATCATTACAAAAAAGATACCTGCGCCCAGCCATACAATCACTGCTGACAGCCCACGAACCCGGAATGTATCTCCCGCTTCTACCGTCTTATTACTGTTTCCGCTGATGACTTTTTCATTTTTCTGCATTAGATAGCGGTACAGGATAAAAACAAGAATCGTCGGGATCAGAAGCAGTACATTAAGTGCCGCACTCTTATCCAGTCTGGAATATCCGATTACCTGCATATAAATCTCTGTAGAAACCGTTTCAAAACGTCCTCCGATTACCACCGGCGTACCAAAATCCGCAATCGATCGAATAAAGGAAAGTAAAAAACAACTGAGTAAAACCGGCCTTAGCAAAGGAACAATGATTCTCCACAAGGTATATCCCGACGGAGCTCCCAGATCAGAGGAGGCTCTTACAAGCGACATATCCGATTTTTTGCAGCATTCCGATGATCATCAGTGCATTCAGCGATGAAAAAAATAACGTCTGCATAACGACAACACCGACCCATCCGTATGGATTGACGGAAAGCCCAAGAATTCCTTTTGTGATCAGGCCATTTCTTCCGAATAGCTGGATATAAGCAAGTGAAGCTATAAAAGGCGGTGAAACCATACTGATCAGCAAAATACATTCCAGAAATTTCCCCAGTTTTTTTCCTGCTGTCCATACGCAGATTGCCACAAAAAGTCCGGAAATTGTAGAGAAAAATGCCGATAACACACCTACAAATACACTGTTTTTTACAAGCAGCAGATTGTTGCTGAAAATACTTTTATATACCTCTGTTGAGAATCCATTTTCTCCAATAAAGCTCTGCCTTATCATACAAAGCAGCGGATATAAAATAAAAAGCAGAACTCCCGCCACCATTACCGCTAATATAAAATAATCTAAAATATTATAAAAATGGGCATCATAAAATGATGCCCGTTTTTCTCTAGGTTTTCTATTCTTCACCTTTATCTCCCATCAAAGTATTCCACTTATCAAGAATTGTAGTTCTTTCTGCTCCAAAAAGTGAAAGATCTTCTTTCATCAGTTTGCTCTGGTCAAAATCGAGTTCAAGTCCTTCTATACTTGGTTTTACTAATAAACAAGTATTTTTATGATCGATTTCTGCAAGCATCTTCATATTTTCATCATCTGAGAAGAACCATTTGATAAATGCTTTTGCTGCTTCTGTGTTTTCTGCATTTGCAAATGCTGCAACACCTTCCGGAACATATGGCATTCCATCTGTCGGATATACAACTTCAACATCTGCCTGTTCTTTCAGTTCATCTAAAGTTCCATCAATATAAGTAATACCGATTCCAACTTCACCGGCTGCAGTCTTAGTGCTCGGATCAGAACCACGTTTTGAGTAATAATCTACATTCTTATTCAGATCTTCAAAGTATTTCCAGCCTTCTTCTTCTCCCTTTGTCTGAAGAAGTGCATTTACTACTGCGTAGTTTGTTCCTGAAATAGCCGGGTTAGACATCAGAACTTCACCCTGATATTCTTCTTTTGTAAGATCATCCCAGGACTTTGGAGCTTCAAGTCCTTTCTCTTTTAAGATATCATTGTTAACAATAAATCCTACAACTGTAACACCTTTAGAGAACCAGTAATTATCACTGTCCTTATATTCCGGTGCAAGTTCATCAGCTGCATCAAAATCTACTTTTTCAAGAAGGTCATTATCTTTTGCATCCATAAATGCATCGATTCCGCCCCCGAACCACAGGTCAGCTGCAGGTGTTCCGCCTTCTGCTTTAAGCTTTGATAAAACTTCTCCTGAAGACATGGAAATGAATTCTACCTTCGGTCCTACTTCTTCTGTAAACTTATCAAATAATGGCTGATAAGCATCACCTGTTGTAAACAACCTTCAGAGTTCCTTCCAGTTTCTTTGTCTCTTTGTCGTCTTTCTTGGTTTCTTCTTTTTTTGTAGTCTCTTCCTTTTTATCTGAGCATTTCTGTTCTTCCCGCTTTTTTTGCAATGACAGCTGCTGCCGCTGCTGCCAGACCAAGAGCTGAAAGCAGGTTTCCTGTTTTGTCTTTTTGGCTGCTCCCATTCAAGATGTTTTCCATTCCATTCATCTGGAAGATAATAGTACTGCGGATCGTTTTTTTTCTGATTATATTGTACGATCATGTCCTGCAGCTCTTTCTCGCGCTGCTGTTCT
>ENA-OQBD01001467-OQBD01001467.1-human-gut-metagenome-genome-assembly--contig:-NODE-1467-length-10926-cov-2.522919_pt1 | contig 10926 bp, 9 predicted proteins | sample MGYA00242742_ERZ504543 | MGnify/ENA primary metagenome ERZ504543 (study PRJEB26092, sample SAMD00036239) | human gut metagenome | host: Homo sapiens | study: EMG produced TPA metagenomics assembly of... | reverse complement strand
ATTTAATGAAGCAGTTTGAACTGGCAAGTGCAAAGCCGAAGGTAAAGGGAAGTGTATTGTACAGTGCCAAGAACTTGGTAGAAAATAAGGTTGGTATTGCAGATGCGGTCAAGGCTATATATGGAAAGAAAGTATTGCCTCCTTATTTAGGACGAACTGCTGCAGTGCTTCCTCCGGCACCGGACAATATCAGGTTGAATGGGGCTGATTTGTCTTGGGGAGCGGTTTCAAATGTTGCTTATTACGCTATATATAAAGATAATGGGAAAGAGCGGAAAGCCGATTTGGTAGGTATTACCCAAGGAACGTCATTTAAATTATCGGAAAAGGGAGTTTATTTTGTGACTTCGTTATTCAAAAATAATGCAGAAAGTGAGATTTCAGAAACTGTGTCTTATTGATATACTTAAAACGACCTGAAATCGGAAGTCTCAAGCAACATAGTCAAGGGTGTGTTAAAAATGAATGCTGTAATAGTAATGACATTCTATTTTTGACACACCCTTATCGGTTTATGGATTAGGAGAAATTTTAAAGCGCTTTCTCTCTAATCAGATACTCTGCAATCTGTACCGCATTCAATGCAGCACCTTTTTTGATCTGGTCGCCCACAATCCAGAAAGTCAATCCGTTCTCGTTGGTGAGGTCCTTGCGGATACGTCCTACATATACAGGGTCTTTTCCTGCGAGGAACAGCGGCATCGGATATTCTTTCTCTGCCGGATTGTCCATTAATACCAGTCCGTCACCTTTGGCAAATGCTTCACGTGCCTCCTCGATAGAGATGGGCTGTTCTGTCTCTACCCAGATACTTTCCGAATGCGAGCGGAGGGCAGGTACACGGACACATGTTGCGCTGACTTTGATGTCGGAGTGCATAATCTTACGTGTTTCGTTGTACATCTTCATCTCTTCCTTGGTATATCCGTTTTCAGTGAACACATCAATCTGGGGAATCAGATTGAATGCCAGTTGATAGGCAAATTTCTCCACGGTCACGGGTTCACCCGCCAATACTTGGCGATATTGTTCGTACAACTCATCCATAGCAGCGGCGCCTGCACCGCTGGCAGCCTGATACGTGGATACGTGTACGGTTTTTATATGAGAAAGCTGTTCGATGGCTTTCAGTGCCACTACCATTTGGATAGTAGTACAGTTAGGATTGGCGATAACGCCGCGCGGACGGTCTTTGGCATCGGCGGCATTGACTTCGGGTACAACCAAAGGAACATCGGCATCCATACGGAAAGCGCTTGAATTGTCAATCATCACAGCGCCGTGCTTGGTGATTGTTTCAAGATACTCTTTAGAGGTGCCTGCGCCTGCGGAAGTGAAAGCAATGTCAACCCCTTTAAAGTCATCGTTGTGTTGCAAGAGTTTAACCTCGATCTGTTTACCGCGGAAGGTATATTTAGTGCCGGCACTGCGTTTAGAACCGAACAATACTAACTCGTCCAACGGGAAATTCCTTTCATCGAGCACTCGCAGGAACTCTTGTCCTACGGCTCCGCTTGCTCCAACAATAGCTACTTTCATTTTTCTTTTGTTTTAATTTAGTTTATAAAATAGTTCTAATCTATCTATAAATGATAGAGTTGGCTGCAAATTTATAACAAATTGCTGTATGACACCGCATAAAGTGAAAACTTTTTCGTTATTTTGCAGTTAAAACCTAAAACTCACTGCGTATGGACTGGCTCAATTTCTAGTTTGACACTTCCTGTAACAGACCCTACATGGATATTCCTCCTTGTACTCCTCATTATATTGTTTGCGCCCATATTGCTGAATAAATTGCGTATACCGCACATCATCGGTATGATTCTGGCGGGATTGGTGATTGGCGAGCATGGCTTCAATATCTTGGTGCGCGACAGCAGTTTCGAGTTGTTCGGCAAGGTCGGACTTTATTATATCATGTTCCTGGCAGGGTTGGAAATGAATATGGGCGATTTCAAGAAGAATCGCGGAAAGGCTGTGATGCTGGGATTGCTGGCTTTCGTCATTCCGATAGGCATAGGCTTGGTTACCAATATGATGTTGCTGAAGTATAGTCTCGTGACGTCCATATTGCTGGCAAGTATGTATGCCTCGCACACGCTGGTGGCTTACCCGATTGTAATTCGTTATGGTGTGTCCCGTCATCGCAGTGTAAGTATTGCTGTGGGCGGTACGGCTGTGACGGATACGCTTACATTGCTGGTGCTGGCAGTGGTAGGCGGTCTGTTTAAAGGGGAGTCCGGCGGACTGTTCTGGCTGTGGCTGGTGGTTAAGGTCATATTCCTCGGAGCGCTGATTATGTATTCGTTCCCACGCATCGGACGCTGGTTCTTCCGCCGCTATGATGATAACGTGATGCAATTTATTTTCGTGCTTGCCATGGTTTTTCTGGGAGCGGGTTTAATGGAGTTCGTGGGAATGGAAGGCATCTTGGGAGCATTCTTGGCAGGGCTGGTTTTGAACCGCCTCATACCGCATGTATCACCGTTGATGAATCATCTGGAGTTTGTCGGTAACGCTCTGTTCATACCTTATTTCCTGATAGGGGTGGGCATGCTGATTGATATTCATGTCATCTTCGGGCAGGGAGACGCTTTGAAGGTGGCTGCCGTTATGATTGTTGTGGCGCTGGTGGGCAAGTGGATCGCTTCCTGGCTGACGCAGAAAATTTATAAAATGGCTCCCATAGAGCGTGAGCTGATGTTTGGCTTGAGCAATGCACAAGCAGCAGCTACGCTGGCGGCGGTATTGGTGGGTTATAATATCATCTTGCCGAACGGTGAGCGTTTGTTGAATGAGGATGTGCTGAACGGTACGGTATTGCTGATTCTTGTGACATGTGTGGTGAGCTCCTTTATTACGGAAAGGGCCGCACGCAAGATTGCCATGTGCGAGGCGCATCTGGAAGAGGAGCGTACGGTTGAGGCGGAAAGGATTCTTATTCCGGTGGCGAATCCGGATACGATTGAATATCTGATGAACCTGTCCTTGTTGATACGTGATACCAAACAGAAAGATAATCTGTTGGCTTTGAACGTAATCAATGACAACAATACTTCCGAGGGTTTGGAGCTTCGCGGTAAAAGGTATTTGGAGAAGGCAGCCATGATTACGGCTTCTGCCGATGTGCCGTTGCGCCAGATTACACGGTATGACTTGAATATTGCTTCGGGTATTATCCATACGGCGAAAGAATATGAGGTGACCGATGTGATTATCGGTTTGCACCGTAAGGTCAATATTGTAGACTCTTTCTTCGGTATGCTTGCCGAGAACCTGTTGAAAGGACTGCATCGCGAAGTTATGATTGCCAAATTCCTGATTCCGATTAATACGATACGGCGAATCATCATAGCCGTTCCTCCCAAGGCGGAATACGAAGCAGGCTTTCAGAAGTGGGTGGAGCATTTTTGCCGGATGGGCGGTACGTTGGGCTGCCGGGTACATTTCTTTGCAAACGAGGAAACAACTGTACAGTTGCAGGCATTGGTGAAGAAAAAGTATGGACAGACCTTGACGGATTTCTCTCGTCTGGATGATTGGGGGGACTTGCTGATATTGACCGGACAAGTGAATTACGACCATTTGCTGGTAGTGATAAGCGCGCGTAGGGGTTCTATCTCCTACGACAGTTCTTTCGAGAAACTTCCGGCGCAGTTGAGCAAATATTTTTCCAATAATAGTTTGATTGTACTTTATCCCGACCAGTTGGGCGAACCCCAGGATGCCGTCTCTTTCTCTAATCCGCGAAATGAGGCGCAGCATTACGAGAAGGTAGGAAAGTGGGTTTATAAATGGTTTAAGGAAGATTAGTAAGCGATTAGTGATTAATGATTAGTGGTTGGCGATGATGGAGGATTGGAAACAGAGAACCCGGCTTTTGCTGGGAGAGGAGAAAATGGAAAGGCTGCAACAGGCGCATGTGCTGGTTGTAGGTCTTGGTGGAGTAGGCGCTTATGCAGCCGAAATGATATGCCGTGCAGGTGTGGGGCGGATGACGATTGTGGATGCGGACACGGTGCAACCTACCAATATAAATCGTCAACTGCCTGCTTTGCATTCCACTATGGGGAGGGAGAAGGCGGAGGTTTTGGCGGCACGTTTCAAAGATATCAATCCGGACATACAGTTGACGGTGCTGCCGGTATTTCTGAAAGACGATAATATACCCGAACTGCTTGATGCCGCCCGATATGATTTTATAGTGGATGCCATTGATACACTTGCTCCCAAATGCTATTTGATAGCGGAAGCACTGAAACGGCATATTAAGATTGTGTCGAGTATGGGGGCGGGCGCAAAGAGTGATATTACGCAGATACGTTTTGCCGATATATGGGATACCTATCATTGCGGATTGAGTAAGGCGGTGAGGAAACGTTTGCAGAAGTTAGGGATTAAACGTAAACTTCCGGTTGTATTCAGTACCGAGCAAGCCGACCCTAAGGCAGTGCTGTTGACGGAAGATGAACAGAATAAAAAGTCCACTTGCGGAACTGTAAGCTATATGCCGGCTGTATTCGGCTGTTACCTTGCGGAATACGTCATTAAGAGGTTGTAATAGGGCTATCAAACAGTTAGAACGTACCTATGTGTTAAAGATAAAATGTGTCATGACCGTAAGGAATAAACAGTAACTAAAACAATGATACGATTAGAAGGAATAACGAAGAGTTTCGGCAGTTTGCAGGTGTTGCGGGGCATCGACCTGGAGATAAAAAAAGGGGAGGTTGTCAGTATTGTCGGTCCCAGCGGTGCGGGCAAGACCACTTTGTTGCAGATTATGGGAACTTTGGACATGCCCGATAGCGGTTCGGTAACGATTGACGGTACATTGGTGAATTGCCTGAAGGAGAAAGAACTCTCCGCCTTCCGTAATAAGCATATAGGCTTTGTCTTTCAGTTCCATCAGTTGTTGCCGGAATTTACGGCTTTGGAGAATGTAATGATACCGGCTTTCATTGCCGGAATGGGACAGCAGGAAGCCAGAGCGGCGGCTGCCGAAATATTGGACTTCATGGGATTGGCGGAACGCGCTTTGCACAAGCCCAATGAGTTGTCCGGTGGCGAGAAGCAAAGGGTTGCCGTTGCCCGTGCGCTCATCAATCATCCTGCGGTGGTGTTGGCGGATGAGCCGTCCGGAAGTTTGGATACGCATAATAAGGAAGAACTGCACCAACTGTTCTTTGATTTGCGTAACCGTTTGGGCCAGACATTTGTAATTGTGACGCATGATGAGGGATTGGCACAAATCACCGACCGTACCATTCATCTGAAAGACGGTGAGGTTTGTAAGGAATAGCTGTCTGTCTCTTCATTATTCAAAACAAACATAGTGGCTAAGCCGCTCCAAATCGCTTTCGGTAAATTCTTCGTAGAGGGCAAATGGTTTGAGGTTGTGGAGCGTTCCTTTCTTTTTACGGTATTCCACAATGGCTTTTGCCTGGTAAAAGTTTATATAAGGATGGTTGCGAAGGCGCTCTATGCCGATCCGGTTCAGATTGATGCGCCGGATTTCAGAAGGCGTAACGGTGAACCATGCTTGCAGTTGGCGATAATCCAAATAAATCTCCTGCAATTGCTCTATTCGGTAGAAGCCGCCTAAACGTTGCCGATAGTTCACTATCGACCGGGCTATGCCGCTGCCTACGCCGGGAACTTTCTTCAATTCAGTGGTATCTGCATGGTTTAAGTTAAGCACGGTGCCTGCCGGATATTTATAAATACTGTCTTTGGGTGTCTGCTGAAGAGTGAGTAGAGAGGTCGCCTTTCTTATAGTGTCTTCTGCCGTAAAATAGATGTAGGGAGAGAGCGTTTGGTACTGTTCTTCTGTCAATCCATATACTTTTTTGAAATCTTCGGCCTTACGGAACTTTCCCCCTTTGCTTCGATAACGTAAGATGTTCTTTGCCATCCATGCAGGAAGACCTAAGCGGCAGAAGGTGACGGAGTCCGTACGGTTAGGGTCGAAAGGAGCTAATACAACTGTTCTCTTTTTATATCTCTCCGATTTTTTGAAACGGCTGTTCTCGTTTTTTTCTTGTTCCCGCACAGAACTGATAAAGTTGTCGTATTCTTTCAAGGCGGCAGCCTGTATCCTGGATTCTTCTTCAGAAAGTTGCCTGCTGTTTTGCCGGAAAGAATAAATATACCCGGAGAGAAAGATGAGGACTATCCCAATGATGAGAACAAGGATACCTCGCCTTTCTCCCCGGGAGAAGTATAAGAAGTCTTTAAACGGATTCTTCATTACTGTTTATTTGAAGAAGCCCAATTCGTTGATGAAAATAAGTCCGATTCCTATTGGGGCGATATATTTCAGAATGAAGATTAGTAATCTGTATATATGTATATTTAAAGTTCCGTTATTGCTGACTTCTTCCCATACAATCTTTTTATCCAGATACCATCCGGTGAAGATAGAGATAAAGAACCCGCCTAAGGGCAACATGATTTTAGCGGTGACGAAGTCGAATAAATCGAACAGGTTAAGGCCGAAAATCGTGTAATTCTTTCCTACGCCCAATGACAGCGAACATAACACTCCCAGCACAATACAGCCGGCGGTAACCAGTTTGGCTGCTTTTCCTCGTGTAAACTTGAACTCCTCATGCAGATATGCTGTTACCACTTCGTGCAAGGAAATGGTTGAAGTCAATGCCGCCAGCGCCAGCAAAACGTAGAACATGATGGATAAGGCGATTGCCAGCCAGGGTATGTTGCCGAATGCCTGTTGAAATACGTTGGGTAAGGTGATGAACAATAAACTCGGTCCTGCATCCGGCTGGATGCCAACGGAAAACGCTGCAGGGAAGATAATGAATCCGGCAAGAATGGCGACAAACGTATCAATCCCTGCCACATTGAGTGCTGTTTTAGGCAGGTTGGTGTCATTTCTGAAATAAGAAGCGTATGTGCAAAGACATCCCATACCGAGGCTGAGTGAAAAGAATGCCTGTCCCATTGCACCTAAGAAAACATTACCGTCCACTTTGCTGAAGTCGGGTTTCAGCAGGAATTCGATACCCGCACTTGCACCGGGTAGTGATACGGAACAAATGGCAAGCACTACCAGCAGGATAAACAACATGGGCATCATTATCTTGGCTGATTTTTCAATACCCTTTTCCACTCCTTTTATGATGATGAAGTGAGTGGCTAACAAGAATACCACCAACCAGATAACAGGACGCCACGGATTGCTGACAAAGCCGTTGAAGGAAGCGATGAACTCTGCGGCGGACTTGCCGGCAAAACTGTTGGTTGCGGCTTCTCCTATAAACTCCAAGGTCCAACCCGCTACTACCGAGTAGTAGCCCAAAATAAGGAATCCGGCTAATACACCCATTCGTCCCACCCAACGCCAATGGGTTCCCGGAGCCAGCTTTTGATACGCTCCGGCAGTGTTGGCACGTGAACGGCGTCCGATAAGAAATTCGGCTATCATGATAGGAATACCTAATATAAGTACACATACCAGATAAATCAGTATGAAGGCTGCGCCGCCATGATTGCCTGTTTCAAAAGGGAATCTCCAGATATTACCCAGGCCAACTGCAGAACCGGCTGAAGCAAGTATCACTCCCAATTTGCTTCCAAAGTTGGCTCTTTCATTTCTTGTCATAAAACGTGGATTTTTCTTACAATTCGTTATTAATTGCTCTTAAAACGCACAAATATAGAAAATGTTCCATACTTTTGCACACAGATTGTTCATAATTTGAGATATGCTATATTATATTAAGAAATATCCGGTATCGCTGGTGATAATACTTGCTGTAATTTATCTGTCGTTTTTTAAACCGCCCACTACCGATCTGGGCACTATCCCTAACCTTGACAAGGTGGTGCATATCTGTATGTATTTCGGCATGTCGGGAATGCTGTGGCTGGAGTTTCTTCGCGCTCACCGGAGAGACAACGCCCCTTTATGGCATGCATGGGCAGGGGCGTTTGTCTGCTTCCCGTTTTGTACAGGCGGAATTGGTGGAGTTGCATGCAAGAATACTGCACGCACATACCGCGGCGGAGACTGGCTGGATTTTGCGGCCAATACCACGGGAGCGGTGCTTGCATCAATGGTCGGCTATTTCATTTTAAGGCCAAGGATGAAATAGGATTATAAGTATTCAACTACGGAACTTAGCTTGATGCCGTTCGACCCTTTTATCAGAATTGTTTTCCCACAAGGTTTCTCTCTTTGCAGCTCTGCGATGAGTGCGGTTACATCGGGATAACTCTGATAAGAGTGGCGTGTGGCGGCAAACAATTTCCCAACAAGAGCTACGTCCTTGAATCCGCATTCTTCCAGATAGTCTGCAATCTTCTGGTGCTCGTCGGCACTGTCTTTACCCAATTCCCGCATATCTCCCAATATCAGCATTTTGTTTTTGGCCTGCATGTTCCGGAAGTTACTGATGGAAGCCATCATGCTTGTGGGATTGGCATTATAGGCATCGATAATCAGTGTGTTGTCCGCTGTTTTTTTCAGTTGTGAACGGTTGTTTTGTGGGGTATATCCGGCCAGTGCTTTATCTATTTGCTCCGGTTCCACACCAAAAAAATGTCCGATGGTGACAGCTGCCAGAGCATTGGGGAAGTTATATTCACCGATAAGTTGGGTTTGTACTTCGTGATATTTGCTTTCGTTTCCCGTTTTCCACTCGAAGGTGAGGTAAGGAGAATTGCCGGTGACGTGTCCGTTGATGTACAGCTCGTCCTCGCTGCCGTAGGCAATCTGGTGGAGTCCGTAGGCTATCTTTTTCAAGTAGGGGTTGTCGTTATGGATGAAGATGGTAGCTTCTTTCCGCGTCCGCAGATAGTCGTACATCTCTCCTTTGGTCTTGATGACTCCTTCAAAAGAGCCGAATCCCTCCAGATGGGCTTTTCCTACGTTTGGTAATGATTCCGTAGTCAGGTTCGGCTATCTCTACCAGCTCCTTGATGTCTCCCGGGTGGCTGGCGCCCATTTCCACTACGGCAAGTTCGTGTTCAGGGCGCAGGCGGAGTAAGGTGATGGGGAACACCGATGTGATTGTTCAAATTTCCCAAGGTATAGAGCACGTTGTGAGTTTGCGAAAGTACGGTGGACATCAGTTCCTTGGTAGTGGTCTTTCCGTTTGTACCCGTAATGCCGATGATGGGTGTACGCATCTGCCGACGGTGGTAATTGGCAAGTTGTTGCAAGGTTTTCAAGCTGTTTTCCACCACGATGTATCGTGTATCGCCTGCGGGGGCATAGGCTTCTTCATCTACTATGGCATAAGCACTTCCGCTTTCCAGCGCCCGGGCGGCAAAGGCATTTCCGTTGAACGACTCGCCTTTCAGTGCAATGAATAAAGAACCTTGGGGGCAGTTACGGCTGTCAGTAGTGACACTGGTACATGTTAGGAATATCTGATGTATAGCTGTTATATTCATGACTTTATAATTAAATCAATCTGTGTGAATCTGTGTAATCTGTGGTAAACCATCGTGCAAAGATATAGTTTTAATCCTCTCCCTTCCCGGGTACAAGCAAAAAACTTATCAGTTTTATGAGTTTATGTATTTTGAAACCACTTTTTTGTTTACATTTGCAGGTACTATATAGAACAGACTGCCTATGGAAATTACAACTGCCCGATATATAAATGTCAACGGTTCGCTGCTTGACCTTTCTCAACCCGTGTCATGGGCATACTGAACGTTACTCCAGATTCCTTTTATGCCGGTAGCCGTACACAGACAGAGGCGGAAATAGTACGCCGGGTGAAACAGATAGTTTCGGAGGGAGCGGCCATTATTGATATAGGCGCTTACTCTTCCCGTCCCAATGCCGACAATGTCTCTGCCCGGGAGGAGATGGAACGGCTGCGTATGGGGCTGAAAATACTTTTTGAGATACAGCCGGATGCTGTGGTGTCGGTAGACACTTTCAGGGCGGATGTGGCAAGAATGTGTGTGGAGGAGTATGGGGTTGCCATCATCAACGATATTGCGGCCGGTGAGATGGATGCGGATATGTTCCATACCGTTGCGGCGTTGAATGTGCCTTATATTATGATGCACATGCAAGGCACTCCGCAAAGTATGCAGCAGCATCCTCATTACGACAATCTTCTGGAAGAGGTTCTCTTGTATTTTGCACGCAAGGTGCAGCAATTGCGTGACTTAGGTGTGAAAGACCTATCATTCTGGACCCCGGTTTCGGCTTTGGAAAGACAATAGAGCATAATTATGAATTGCTGTCCCATCTGGAAGATTTCCGTATTTTTGAGTTGCCTTTATTGGTAGGTGTTTCACGTAAATCGATGATATACCGCTTGTTGGACATTACTCCTCAGGAGGCGCTGAATGGTACTACGGTGCTCGATACCATCTGTCTGCTGAAAGGTGCTGACATTCTCCGCGTACACGACGTGAAAGAAGCCGTGGAACCGTACGGATTGTGCAAGCTATGCGAAATAATTCCTAGTCCCTAACCCCTAATCATTCGATATCGTGTTTTTTGAAATTTGGAATAAAAGATTTTATAGATATTCTGTTAGTGGCTTTTTTGCTGTACTATACGTATAAGCTGATGAAAGCCTCCGGTTCTATAAATGTGTTTACGGGTATCCTGGTGTTTATCTTGATATGGCTGGTGGTATCGCAGGTGCTGGAGATGAAATTGCTCGGTTCTATCTTCGACAAGCTGGTCAGTGTAGGCGTGCTGGCGCTTATCATTTTGTTTCAGGACGAGATACGGCGCTTCTTGCTGACACTCGGCTCGCATCAGCATGCCAGTGCGCTGGTGCGCTTCTTCACCGGTAACAAGAAAGAGAAGCTGGAACATGACGACATCATGCCGGTGGTAATGGCATGTATCAGTATGGGGAAGCAGAAGGTTGGTGCCCTGATTGTCATTGAACATAATCTGCCTTTGGATGATGTGGTGCGTAC
>ENA-OQBD01001466-OQBD01001466.1-human-gut-metagenome-genome-assembly--contig:-NODE-1466-length-10929-cov-3.128865_pt1 | contig 10929 bp, 9 predicted proteins | sample MGYA00242742_ERZ504543 | MGnify/ENA primary metagenome ERZ504543 (study PRJEB26092, sample SAMD00036239) | human gut metagenome | host: Homo sapiens | study: EMG produced TPA metagenomics assembly of... | reverse complement strand
AATTTCTGAAGGGTTCAAACTACGTCCAGCAAATGCTTGCGCTGGAGCAGCAGCAGATGCTTGCCTTTGGTGGCGGCACAATCAGTTCCTATGTGGATACGGAAAGCCTTGCCTCCACCTATGTCCTGCACAGCATCTTCCTGTGGTTTGGTATCGTATCCGGTATTCTTGTGATCGTTGCGCTTGCAGTCCTTGTACTGCGCAGTCTTCACTATGCCCTGCACCAGAGCAACCGTCTGGCTCTGCTGGCCGGCACTGCTGCAAGTGGGATTCTTCTTTTTGAGCTTTTACATTTTGTACTGACCAATTTGGGCTGCAGTCCGGTCTATACCGCAAGTGTCCCGTTTTTGTCCTACGGTTTTGCCAACAGTGTATTCAATTCGCTGCTGGTCGGCATGCATGCTGGGGATAATCCGCAACCAAATGTGCTGTCGGAAACGACGGCTTCTTTGCGGGGTCTGCGCGCCTAAACAGTCAAGTATCTTGTAACACAGGCAGACTCTTTAAAGGATGCTATGGAAATAGCTGTTGAATGTCTGGCCTCACATCTTCATTCTTGTAAAACAGATGGAGAAACCATGTAACTTTTTCAGCTTAGAATTTTACAAGATAAAAGAGCTTTGCATTTTCGCAAAGCTCTTTTCTATATCCTCTAATTTTCCCGTATTGTTCCTTTATTCAATGAAAATTCCGCAGATATCTTGCACTCAGACGGATCGCACGCTTGGCATCCTCGATATCCTTTTCAAATGACTTATCCTCAATCTCGATTACTGAGCAGCCCTCGAATCCGATATCTGTCAGTGCTGATACATATTTGCCCCAGTCCACATCACCGAGTCCCGGAATCTTTGGAGACATATTACTCAAAGCGGAGTTGCCAATCACACCCACATCTGCCAGCTTATCCCAGAATACCTTGATATCCTTGTAATGTACATGGAAAATCTTATCCTTAAATTCATAAATTGGCTTGATATAATCAATCTGCTGCCATACAAAGTGGGAAGGATCATAATTAATTCCCAGATTGGGGCTGTCCAAAATCTCAAAATACTCTCCGCCAGTTTGCCGGCGTTGACATAATATTCTGTCCGCCCGGCCACTCATCATTGGTAAAGAGCATTGGACAGTTTTCAATGGCAATCCGCACGCCTTTTTCCTCTGCATACCGTACAATCGGTGTCCAGACCTCTTTTACCAGCTCCATATTTTCATCCACATTTTTCTTGGAATCACGTCCGATAAATGTTGTAATCATATTGACACCGAGCAATACAGATGCGTCCATCAGTTTGTATAAATGGCTGATATAGCTGTTTCGTTTTTTTCTCGTCCGGCTCCAGTGTGTTGGGATAATATGCGAGGGAAGAAATCTCTACGCCCCTTTTCCTGACAAAGCATGCTTGATTTCTGCGTCCTTCTCTCGTCCAGATTGGCAACATCAATATGGCTTACACCGCATATCTTCTCTGTGCGCCGCCCTGTGGCCAGCAGGCTACCTCCAGACATTCCAGCTGATTTTCTGCGGCAAAATTCACAACTTCCTCAAATGTCATGCCCTCGCAGATAGATGTTAATAAACCGAATTTCATCATGTTCGTTTTCTCCTTTCCATTACTTTGCAGCGTCATTTCGCTTCATTGCTTTCGTTTGATTTATTTTGATTGTACAAAAATCCACGTGGCTTCACTTCCCACATTTTGTCGCATTACAAGTAAGTAAAACTGACATTTTTATTTTTCGGTTTTATTTTATGAAAAAAAAAGTCAAAAACAAGCTGTCTGTTTTTGACCTTTGAAAATGCATCTTATCTATTTGTATTTTTCATGATTTGAGCGGCTGAGGCTGCATTTCCATTCAACATAACAGAAGCAGTTGCAAAATAATCTGCATTGTCCAGAAAATAACCTTTCAGGCGCTGAAACCAGGTTCTATTCTTTCCTACGTTAGCGTAGCATTTTGTCATTGTCGTATTGTTTCCCATAATTGTCATCGTATTGTTCATCTCAATCTCTCCTTTTTTCTCTCCATATCCTCGTTACATGTTGTATTTTACGCTTGTTTTTTTTTCTAAAACCAGTGCTATAATTATCCTGTTTTACAACGATATTGACATTTTTATATAAAATAACCGCGAATAAAGGAGATTTTTACAATGAAAACTGTATATCACGAGGCCATGCATCCGTTGGGAAATCTTGGTCTGAAAATTTCCATGGCGGCTCTCGAAAGCCCGCACATCCCTATGCACTGGCATGACGCAATGGAAATCCTGTTCTGTCTCAATGGAGAAGTCACCATTCAGATTGATCACGAAGCCTTTTTGCTTTCCCGCAACCAGCTGGTCGTTTTTGACTCTAAGGAGATGCATTCCATCCAGTCTGCCTCTCCTCTTTATATGTTTTTATGCATTCATGTGGACAAAAAGCAGATGGCATTGTACTGCCCGGATCTGGAATTGTACCACATCCAATGTCAGCCACTGCCGCTGGATCACCCCAAGTCAACAGAATACCTTACGCTCTGTCAGCTTGCCCGTGACCTCACCCGTTCCAGTATTAAAAAAGAAAGCACCAGCACCATGCGCTCGGATGGTATCGCTCTTTTGATGCTGTCCGACCTGATCCAGTCGTTTTCGGTGTATGCCCCTTTGGGGACCGCAACTGGTGAGAAAAAGCCAAATGACGCACTCCGCGTGATTATTTCCTATGTTACTGAGCATTATCCGGAAAAAATCACCTTGAACGATATTTCTGCCAGAATCGGCTTCAGCAAGGAATATTTCTGCCGCTTTTTCAAACAGCATATGGGAATTACGTTCCTGCAATATCTCAATGAGGTACGGATCTCCCATGCCGGGCGTCTGCTCAGCTCCACGGAGCTTTCCGTTGCCGAGGTCATGCACCAGATCGGTTTTACGAACCAGACTGTATTTAACCGTATGTACAAGGAACTTTACGGTATGACACCCCGACAGTCCCGCAAATATGTAAAGCCGAACAGCATCCCTCATCTGATTCCGGAGGAGCTGGTCTAAGAGTAAGTCAAAAAAATGATAGCAGATTATAACCTCCTGTTTCTTTTGAACTTTATTTTGGTCAAAAATGTACTTTCCGCACAGAAATAAGGTGCATTTTTCGAAAGGCAGACCACTCGTTTTCATTTATAATGAAAGCCAGAAAAGTAAACACCAGACCAAAGCAAGGAGGTTTTCATTTTATGATTATTAAACTTGGAATCATCGGTTTCGGCGGAATGGGAAAATGGCATGCGCAGAACGCTCCAAGAGCAGGTGTTGAGATTGCTGCTGTATGCGACATTGCCGAAGAAAAACAAAAAGAAGCAATTGAAATGGGGTATCGGCTGTATACGAATGCGGATGAGCTTCTGGCAGATCCTGAGGTCAATACCGTTATCCTGACCGTTCCCAACTATCTGCACAAGGAAATGTGCATCAAGGCCGCCAAAGCCGGGAAGAACGTTATTACCGAAAAGCCCGCTGCCATGAGTGTGCAGGAGCTCGATGAGATGGAGGCAGCCTGCAAGGAGGCAGGAGTCTTTTTCACCTCGCACCAGAACCGGCGCTGGGACAAGGATATGCTGACCGTGAAAAAAGCATATGATGAAGGACTCCTTGGCAATATTTTTACGATTGAATCCAAGCTGCATTCCGGCAACGGATACATGCACGAATGGCATCTGTATAAAAAATACGGCGGCGGCATGATCTACGACTGGGGTGTGCATCTGATCGACCAGATCCTGTTTATGATGCCGGATGCCAAAATCAAATCCGTTTATGCAGACATCAAAAATGTACTGCATGAGGAAGTTGATGACTACTTTAAGATCATTCTGAAAATGGATAACGGTGTAACCGCCCATATTGAGCTGTCCACCTATATTCTAAAATATCAGCCGCGCTGGCTTGCTGCCGGTGACAAGGGCACCATGATTGTAGAGGATTTCGGCTGCAATGGCAGCATTTACCGTACCGGAAAGTTGTTGGAAAAACTTCCTCCACAGATTACTGAAACCGAGGCCGGTCCAAACCCGACAGTTTGCACCTGTTCCACCAGGAGGCATCGTAACCGAGCCGCTTCCAGAGATTCAGACCGACTGGGTAGATTTCTACCGGAATGTTTCGGATGTGCTGAATGGAAAAGCTGAATCTAAAATCAAGATTTCCGAAGTCCGGCGTGTACTCTCTGTGATGGAGGCCGCGTGGAAATCTTCAGAAACCGGAGAAGCGATTCTGTTTGAATCCTAGTACAGCGTTTTTACTACCGTTCTCATACACAAACTGCAACCGCATATGCCTATCGCCTTAGGCGATAGGCATATATGTGGGTATCATTTATATCTTTTACGCATACAAAATCAGCAAGTGATTTCATGCAAACCATTTCAGCCGGATAAACGCAATCTCATTCGCCGCTAGCGTTACATCCAGATCCAGCGTCTGCTCCTTCGCTTCAACCTTCTGGATTTTGAGTCTCGGCTCACAGGTTCTGCGGAAATATTTGATATCATTTCTAGTCAATTCACTTTCGTATTCCATCTCCGCCCAGATATCCAGAACACTTCCGTTTTTTTCATTGATACTGTAGGTTTTCATCTGATACACACCATCCCGGACATCGCGCAGCCGGATCGCAAGCTCCTTTGCCTCCCGATCCTCAAAATATTTCCAGATATTCTCCTTATCCAGCTCATTTTCCGCGGAAAGATAATAGTTGTAATTGAGCTTTTTCGCATTGTGACAGAGGATGCCGTAGCTCCCATGACCATCTGTTGTCAGAATACAATTCTCCTCTTTTCCGATATAATACGGTAGCAGCCGGTTCAAAAAGTCAAAGGCAAAGCCTGCCGGTTTTAATATCCCATCCTTTGTAATAATTCCCGTGCCTCCATAAAGCATATCGTGAGAATCGTAGTATTCCGAGGTCCGGTCACTTCCCTGAAACAGTGCCATACCCTCGCACAATGGATAGCAGTCCAGAATATTTTTTACCACATAAGCGCCCTTAAAGCAGGTGTCATTGATATAATTTCGATCCGAAATCGTCAGGTTCCATTCCGTAACATACACCGGATACGTCTCCTCAATTCCGGATTCTGCCATATACCGTTTTACCTTTTGCATATAATGAAGGAAGCCTTCACTGTCTGTCAGACGCTTGCTGTAGTTATCCTGCGCGACCTCCCCTGCTGATATGCATAATACAAAAATGAGAGATAATCCGGGAAATACGGTTCCTTTTCCATTCCTCCAAAAACTTTGCATATACGTTTTGGATATCATACAGAAATCGAAAGCCGCCTCCGCCCACCTGAATCTCCTCACTGTAACGGTGAATGACCTCATAGGTGATATTAAACAGCCGGAAATAGCCCTTCATCCCCTCCCAGTTTTTTTCTGTATCCTCCCGAAACCACAGCTCCATTCTCCACGTTCCGATCTCTGTCCTTCCATACCGGTGAAGCAGATGCCGCATCATAGCATCAAGCACACACTTCCACTTCTCATCTCCCGGAAACGCATCCTCATTCCTTTCGAAAATCAATGCTGTCTGCACACTTCCATACAATCTGCGCGGCTTCATCCCCAGTTCAATATGCGGTTTTAATCCATTCTGCAGCAGAAAATCGAGAATTGAATCCAGTCTCGAAAAATTATACCCTTCTTCTCCGCTGGAAATATCAATCAGCATATCCTTAGAGAAAATATTCCAAAATCTGACATAGTGAAACTGCAACGCCTCCTTCAGGTAAATCACATGCTCCCGGATTTCCGATCGCAGCAGATCCTCCGCCGCACCGATATTGATCATATCCTTCCATATATACTTGGTTTGCTCCTGCGTCTGCACCGAAAATTCTATCCTGACTTCTTCCTTGGTCTTTTGTTCCTCTCTCTGAAGACCATCGTTTCTGAGAAATTCTTCCAGACGCTCCTCTACGAGCTGATCGTTCTCCTCTTTTTGGGCATTCTGCTCCTTCACCTTTGCCTGCTTACGGAACGCAGATGGCGTCTCTCCATATGCCGCCTTAAACGCCTTATTAAACACGGTGACATTGGAAAATCCATTGTCATATGCAATCCTTGTGACCGGCTGCTCGGTATACAACAGGTCATCGACTGCATGATACAACCGGACATTTGCTAAGTATGCAGCAAAATTCATCCCGTAGTTTTTCTTAAAAAAGCGCGAGAGATAGCCGACCGAAAGATAGAGCTGGCTGGCAAGATCGTTTAAACTGATCGACTGGTTGTAATTTGCCCGGATATAATTATTGATCTGGGATAAGCGGTTTTCGAAGCGGTCTGCTCCATCCTCTAAATGCCGGTCACCGGTACGGACAAGGAAATAGGAGGACAAGAGATCCATGACCTGGTAGCACAATGCAATATGCCCGAAATTCGCCACCCCTCCTCGAGTGCTAAGATAATGATTCAATAATTTTTTCAGTGTTTCCCTCATCTCCCGGTAGCGATCCGTATCGCCCTTGGTGGAGTCACACCAGAAAATGATATCGGTACTTTCGAAAATATCACTCACCAACTGATAAGTAATGTAAAGCCGGGCAAAAAGAATGTCCGGGCTGCCCTTTAGACAATGCCTCTTGTTTGCATTGATGACCAGAATATCCTCCGGCTGCATATGCGTTGTCTGCTCTCCCATCGCCACATCTAACGTTCCCTCAAGCACAAACAACAACTCGATATCCTGATGAAAATGCTCCCGCTCCTCTCTGATATTTAACACCTCAATTTTTAATTTTTCCTGTTTGAAATGCCTCTCCATTGTTTTTCCCCGTCCTGTATGCATGCACAAAACTCTGACTGAACGCCTTGGGGCAAATTCTGTCAGAGTCTGTTTTTTTTGAATTGTTCCTTTCCTAGATTATATTATTTTTCATCTCTCTGTGCACGCTTTTTCTGGAGATTTTCGATAATTTCTCCACTTTTCTTTTCATTCAGCGGATACATTGCCAACGGAATCAGACAGCACAGATACATGATACCAAAGATTAGGTTGACTGTCACATTGATTCCATTGAGTGCTGCTGCGGTCTGCTGTGCATTGGCAATATAGCCAGTTGCTCCCATGATCAGAAGCGCACCCGATACGCCAAAGGCAGAGCCAAACTTCGTGGAAAGTGAAACCGTTGCATAGGAAATTCCATCGGAACGCACGCCTGTCCGGTCTTCCTGATAATTGATGGCATCCGGAACCATCGCCATCGGAATCGGGAAGGAAAAGCAGAAGAAACCATAGGCACAATGCAGTCCCAGCAACAGTGGAATATTTGTATATCCGGCAGTTTTTCCAATGATAAAAATCAGGATCAGGGAAATTGCTGCTCCGATATAGCCGATCGCTGCCATCTTTTTCTTTCCGATCTTTACGATATAATTCTTGGTCAGAAAGATTCCTATAACGGTAAATAACGATGGCAAAGACATAAACGCTGCGATCAGGTCATACCGCTGCACATTGTACATCAGGTAATAAATCACCACTCCCATACGACCGAAAAATGCGGTCATTGCCAGAAGTTGAATAAAAAACACTAAAATTAAAGGCTTATTTGATAATACTGTTTTGATACTTGTTCCAACGGATACCTTGGTAGCACCTGCTGCCGGCTTGATGGTTTCCTTGCAGTTTACATATACAAAATAGAACAATGGCAAAGCACAGATCGCAAATAAAATTGCCACCTTTGTGTAGGCGCCTGCGGTGTAGCTTTCTGAGCCGCCGGAAAATTTCATCAAAAGCGGCGCGGTAATCGCATTGAGTAGAACAGAGCTTAAATTCGTTCCCATCATTCTCCAACTGTTCAGCTGCGCAATATCCTCCGGATTCGTTGTCATAACGGTAGACAAGGAACCGTAAGAAAGGTTTACAACCGTATAAGCCATGCCACATCCAATATATGTAATTGCCGCGTAAATAACTGCCGCATTTCCCCTCCCTATCGTGGTAAATGCCAGAACGGACAACACAGCCAGAATCGGTGCTCCGAACAGAATATACGGGCGGAAGCGTCCCCTCTTGGTATTGGTGCGTTCTGCAATTGCACCAAACATCGGATCGTTTACACCATCCCAGATTTTTGCAATCAGCATGATTGCTGACGCAATAGCTGGAGCCATTCCAACCACATCGGTATAAAATACAGAAAGATAACTTCCTATAAAGGTCCAGCAGAGATTGCTGGCGAAATCGCCCATTCCATAGGCAAACAATGTCAATTTTGACAATCTTTTTTCTGATGTATTCATAGATTCCCCCATTCCCAACACCCGCTTGACATATCCCCCGTTCAGGAATTAGAATGAAACAAGGTTATGAATAAACTGCTTCACGGTAGTATTCATTCCATACGCATACGGTGATGCCACACCGTATGCGTTTTTTCATCAAACTGATCTTGATTCCTATTCTATCTTATCTCATTACTGGTTCAATAACTTTTTCACCATTGCTACATGACGTGTTGTCTGCTCAATCGCATCATAACCACCCTCATCCTCATACTCGGTGACGATAAAGCCGTCATAGTCAGATGCTGCAACCACCGGAATGATCTCCTCATAAGGAATTGACACTTCGTGAAGATTCTCATCGACATAATGACATTTTCCGTGCATCTCAAAGCAATACGGCAGAATCCTTTTCAAGCCCTCCAATTCCTTTGTGCAGCTCTTTCTGAACTGGACGAAGCCATACATGCTGTTTAAGGTCCCTCCCAATGCTGGACATTTTTCGATATCCTCTGCCATAATCTTCATGGCCTCCTCCAATGGAACCTCATCGTAGCGAAGCTGTGCACACTTGTTTAGCTGCTCCTCGGTTGCGCCTGCTGCGAGTGCTCTGTCCCAATACGGCTTGTTTGGCTTGATTGCAAAGCATCCAAAATCCGGTACAAAACCGATGTATTTGCTTCCGGTTTCCTCGATGACCTTCACATAATCCATAATGGCTGGTGTGATCGGACTTTCCGGATTATGAATTTCGATTCCCACATGAACGTTATAAGCCTCTGCGTATGGTGCGATCCGTTTCAAGCCCTCCGGAGAAAGTAGATACTGCTCGCGCATCACGGTACAGCCAAGTTTGTTGGCAGACATGATATCGGTAATCGCACGCGCCACCATCTCATCTTCCGTCAGATCGCGATCCTTTAACATTCCCCGATCCATATTTGCCGAATAGCAGATCGGTCCGATGCCATATTTCTCCTTGCATTTGTTGATAAATTCCACGAATTCATCCGAGACAAACGGGTAGGATGGAATCATCTGTGTTGCCACGATCTCGTAGCCTTCTGCGCCAAGCTCCGCTGCTGTGCGGATTACGCCCTCCAAATCCAGTTCTCCTTTCAAATAAGGAGTGCCCAGTGAAAATAAAGTAATTCCTGTTTTAACTTTTGACATTTTCTTTTCCTCCTTAATCTGTAATTGCCATGGTTTTGGTTCCGCAGCTGTCTACCGGCATGTATCTGTGATCCGGTCCGATCGGCATATATGGGGATCGGAAAAACAACGTAACATCAATCTTATGCTCGCCCTCCGGAAGTCCTCCCGGATAAATCACCTTAATCGTAGCCGGTTCAATCACCTGCCAGAATTCCGTATAACATTTATCGAACTCTACCGGACTGAATTCTTTTCCGTTGATGCAGAACTTGATCCGCTCCGCCGGTACTTCAAAATCGTCCACCTTTACCTTAAATTCATCAATGACAGAAAGAAAATGTCCACGATAGTAACTCAGACGGATATCAAACTGATATCCCATTTTCTTACCATCTACATAATAATGCTTGAGGCTGTCACTTACGACAACATCCACAAAATTCATTCGCATTGCAAATCCCATGTTCTCCCTCTCCTTTTCTTTAGAATTTGATTTCCTTATTTGCCTTCGCAGACTGATAGATCGAATCTAAAATCTTAGTTACGGCAAGTGCTTCCTCTGGTTTTACAAGTGGTTGTGTGCCATTTTTGACTGCCTCTAACCACTGCCTGTTATCAATCGTGCCTTCTTCTCCGCCACCGCCGCCGAAGTATGCAACACCGCCTACCGGGGAGAGTTTTTCTTCCATCAGCTGTCCGTTTCGTCCTCTATTATAAATCAGCTCATTCTTGCTGTAGCTCATACCGGAATGAATCTCAGCTCCTGCTGCGGTACCACAGAGTGTTGTAGAGGCTTCTCTGGATTCAAGAATATTGAGTGCCCAGCTTGCTTCTAAGGAGATAGTTGCGCCATTTTTCATTTTGATAAAGCCCATTGCGGAGTCCTCTACCTCATAGGTCTTTGGATTCCACGGTCCAAACAGGTTGCCCTCGGTTGCCTGCTCTAAACCGCCCAGCTTGTAGAAAACAGAACCAGATACGCTGTCAATATCGTAATTGTTCATACACCATAAGGTAATATCCAATGCATGTGTTCCGATATCAATGAGTGGTCCGCCGCCCTGTGCTTCCTTATCCATAAATACACCCCAGGTCGGAACTCCTCTTCGTCTTACGGCATGTGCCTTTGCATAATAGATATCTCCCAGATCACCCTTCTGGCATGCTGTGTGAAGGTTCTGTACCTCCGGACGGAAGCGGTTCTGATAGCCTACCGTAAACTGCATGCCGGATTTCTTCCATGCCTCCACCATCTTTTCCGCTTCCACGGTACTGTGAGACATTGGCTTTTCACAATATACATGCTTCTTTGCCTCAAATGCTGCAATTGCGATTTCACTGTGTGATACGTTTGGTGTACAGATATGTACGACCTCAACTGCCGGATTTGCCAGTACCTCGCGGTAATCTGCTGTCACCTGTGCGCCCGCTACTCCGAACTCTGCGCTGCCTTCTGCGCACGCTCGATTTTGATATCACAGAAAGCAACGATTCTC
>ENA-OQBD01001464-OQBD01001464.1-human-gut-metagenome-genome-assembly--contig:-NODE-1464-length-10937-cov-3.826642_pt1 | contig 10937 bp, 11 predicted proteins | sample MGYA00242742_ERZ504543 | MGnify/ENA primary metagenome ERZ504543 (study PRJEB26092, sample SAMD00036239) | human gut metagenome | host: Homo sapiens | study: EMG produced TPA metagenomics assembly of... | reverse complement strand
ATAATAGGTAGCGCCTACCAGTTTTGTGTTGACATATCCTAATCCCGAAAGTTCTTGTCTAAGGGATCTCTGTTCAACAAACCTGTCAAAATTATCCACAGCATCAAGATAACTGTCCGTTACGTTTCCGATCAGACCGCCCGGTCCCATATAGTTCACAATACTGATCATATCATAATAGGCTTCATCCGTATTCTTCGTAATCTGATCCAGATACATTTTCATGTTATCCTCTATACTGTCATTCTGTATCATTCTCAGTTCCATATAGGATACAATTACCGCAGCCAGAAGGCTTGTCATCGCACACATCGTCAATATGCCAAGCATTTTTGCCTTCAATGTTTTCTTCGTTTTTTTTCCGAGCTATCCCCATATACCTGTTTCTCTCCTCAACTGCATCACTAAAAAAGACTGCGCATCGGCAATATCCCGCCAACGCGCAGTTTGTATTCTCTGTATACAAAACTCCTGACAAACGCCTGTCATCAGATATCCGTGACAATTGTCGAATTTTATATAGTATATCACACGGTCTGAATAATGTAAAGCAGTTGTCCTGCTTTCCTTTATGATATTCTATTCATAATTTTACAAATACTTACTGTTCATTGATGTTTTCTGTCCATAATACTTTTCATATTTTATGAATATGCATTCTATGAAAAACCGGGACATATGGAGAAAAATTTGTATATTATGTCCTGCTTTTCCTGTCAGCTGGGACATATGCGAAAAAAAGTTCTTATTATGTCCCATACAAATGTCATAACAGGACATTTGTAGCATCTTCTCGTCCATATGTCCCGTTAGACTTTTACAGAAGGACTTTTTTATTATCTTTTTGTCTATATGTCCCATACAGATATCACAGCAGGATATTTTAGGCGCCTTTTCATCCATATATCCCATTTGTCTTACACAAAGGGATTTGCCCTTTTTTCTTTATATGTCCTATTTTGTTCTTCTGGCAGACTTTTTTCATAGAGGAGCTATAACTACAAATATTGATAAACTTAACAGGCGGCAGAAATCATCTGCCGCCTGTTATATAACGTATGCTGTTACACTTATAAAATTGCTGTTTCCAAAAAATGCTGAATGTCCTGAAATGAAGAAAAAACAGCAGTCGCCTCTCCAGTATCCTGTTTTATTCCTGAGCCAGTATAACCAATCACATCAATTCCTGCCTGTATTGCCGCATGAATACCGGTTGAGGAATCCTCAATTGCAACAACCTCATCTTTTTCAGCCTGCAATAACTGTATCGCCTTTAAGTACCCATCCGGATAGGGCTTTCATTTTTTTCACACATATCCCCACATACAATAACTGAAAAATAATCTGTCATTTTTGATCCGGTTTAAAGCCGTAATAATATATTTCGCGCTCGTTGATGTTTACCAATCCGGCTTTCAGATTCCGTCCCTTCATCCATTGAAATAATTCCTGTAATCCCGGCATGGGACAGATGGCATCATTTTCATAGGTATTTCCCATCTCTTTTCTTCTTTTCTGGTACATTTCCCATGAAACATTTTCTTTCGACCGGCTCAAATAATGCAATATTTTTTTCACGGCTGTTAACTCCAATAAATCCTTTTAACTCTTCGTGATCCATATATACACCAAACGATTTGAGAGTTTCCTGCAGATAATGTGCATTTTGAGGTTCCGTGTTTACAATAACACCATCAAAATCAAAAAGAATATATTGTTTCTTCATATAAATCTATCCTTTAGTTATGCCAGCAGCCGTGATGCTTTTTCCTGAATCCATGCTATTTCTTCTTCCGAAAGATCACAAAAATCACTGTTTTCCATAGAGCAATTGGAATCTTGTACATATACTATTTTTGTATCTTTCTGGGTGATTGAATAAAACCAGCATTCTGCCGGAACATTATATACTTTTCCCTGCTCCATCAATGTCAGATCAATAGAAAAACCATTTTCCTTTTTTTCTGCGGTAATCAGAATCGCTTTACCATGTACAAGAATAAACTGCTCATCGGTCGAATGATGGATCTCCAAGTGTTTAATCCCATTAATATCATTGTCCGGTTTCCAGTTTTTAATACATACAAGCCACTTTGGATTTTTATAGACACATAAAATTCCCTCTTCGTTATTTTCATACATATCTGGTTTCATACTTATACCTCCCTAAATTTCTGTTCTTCCTGTAATTGGTACTCCATATCCAAATGCACCTTCTTTTGCGCACATCTTTGCGGCAAACTCCGATGCCTTTTTCATTGCATTTTGAATTTTTACATACATCTGTTCATCTGAACCATCTAAAATCTTATGTTGTGGGGAATTTTTTAACATATCACTTAGGAATGCCGCAAAATAAGAATCTCCCGCTCCCATAGTATCTATAACATCCTCTGCCAATACTGCTTTTGTATATAAAAATTTATCTTTATATAATACATAAGAGCCTTCTTCTCCGACAGTTCCAAGAACAACAGAAACACCATATTTCTGTGCCTTTTTCATTTCTCTCTCCCGTTCATCTTCTGACAAATGTGCACATGACATAATTGCAACAGTTACATACGGACATACATCCCTCAAATACTCATCTGTCCAGCGCATTGAAAAATCATAGGCAATCGGAACCTTTGTCTGATACAATTTTGAAAGATCCTGTTCAATATAGCTGTTAAGATTTGTGTAAATCAAATCATATTGCTGAATATAATCCATATCTTCTTCGTTGAAATCAAATGCATGATCTTTTGCAATTCCACCTTTATTTGAGCCAAGAAAAACACGGTCTGTTTCTTTCAGTGTTACCAAAGCGAAACCGTTTTCTCCCTGAAAATGCCGGCAATGCGTATCATCAATCTCTAATTTTTTTAATGTCTCCTGCACACATTCAGCAACTTCATCATTACCGTATTTTCCAAGATATGCCGAATTGACACCATTCCATTTTGCATATACGCATGTATTGACACATTGTCCTCCCGGATACATTTTCCCACGAGATAAATATTTATCACATACATTATCTCCAATCGCTATAATTTTTGGTTCTTTCATAGATTTTCTCCTTATGTTTTAAAATACTACTGCTCCTATCAAAATTGCTGACACTACTGAAACTACAGTACATACAAGGCCAGGAAGCATATAGCTGTGATTTAACACATATTTTCCAATTTTTGTTGTTCCCGCGGTATCAAACGCAATTGCTGCAACGCACTGACCGGAAGCAGGAATAAAATAATTTGATGAACATGCAATCCAGCCAGCAACAATAATATTTGCCGGAAGCCCTAATGCAATACCAATTGGAACCATAATCATTGTAGAGGATGACTGACTTGTTGTTATTGCCCCAACAATAAACACTGCTATGATATAAATCCATGGATGTTCATTCGTGAGAACTGACATATTATCTGTAATAAACGATGACTGATCTGCAATAAATGTATTCACCAGCCAGCAAAGACCAAATGCCAGAACAACAGCAAACATTCCTGTTTTAAATACTGGCTGATCCAGTACCTTATTGCTGTCAAGTTTTGTAATTAATACCGTTACGGCTGCTGCAACCAGCATAAAAATCTCAATTACTGTGGTAAGCGGTAATTTGCTTCCATCTGAAAGTGTTGGAACTAATGCACTCACTGCGCCAAGCAATACAATACCTACCATGGCAACCAAAAATACTGCAACAGAGATTTTTGCCTCTTTTGTTGTTTTAACTTCTGCAGCATTCTCATTTTTCACAAGAGTCTGAACCTGTCCGGATGCTACACGAGCCTGAAATTCCGGATCCTCTGCCAGTTCTTTTCCTTTCTTCATTACAGCAAGGGCACATGCGACTGTACCAATCAGTGTTGCCGGGATACAGACTACAAGCAGTGTAAAAATATTAACCGTTTTATAGTTCGTTGCTTCAGCCATAAAAGCCAGAATACCTACCGTTGCTGCTGAAATCGGACATGCCGTGATTGCCTGCTGGGAAGCTATAATGGATGCTGAAATCGGGCGTTCCGGTCGAACTCCTGTCTCAATAGAAATTTCATTAATTACCGGAAGCAAACTGTAAATAATGTGACCTGTACCACACATAAATGTAAAAATATATGCTACAACCGGTGCAAGTACCGTAATCATCCTAGGATTCCTGCGAAGAATCTTTTCTGCTATGCGAACCAGGAAATCCAATCCCCCACATGCCTGCATTGTTGCAGCTGCTACAATTACCGCAATCATAATTAAAATAACGGTAACTGGCGGATCTGCCGGTGTAACATGAAAGAAAAATGTCATAATTAACATTCCAACACCACCAGCCATTGCTAAAAATGTACCACCCTTACGTACCCCCAAAAATATAATGGCAAGTACAAGTATTAATTCTACCCAGAACATATTCATGTCCTCCCTCTCTTTTATATATATCTTTTTCAGTTACATTTTGGATGTGCGCATATCCGTACAATACAAACTTTAATACAATTCTCGTACATCGCTCTTATTTGTATTGTTTTGTATCTGCTTTAATATTATATTTGTATCATACCTTTGTCAAGAACTTGTGTGTTTTTCGTCAATTATCCTATATTTTAGTTCCGATTTTTGTGCATATTTTTGTTCTCGGGCTATTTCAGTATCGTATATGTATTATTTTGTATCTACAATGCAATAAGCAGACAAAAACATAGGATACAATGTCTTTGTCTGCTTATAAATTCTTTTGCCCGAATTAAATATGTTCTGAATTAATACTCTACTTTCCACATATATCTACGTGTTGAAAGCGGATGTTCTTTCTTTTCAGCCAGTTCATGGTTATAAATAGGATATACATTATTAAACAGTGAATGGTTAAAGTAATCCACAACAGAAGCATCAATTGTAGATAATCCAAGTTCTTTTGCGTCCAGAACTTCAATCCTCTTTGCATATGTATGAAGGAATTTTAAAGCCCTTTCATCCAGTTCACGGGTAGATCCTTCTGATATCTGAATCATAAACGGACGGTTTGCATCTGTGATTTCAAAAGGTCCATGGAAATATTCTCCTGTATGAATACTGCTGGAATCAAGCCACTGCATTTCCATGAAAATGCAAATACTTTCCATATATGCAGCCCCATAGCCGGCTCCGCTTCCCATCGTATAAATAACGGTATCGTCCTTGTATGTTTCAGCAAACTGTTCAGCTCTTGCCTGTACATGTTTTCTTGCATTCCGGATAATTCCGGTAATCATACCAAGTCCTTCGTAGAATTTATCATAATTTTCATATCCTGCGGTCTGTTGAAGTGTTTCCACTGCTACGAGCAACGCACACATTGTTTTTTCTCCAGCATAATCAATATCACCTTTGAGATGATCCGGACTTGCATCAAATGAATACTGGATAATATAGTCACCAAACTCCACAATTTCAGATTCTTCCAGCCATGTAAGAATAATTACTGCTGCTCCTTTTTCCTTACCAAGCTTTGCTGCTGCAATCGTTTCCGGTGTATTTCCCTTATGACAGGACAGACAGATGATCGAATTTTCCCCAAAATCTTTTGGTGTACTGTGAACAAATTCGTTGCTGTTGATCAGCGCGGATTTAATATTTGAACACTCTTTCTCCATAAATGTTTTTGCAGGATACAAAGCTCCAAGAGACCCTCCACAACCAACAAAATACAGGCTCTTAACACCTCCTTTGTCTTTTTTGTTCTCCAAAATCTCTGCCACAATGTTTTTAATGTCTTTGCTTGTATAACTCATATTCGTTTCTCCTTTTTTATTTGTCTCGTTTGTTTCTACCCAAAATATAATACAATATAATACATTTGTCAATATAAAACAGCTTTTGAAATAAATATATACAATTCTGAAACTTTGTATTATAATATATTGTATAATACAAATCGAAACACATTACGAGGTTTTTCATGGAATTAAATAATACAATTGCCAAACCACTATACAAACAACTTGAGGATCAGTTAAAAGAAGAGATTGACACCGGAAAACGTAAAGCAGGCAGCCGTCTTCCAACAGAAAATGAGTTAAGTACAACCTACAATGTCAGCCGGGTCACTGTCCGAAAAGCTCTTGCAGGTTTATCAGAATTAGGATATCTGGACCGCAAATCCGGAAAAGGAACTTTTGTTGCCGAAAAAAGAATCCAGCGAAATATCTCAAAAGGTGTTACCGGATTTTCTGAAATGTGCCGTACAATGGGAGCAGTTCCAGGTGCGAAAACCATTAAAATTGCAATAGAAGATCCTACCGAAAAAGACATGGAACTCATGCATATTACACCCGATAAAAAGATTCTCGTATTGGAACGTATTCGTTATGCCGATGAAAAACCGGTATTGTTAGAAATCAACCGGTTTCCTGAATCCTTTTCTTTTTTATTTGGAGAAAATTTAAATGACACTTCCCTTTATGATGTGCTGCAAAACCACAATATTATTTTTGATCATTCCGACAAAACTTTAGATATTGTGTTTGCCTCCGCACAGGAATCAAAAATTTTGGGGATTTCAAAAGGTTATCCACTTCTTCGAATCGAGAGTACAATCTATAATACTGATTGCTCACTTGTTCAAAGATGTAAGCAATTATGTATCGGCGATAAATTTAAATTCACAATTTAAAAACTCCGGGCACATATACATTTGCGCCCAGAGTTTTATATTATTCCATGGCATACCGGATAAATTTCGGGAGAATTGCACGATACTTCTATCTCCACATTTCAAGAAACGCTTTCACTTCCTCCGGCATGCGTCCCTTTCGCCACGCGAGAAGAAGTTCCGTCGCAAGATCCGCATGCAGAATATCACAGGACTGCATCTGATCCGACAACTTGTGCATAGAAGCCGGAAGAATGGCGATTCCAAGCCCTTTTTCCGCCAAAGTCATCGCCGTTCTGGCGTCTTCACACTCACAATAAATGTCACACAAAAGCCCCTTTTTTTCGAACGCGGACAACAGATAACTGCGGTAGCGGTGGGACAGGATCAGTTTCTGCTCTGACAGTTCCTCGAGCGTGATCCCATCTTTGTTTTTTTCTAAAACTGGGTTCCCTGCAGCCGCCATTGCAAGAAGTTTTTCCTGCATCAAAGTCCTGCTCTCACATCCTTTGAGCACAATCGGTGTCCGGAGTGTCGTGATATCGACCACGCCGTTTTCCAACTGCTCCCGCAGCGTAAATGTCGATCCCTCGTGGATATCAAAGCGAATATCCGGATGCGACGTTGAAAAACGGATCAGGTAATCGGACATCATAGAAACCGTGGACGGCGTAAATCCGATGTGGATTGTTGCCGCCTGGCTTGCCTTTATGACTTCCCGCTTGGTAATATCCGCCATGGTAAGAAGACTGCCCGCCCTGTCATACAGTGTTTTTCCTGCTTCCGTTAATGTAATCTTTTTGGTGCCGCGCAAAAAAATGCTGCACCTGAAGTTCTTCTTCGAGCATCTTTACCTGATAACTCAGCGGTGGCTGTGTCATGTGAAGAACACGCGCCGCACCGCTGATCGTACCGGCATCCACGATTGCCCGAAAGTATTCCAGTTGTTTTACATCCATAGCTTCTCTCCATACATTTTTTGTTTAGTTAATTCATAAAAGTAATATTTTTCATATATGTTAATCTATGGTATACTAAATGTCAACAGAAAGTCAAAATGAAAAAGAAAGAAATGAAATGATTGTGAAAAGAATTGATTTTGAACATGGGTCCATCCCAAGTAACATCTTAAACGCAGCGATTCCCATGCTGGTGGCGCAGCTTTTAAGCCTGCTTTACAACATCATAGACCGCATTTATATAGCAAGAATCCCGCATATCGGCACAACCGCTCTCGGCGCGGTCGGCTTATGTTTTCCGATTATTGTGATCATCACGGCTTTCAGCAATCTGTTCGGCAGCGGCGGTGCTCCGCTTTTTTCCATCCGGCGGGGGGAAAATAATTCCCGGAAAGCTTCCGAAATTATGAATACCTCCTATACGATGGTCTGCGGCGGCGCAATTGTTTTAATGGTCATTGGATTTTTGTTTGCGCGCCCGATCCTGCGTCTGTTCGGCGCTTCCGAGTCTGCTCTGGTTTATGCATACCCGTACCTGATGATCTATCTGGTCGGCACACTTCCGTCCATGATCTCCACCGGTATGAATTCGTTTATCAACGCGCAGGGATATGCCATGACCGGCATGACATCCGTTGCCATCGGCGCGGTGGCAAACTGCATTCTCGATCCGGTTTTCATCTTCGTCTTTTCGCTTGGAATCCGGGGTGCTGCAATTGCAACCGTGATTTCCCAGACACTCTCCGCTGCATTTGTCCTCTATTTTCTGAAAAAACGATCGGAGCTTAACGTACGGTTTCTGACCAGAAGCGAACTCTCCCGGTGCACGGAAACTGCCAAAAACATCGTAAGCCTCGGAACCGCAGGATTTATTATGCAGCTTACCAACAGTTTAGTCAGCATCTGCTGCAACAACGTACTCTCCGTGACCGGAGGCGATATCTATATCTCCGTGATGACAATCATCTCCAGCGTCCGGCAGCTTGTCGAGACACCAATTTATGCCATGAATGAGGGAAGTTCCCCGATTTTAAGCTACAATTACGGGGCGCACCGCCCGAAGCGTGTAAAACAGGCAATTGGTACAATGGCGGTTATGATCTTTGTGTATACCGCCGCCATGTGGACGGTCATTATCGTTGCACCACATTTCCTGATCGGGATTTTCAGTTCCGACAGTGAACTGATCAAAGACGCGGTTCCTGCCTTAAAACTGTATTTTGCCGCATTTATTTTCATGGATCTGCAATACATCGGACAGACCACGTTTAAATCATTAAATAAAAGAAGCAGGCAATTTTTTCTCCCTGCTTCGTAAAGTATTTATTGTTGTGCCACTGACCTACCTGCTCCCATATGCGCTTGGCATGGAAACAAGAGGTGTGTTTATGGCGGAACCGGTCTCAAATGTAATCGGTGGAAGCCTGTGCTTTCTCACGATGCTTGCTACCGTGATTCCGGAATTAAATCATATGGAAAAACAAAAATAAGTTAATCTTCCATACCTGCGCGCAGCGCTGCTTCTTTTGCTTTTACGTCGGAAAGGAAATGCTCTTTTGCAAAGCCCATATCCTGCACCAGCTCCATGGTCCCGAGATATGTGCCTGCTGCATCCCGCACCGCCATATAGGTAACCAGCATGGTTTTTCCGTTTTTCTCCATCCAGATCGGCACTTTGTCGAGCGTTCCTTTCCGGAATTCCCCGATGATGTGCCGCACCTGCTGCTCCACTTTCGGGGGATGGCAGGAAAATACCTCGCGGTCGATCGCCATGCCCGACGCTTGAATACCTTTGGCCCTTCATTGAAAAAGCGATTGATATTGTCCTCATCAACAAATGTGATCTCCATCGGGATCGTGTTGAGCATTGCGGTAAGCTGTGCAACGGTCAGGTGCCCGCCCGGCATGATGATTTCTCCATTCCTTACATCTTTACTGCAATTTTCTGTATGCAGATACTTCTCTGCCGCCTCCCATGTCGCATTTTCCACACCAAAGCAGACCGGATAATCTTTCGAATCGCGGTAAATTCCAAACCACTCTTCCTCCGTGAAATTCAGGGCACAGTTCGGGAAGAAAATATTGGCTTCCTTGTAGATCATATCCTCCACGCGCTGCAACACAATGCGAAAACGTTCCAGCCAGTGATCTTCCGTCTTTTGAACCGGCAGCTGCTTTGCCAGCGCTGCCAGTTCATCCCTGATCTCATCATCGGTTGTCCACATCACATCCGACGGGCCGCTGATCCCGTATTTTACTTTCAGATGCGGATACAGAAGATCCCCTTTCTTTGCATAATGGATCGCAACTTCCCGCAGCTTTCCAAACAGCTCCGGTGAAAGGGTATTGGTTTCCTCTATTTCATTCCGGCATTTCCGGATGACGTTTTCCAACACTTCATTTTCGCGAGTAAACGTCTGCAGCGGATGTCCGGTGATTCCGGTTAAAGCCGCGGTAGCCGCCAGCTTTTTCTCTTTTACCGATGCCGCAACCGCTTTTTCCGCGTTGGCAACTTTCTCCTCACTCGTTGCGCCGCGGAACAGTGCCGCATGGACATCACACAATTTCTGCACGGTCTCAAGCGGTGTGCCACCTTGCAGAAGTTCCTGCTCCGCCTGCATGATCTCTGCCGGATCAACCGCTTTAAATTCTTTTGCGAAATCCGCCCTTACTTTTTCCAATTCTTCCCCGGCGCTCAGCCGCTCCAGATATGTTTTGATCTGTTCTACCCGCTTGTTGTGTTCCATGATTTTATCCTTTCCCATTTATATAGACTCTCTTACAAACAGTTTTTTCATTCTTCCGTTACAATATACACAAAAACGGGAAAAGAATATGTTGTTGTAACCACATTTTATCTTTTTTCATTGCAGTATTTTTATGTCTCGCTTTTGATCAATTGAAATACAATTCTCACAATTGTACCAAATTCTGTACTGATTGATTTAAGGTACGTTCCTTATTGGAACTTTCCTGACCTACGTACCTATTATATCAGTTTCAGACCGGTTTGGGTTTCGTACGACATGAAAGATATGGGCTTTGCCCGACTCCGGCAGCGGTTCACATCATTTACCACATCGCGTGCAGCACTTCTCCCTCTTTTATATTATTTGACGCACGTCAAATATAACTTCTAATATCATTTGACGTGTGTCAAATAATATGCATACTTCTTTTATTCACCAGTTCCTCTCCGCTGTTTTCATGTTATAATGAAGCATGTCATCCGGTTCCGCCTGGTGACATGTAATACAACCATCAGATATCAGGAGGAGAGTATACATGAACGTTGTTATTGCCATCGATTCTTTTAAAGGAAGCATGACTTCCCTCGAAGCCGGGGAAAGTGCCTCTGC
>ENA-OQBD01001459-OQBD01001459.1-human-gut-metagenome-genome-assembly--contig:-NODE-1459-length-10971-cov-3.539653_pt1 | contig 10971 bp, 13 predicted proteins | sample MGYA00242742_ERZ504543 | MGnify/ENA primary metagenome ERZ504543 (study PRJEB26092, sample SAMD00036239) | human gut metagenome | host: Homo sapiens | study: EMG produced TPA metagenomics assembly of... | reverse complement strand
AAAAATAACAGATTATATGCTTCCGGATTATGAAATGCCTCCGTTGCATAACAATCCCACACACCTACATATACCTGCCACATATTCTTCCAGGATTTCTCAGCCTCATTCAGCCTGTCTATGTAACCGGTTAAAATTCTGAGTTCTGCATAGTATAAAAGTTCTGACACATTATCAAAGTACCTGTACAGACTTGCTGATGAACACCCCATCTCCTTAGCAATCCTGCGGATAGATACTGCCTGAATCCCTTCTTGCTGAATGATCTCATGTGCTTTCTGGATATAATCCCTTCTGGATAATCCTTTAAAATAATTGCTGCTCGTACTCTGCTTCTGTTCTTCCATAGTTGCCTCTCATTTTCCATGTGAATCTCTACACAGATTGTATCCGGCACTCTTCCATACCGAATTCAACCATTTTTTTAATTTTAGTCATATTACTTTTATTATACATGATTCTGTTTTTGATATAAAATAGAAAAAAGCTATAATATTTCATAGCTTTTTTCTATACATTATACCTTTAATTTCCCAATTGTAAACAGTTTTTTAACAATGAAAAATAAGCTCCATTTTTGTACCTTTTCCTTCTTCACTTTCCACATGGATTTCTGCGTTATGCAAAAGTGCTCCATGCTTTACAATTGAAAGACCCAGACCTGTTCCGCCGGTCTCTCTGGAATGGCTCTTATCCACCCGGTAAAAACGCTCAAAAATTACGATCCTGATGCTCTTTTGGGATTCCGATTCCGGTATCCTGGACAATGACCTTTTTCCCGTTCAGTGTATTTCCAACCCAGATATTTACTTTTCCATTTTCTTTATTGTATTTGATGGCATTTTCACAGATGTTGTAGATCATCTCATCCAGGATCTGACGGATTCCAAAACATTCCACATGTTCTCCTACCACTTCAACCTGTATTTTGTGTTTTTCTGCCTGAAGCGCCAGACGGCTCACGATCTCCCTTGTCATCTGATACAGATCCACATTCTCTTTTTCAAGCTCCACACTGCCCTCATCCAGTTTTGACAGCTTGATAATATCACCGACCAGGGTGATCATCCTGCTCGCCTCTTTATAGATCCGTTCACTGAATCTCTGCATATCTTCCGATTTTACAAGACCATTCATCATAATTTCTGCATATCCTGAAATCGAGGTCAGAGGAGTCTTCAGCTCATGGGAAACATTTGCAGAGAATTCTCTCCTCATCTGTTCAATTGCTGCTTTTTCTTTATTCTGCCTGTCAATTCTTTCAAGCAGCGGATGCAACTCTTCATATACATCATTTTCCAGTGGTTCTTCCAGATCCAGATTGTTAATCGGTGCAATCAGCCTTTTCACCTGATGCCTTGTCATAAACCATGCAACACATGCCATCATGACCCCGATCGCAATCATATACGGTAAGATCATAAATGCTGTATTCCAGACCGTATCCATGCCTCTTGACACACGCAGGACAGAGCTATCATCCATCTTCAGCGCATAATAGTACATCTCCTGTCCTTTGCTGTCTGACATACGGATATCCTGTCCACTGCCATTTGCCAATGCCTCTTTGAATTCTTTTCTTGATTTGTGGTTTGCCAGCGTTTCCTGATCATTTCCGGTATCATAAAGTACTTTTCCGTCTTTATCGATCCATGTTACCCTGGTGCGCTTACTGACCTTATCCATGGTGCCAAAATATTCTTCTCCGGATATATCTATTGCCGCCCGGATATATTCTGCCTCCTGAACCAGTTCACTGCGCCGGATATCCAGCGCCTGCCGGTAAATAACCAGAGTAACCAGAATATACGAGATCAGTAGTGACATCGTAACCACAAAAATCATACTTTTCTGGATTCTATTTCGCATCGATCTCTCCTATACGGTATCCAACTCCCCGGACAGTCTCAATATATTCTCCTGCCTGTCCCAGCTTCTGGCGCAGGGTTCTTACATGGACATCTACCGTTCTGGTCTCACCGTCAAAATCATATCCCCAGATTTCTTCCAGTAATTTATCTCTTGTCAGAACAATATTCTGATTCTCCATAAGTTTTCTCAACAGCTCATATTCTTTCAATGTTAATGCTACCGGTTCTCCCGCTACCGTTACTTCATGCTTTTTACGGTCCATGCGGATCTCACCCAGCACATAGGTATCATCCTCTTCTTTTTTCGATGTCCGTCTGAGTACTGCACGGATTCTGGATACCAGTTCCATCATTCCAAATGGTTTGGTCACATAATCATCTGCTCCCGCATCCAATCCCATGACCTTGTCATATTCTGCACCCTTTGCCGTAACCATGATGACCGGAATATCTTTGGTTCTCCCGGAAGTCTTCAGCTTCTTCAGTATCTCCATTCCATCTTCTCCCGGGAGCATGATATCAAGCAAAATCAGCTCTGGCAGTTTCTCTGCCAGAGCTTCAAAGAATGATGTGCCTTCTTCAAATCCACGGGCCTCAAATCCCGTAGTTTCAAGTGTATATACTACTAATTCCCGGATGTTCGCTTCATCCTCCACACAAAAAATCATTCTCGTTCTCCTTTAATTTCTTTTAGATTGCAGTTCCGCCTGCATGAATACCTGTAATTGAAAATTCAACCCACTCTGCAATATTTGTTGCATGATCTCCGATCCTCTCCAGATATTTCGCGATCATGATCAGGTCGATTGCCTCATCTCCGGCACTTCCTTTGTGATCGGAAATAAATTTTACCAGATCTCCTTTTACCAGATCAAAAAGATCATCTACCTCATCATCTGCTGCCATGACTCTTCTTGCAAGCTCCAGATCTTTCTGTACATAGGCAGATACACTGTCTCTTACCATCTTTACAGTCGCCTCTGCCATCCGGTTAATATCCTTCAGATTCTTTTCCTCTGTTGATTTTGTTGCGATCACAATATCTGCGATATCCGCAGTCTGATCTCCGATACGTTCCATATCCGTGATCATCTTAAGTGATGCCGAGATTCTTCGCAGATCCCGCGCTACCGGCTGCTGCTGAAGTAAAAGCTTCAGGCAGAGATTTTCAATTTCTTTTTCCATCTGATCGATCTCGCTGTCTGCTGTAATGACAGCCTTTGCTCTGGCAATATCATGCCCCTCCAGGGCTCCTGTTGCTTCCTCAATTGCCGTCTCGCAAAGTTCTCCCATATGAATAAGCATCTCATTAAGTTCTTCCAGCTGTCTGTCAAATCTGTTCCGCATTTAACCAAACCTCCCTGTAATATAATCTTCTGTCCTCTTATCGGACGGGATCGAGAATAATTTTTCAGTATCATTATATTCTACAACTTCTCCAAGAAGGAAAAATGCGGTATTGTCCGACACTCGGACTGCCTGCTGCATATTATGTGTTACCATAACGATAGTATAATCTTTTTTCAGTTCCATCGCAAGGTCTTCTATCTTGGACGTTGAGATTGGATCCAGTGCGGAAGTCGGTTCATCCATCAGAAGTACTTCCGGTTCTACTGCCAGTGCACGTGCAATGCAAAGTCTCTGCTGCTGTCCACCGGACATGCCAAGTGCACTCTTTTTCAGACGGTCCTTACACTCGTCCCAGATAGCTGCATTGCGCAGTGATTTTTCTACAATATCATCCAGTTTTGCCTTTGAACGGATTCCATGCGTTCTCGGTCCGTAAGCAATATTATCATAAATGCTCATCGGGAATGGATTTGGTTTCTGGAATACCATTCCGACTCTTTTTCTCAGGACATTTACGTCCATTCCTTTAAAAATATTCTGTCCGTCCAGAAGGATTTCGCCGTCAATCCGGCATCCTTCTACCAGATCATTCATACGGTTGATCGACTTGAGAAGTGTGGATTTACCACAACCACTCGGTCCGATAAACGCGGTGATCTTATTTGGCTCGATCTCAAGGTTAATGTTTTTCAGTGCCTTGAAATCGCCATAATACAAATCAAGATTTTTTACACTTATCTTTGACATTTTCTTTTCCTCTCTATGCTTTCGTCAGTTTCTTCGCAACCACACCGGAAAGGGTGTTGATCGCAACAACCAGTACAAGCAAAATAACAGCTGTCGCATACGCCTGGTTCATATACAGCCCTTCGCTTGACAACATATACATATGGATTGCCAGTGTTCGACCGGAACCAAGTACATTCTTTGGCACCTGTGCAACCGTTCCTGCTGTATAAATCAGTGCTGCCGTCTCTCCTACGATACGTCCAATGGCAAGGATCACACCCGCAAGGATTCCAGGAACTGCCGATGGAAGCACGATACGGAATACAGTACGGAGCTTTCCGGCTCCAAGTCCAAAGCTTCCTTCTCTGTAAGAATCCGGAACTGCTTTAAGTGCTTCTTCTGTCTGCCGCATAATCAGCGGAAGAATCATGATCGATAAGGTAAATGCACCTGCCAGAACGGAAAATCCCCATTTCAGTGTATTTACAAAGAACAGCATACCAAACAGACCATATACGATAGATGGAATGCCGGAAAGGGTTTCCGTAGTAAGGCGGATCACTTCGATAAATTTATTGCCTTTTCCTGCATATTCTACGAGAAAGATTGCGGAAAAGATTCCGAATGGTACTGCAATCAGAAGAGAAAGCAGTGTCATAACGACCGTATTGATCAATGCCGGTATAACAGATGCATTGTCCGATGTATAATGTAATGAAAATAATGACGGTTTAATATACGGAATTCCATTGATCAAAATATAAAAAATCAGGAACAGGAGCAATGCAAACGTGATAAATGTCGCAAGCATCACAAGAAACATCAAAATCATGGATCCCGGATGTCTCAGATAGCTTTTTATCTTATCTGTAAAATTTTCCCGGTTGATATAAACAGGTTTTTTCGTCTGATCACTCATGTTCACCCCTCCTCTTAAGCAGCGCAACACTAAAATTGATGATCAGGATAAATACAAAAAGTACAACTCCTGTAGCAATCAGCGCTTCCCTGTGAAGTCCGGTCGCATATCCCATCTCGATTACAATATTACCAGTCAGAGTACGGACACCGAGCAGAATATTATTGACCAGTCTAGGCTGGTTTCCTGCGATCATAATAACTGCCATGGTCTCACCGATCGCACGTCCGATTCCAAGTACGATTCCTGTGATCACACCGGACTTTGCCGCCGGAATCACAACTTTGAAAATACTTCTTTCCTGGGTTGCGCCAAGTGCCAGCGAGCCTTCATAGTACTGTGGCGGCACTGCACGCATTGCACTTTCTGTTGTCCCGATGATCGTTGGAAGGATCATCATTCCAAGTACGATCGATGTAGTCAGAATTCCTTTTCCATCGCCGGATTTCTGAACCAGTCCCATCATTTTTAAAGCTCTTCCAAAGTCCCGGATGATCGGAACAACGATCACCATGCCAAAGAAGCCATATACAACTGACGGAATTCCAGCAAGCAGTTCTGTTGCCGCTTTTAACGGTCTGTAAATTTTCCTCGGGCAATACATAGCCATAAATACCGAAGTCAGAATTCCAATCGGGACTCCAAATACGATCGCTCCAGCTGTTACATAGATACTTCCGATAATCATCGGGAAGATACCGAAAAGTTCATTTCCCGGACGCCAGATATCACCGGTTATAAATCTTACAAATCCTATCTGTCTGATTGCAGGGATCCCATTCGCAAACAAGAAGATGCAAATAAGAGCTACCGCCAGCACCGAAGCGCAGGCGGCAATGAAGAACACTCCCTGCATGACTTTTTCAGTCCATGCTTTTGATTTCATTCTTTAATTTCCTCTTTTATTTATTTGGAAACTTCATCCCATGTTGTAACATCCCCAACATAGATTGATTTTACCTGATCTGCCGAAAGCTCATCTGCCGGGTTAGCTTTATTTACGATAACCGCAATACCATCTGTTGCGATTACTGTTGCTTCCAGTTCTGAAGCTTCGTCATCTTTCAGTTCTCTGGATGCCATACCGATGTCATAGCTTCCTTCGATCGTAGATGTCATACCTGTTGTAGAATCTGAAGTCTGAAGCTCAATGTCTGCATTTGGATTTACTTTCTTATATGCTTCAATCAGTTTTTCCATCAGCGGTGATACAGAAGAAGATCCACCTACTACACATTTTCCAGATGGTTTTGATCCTGCATAAGCTTCTACATCCGATACCGGAATGTATTTTTCATTTGATACGATTTCCTGTCCTTCTGTACTCATAATATATGCCATAAAATCTTTTGCAACTTCATTATCAAGATCTTTCTTCACTGCAATATTGAAAGGTCTTGACACTTTGTAAGAACCATTTTCGATATTGTCTGCTGTGGCTTCTGCTCCGTCAATCTTCAGAGCCTTTACGCTGTCATTTAAAGATCCGAGTGATACATAACCGATTGCATATTCGTCACCTGCTACAGTTGTAAGCATTACCGATGTATTATTTGTAATCTGCGCATCTGTTGTTGTCATATCTACTTTCGTTCCGTCTGACTGTTTTTCTTCTATTCCGAACAGCTCAATGAAAGCTCCTCTTGTACCGGATCCATCTTCACGGGATACGATTGTGATATCATTTGATGTATCAAAATCACTTCCGCCATCTGCACTGCTGTTATCCGCACTGCCATCTGCGCTCTTGTCAGATGATGATCCTCCGCATCCAACTGCCATTGTTGCTGCCATTGCTGCTACAAGTGCTACTGCCATTAATTTTCTGAATTTCATAATACTAAAATCCTCCGTTTTATGTGTTTTTGTTTTTTCTTTTCTTCACGGTCTCTATCATATAAAACGGTTGTAAAATCTGAAATCCTGGCAGTGTAAAGTTTTTGTTAAATATGATTTTTTTCTGTTCAGGGTCAAAAAAGCAGGATCAGTCAATTAACGTTGAGTATGCTCCTCAACAATCAATTGACTGATCCTGCTTTTTTATAATTACTTCCTTATGTTTCTTTATCGGATCATAGGATTCTCAATGATCTCCGCATCCACTTCTTCTGTTCTCTCCGGAACCGGCTTCTCACCGCCCTCTTTCAGACAGTCCAGAATTGCTTCATTCAGTGACAGCATCTTGTCATCCAGTGCCGATACCATATCCGCACATTCTTTTAGTTCCCGGCTGATATACTCCGGTGCCTGTCCTTCAAACTTGTAATAAATCTTATGCTCCAAACTCGCCCAGAAATCCATCGCAATTGTCCGGATCTGGATCTCGACCTTCGTATCCACCACACTGTCCGACAGAAAGATCGGAACGGACACCAGCATGTGATAGCTCTTGTATCCACTTTCCTTCGGATTCTTGATATAGTCTTTGATCGACAGAACCTTTAAGTCGCTCTGATTCCCGATCATCTCCGCAAGCCGGTAAATATCGGATGTAAACGAACAGATCAGACGGACTCCTGCGATATCATTGACATAGCGTACCATGTTCTCAATACTTGTCTCATATCCGTACCGCTTCAGCTTTTTCACAATACTTTCTGCGGATTTGATCCTGGTCTTGATATGCTCGATCGGATTATATCTGTGTACATGTTGAAATTCATCGTTCAGTATCTCCAGCTTCGTCCCTACTTCTTTCAATGCGGAATTGTAAAGAAACATGACGGTCTTCCAGCTGTCTACGTCATCGTAATACTTCATTGCTGACTGCATGTAATCTCCCCTTTTTATGTATACTTCCCTCCGGAATCTATCTCCCTTTTTCGTCCCGAAAGTAAAATCAGTATACCATTTTTTCTCTTTGAAATCTATACAGCCCGGGCAAGCTTCATAGTATTTTAATAAATTAGATAATCTCAATCTGACACATTTTCATGGTTTCTAATGCCGCCTGATGGGTCGCCGGTGTCACACCTGCGCAGCAGGATGCATCCACCTGGATCCTTGCTTCCGGAAGTACCGCCTTTAACAGTAACGCATTCGACACCACACAGATATCTGTACAAAGTCCGACAAGTTCAATGTCTGTATATCTCATCTTTTTTGCAATTTCTGCCAGCTCCGTACTTCCAAACGTTGGCTTGTCAATCTTCTTTAATACATACGGCTTTAACGCATCAATAATCTCCCATCCATGTGTACCCTGTATACAATGTTCTACCGGAAGCTTTTTCCCTTCCTGAGTCTGCAAATAATCTGCCTGATGGGTATCTCTTGTAAAAATAATATCTGTCTCTTCTTCTCTTGCATCCTGCACTTTTTCAACCACACCACTTACGATATCCTGTGCTTCCTCTGTTCCCAGACTTCCATCCACAAAATCATTTTGCATGTCCACTACCACTAAAAGTTTTTTCATAATGTACCTCTTTTCTTTTATTTTCGCATTGCATGAATCATTTCCACAATGTCGTATCCATAACGTTCACCCGTTGCCCAGCCATACCCTTCCGGATTCTCTTTCTGCCCCAGCCACTCTACATACGGTGCGCTCCCCTTTGTCACGTAAGAGTAACGGTCATCTACACATTCCCCGGCAAGTGCTTCGTCTGTCGCATAAGCTTTCAGATGCTGGATCTGTGCCCGGATCCCGGTTCTGACATCCGGGTAGGAATTCCCCGGTACGCCCCCTCCCGTCGTCCCGATCCCGGCAAAATTATACTGAGTGATCTGCATATCCCCACCATACTGCAGCCAGCCTGTCTCCTTCATCGCCTGTGCAAATGCAACCTCCGGACGGACGCCTTCTGCCGTGGCTTCTTCATAATACATCTGTGCAAATGTCTCAATATCCGGTGCACCTCCCTGCGTCAAAACTTCTGCCGGATAAGTGCTTCCATGCGCTTTAAAATAATTTACCAATTGCCAGACGCGGATACTGCTGATCCCCATCACCGGATACTGTCCCGGCTGGATGGATGCCTCGATAGCTTCTGCCTCGGCAATGCCTTTTGCTTCGGTGTCTGATAGCTGCTGCGCTTCTGCCATCTGGGTATCATGTATTGAGGACAGTCTTTACATAGAAGGAGAGAAACACGAACAATTTACCCCGGAGTACATTGCGCTGACCAAAGACTTTTATTTAAAGATGTAATGTTCTTGATAACTCATTAAAGAATAAGGAAAATCTCTATAGATAATAGGAAAATGTATCGCCAACAAATAGTCCGGCTACTATTCTTAATACGTTAAACAGTTATTGCCCTTGCGTCAGACATCTGTTACTCTTGCGTTAGACGATTGTTTAACGAAAGGGCAACAGATGTCTGACGAATTATTATTTGCAGTCAAAGGCAGTAATAAATGCGAAATAAGGTCTAATGGATTATTGTAACCCGCCATAATTTATACATAGCAACAAGAACCCCTTAGGGTTAAACATCCCCTGAACCACGAAAATTATAGTCGAATCGGATTTCTACGTTAAGCCGTCAATACAACGGGTCAATCGAGCAACAAAAAAAGAGCTACATTTTACTGTAACTCCTTGATTCTTATCAGTCGGGGTAGCGGGATTCGAACCCACGACCCCCTGCTCCCAAAGCAGGTGCGCTAACCGGACTGCGCTACACCCCGAATGCTTTACTTCTTAAAAGCGAGTGCAAAGGTAAAATCTTTTTTGATATAGACCAAATATTTTTATAACTTTATCTGAAATAAAATTATAAATATCTGAAATACAATATACAGGAACGGTTAATTATTCTCTGCCTCTTTGATACATTCTCTTTTATATCTATTTTTGTAGATAAATAATCTTAATAAAAATCAGAGAATATGAAGTTGACTAAACCTTTTTTTATTTGTTTCCATTATCTTGTTGGGATGTGCTTCCTGCAAAAAATAAAGCCGGAACTATGGAACAAGAAAATGCTGAGCTCGGCACAGAAGAGATTAACGATTCCGTACATCAAGCACAAGGCATAGTCATGGATGCTACCATGAATGGGTTTACAATGGTTACCTCGAAAAAGGACACCTTATATATAAGTACAATGGATCGGAATATAGCCTTGGAAAAAGGACTATTAATAGGAGATACATTAGAGGTTTCATACACGGTCACCGAAGATGAGCCCGGCATTAATATCGCATCTGCCATAACGAAAATACATTGACTCACTTTTAAAAATATATAGTATAAAAAGACTTTTATTGGCAACCGCCGTATTGGTTATTGCAATGTCTGCTTGTAATGAAAAGAAAAGCAAGGACTCTATCATTGGCTCATGGATAATGCCTATCGAAGGGCAACCGGGAAAAATGCAGGGTATCAAACTGGAAGAGGGTGGAGATGTCTCTTCCATTAATACGGCTACACTGGTATACAAATATTGGGAGCAACGGGGAGATGAACTTTATCTCACAGTAAAAAGCATTGGCAACGGTATGGAAATAGAGAACCATTATTTCATCCTTGCAGCAATAGCCAGCAGTACCCCGAGCACAACGCCCAAGATAGCGGCAAACAAAACTCTTACCTCATCCGGCAACAAGAAAGTAATGGTATGAGCCGGATACCAGAAAAAAGGAATCGTTTTCTTAAAAACAAAATTCCATTGCGTATCCCAATTAAGATGCGTAATGATACGCGCCATCGGAATAGGGGTAATAAGGCTGCGGAGCGAACCGCCACAATCCAGAATGTGTGTATCCGTTATCTTATGAAATGTCATAAATACAGGAGCAAAGATTGTGTTCATGGCAACAGATACAGCCAAAGCAATCCATAACTTGTCCAAACAGTAATCGCTGTTAATTATCGCCGAAGCATCCGCCATCCCCATATACTCCATGAACTGCGGCACACCTTTAGAAAATACAATCATCGCCATATTGATTCCCATGCCTAAGATGCCCCATACGACCGCACGGGAAAGCACCCCAAATCCTTTTCTGTTATATACTCCGGCACTGATGCGAAGCCCCAGCATCTCACCTAAAGTAGCAAGCACTCCGAATTTCAAGAAACTCATTACCATACCATGTGCGGCATTGAAAGACTTATACCAGCCGTAAACTGCATCACTCACGAAAAAAGGT